>WBZT01000920.1_pt1 | contig 22649 bp, 18 predicted proteins | sample 5204241 | NCBI WGS metagenome assembly WBZT01 (sample SAMN12344358, study PRJNA552823) | activated sludge metagenome | biome: Activated sludge suspended growth; feature: Nitrification reactor; material: Wastewater; isolation source: activated sludge from nitrification reactor of wastewater...
CGGGCTGATCGGGTTGAGCGCCGCCAGAGGCCGGCTGTTCTGCAACACCCTCTGTCCGGTGGGCGCGCTGCTGGGGCTGGTTTCCCGTTTCGCCCTGTTCAAGATCCGCATTCCCCAGGATGCCTGCGTGCTGTGCGCCCAGTGTTCCATTCATTGCAAGGCCGGCTGTATCCGGCTGAAAATCAAGGAAGTGGATTTCAGCCGCTGCGTGGCCTGTTTCAACTGCATGACCGTGTGCGAGACGCACGGTATCGGTTATGCGTGGTCGGGGCCGGTACCATTGCGCCGCCCAAGCCCGGTTACCTTGCCGCAACCGCAACCGTCGAATTCCCCCAACACCGTGCATCGCTCCGCCTTGTCCAGGGACGGGAAAACGCGGCGAGCGTTGCTGCGCGTGGGCGCGACGGCACTGGTCGGGCTGGCGAGTCTGCCTCGGTCGTCAAGCGTCGAAGCCAAGCCGAGCAACCGTGTGCCCACTCGATTGACCAACGCCAAGACCTGGCCGGTGGCGCCGCCCGGCGCCCGTGACATCGTCCGCTTCAACGATCTGTGCACCGCCTGTCATTTGTGCGTAAGCGCCTGTCCTTACGGCGTGTTGCAGCCATCCCTGCTGGACTATGGGTGGTCCGGCCTGTTGCAACCGCGCCTGGATTTCGCGACCGGCTATTGCAGCTACGAGTGCAATCGCTGCGGCCAGGTCTGTCCGACCGGCGCGATTCTGCCGTTGGCATTGGTCGCCAAGCAGACCGTGCAGTTGGGCGTGGCTCATTTCGTTCACGACAACTGCATCGTTTATACCGATCACACCGCCTGTGGCGCTTGCGACGAGTACTGCCCCACCAAGGCGGTGCACATGATCCCGTACCGGGATGGCTTGAGCATCCCCGAGGTGCGACCGGCACTGTGCGTCGGTTGCGGGGCTTGCGAGAATGCCTGTCCGGCCCGGCCGTATCGGGCGATTTACGTGGACGGCCATCCAGTTCACCAACAGGCGCTTCGGCCATCGGTCAAGCCGCTTGAGCACCAGCCAGATAGCGGATTTCCGTTCTGACCGCTTTATTTGCCGCCACCGGAAGCCGTTCCGGGAACGGCCTGGATAAATTGGGAATTTTCCCGGATACCGCTTTATTTTTCCGGGCCGTTTTGCCCACCGACCACGATTCGAACGATGAACATCCTTTATTACGATTGTTTTGCCGGTATCAGCGGCGACATGCACTTGGCGGCGCTGCTCGATCTGGGGCTGGATTACGACGAACTGGTGTTGGAACTGGCCAAGCTGGGGCTGGACGGTTACGGCGTTCAGGCCAGCCGCGCCACCCGCCGAGGAATTGCCGGTACTCAGGTGCGGGTGGTGGTCGATCCCAAGCAACCCGATCGCCGTAACCTGCGGCAGATCGAGGCGTTGATCGGCGCCAGCTCGCTCAAGGACAGTGTGCGGGCACGGGCGGTGGCGGTGTTCCGCCGTCTGGCCCAGGCCGAGGCGCGCATCCACGACACGTCGCCGGACCAGATTCATTTTCACGAGGTGGGTGCCCTGGATGCCATCGTCGATATCGTCGGCGGTGCCATCGCCCTGGAGCGATTGCATGTGGACCGGGTTTTGTGCTCACCGATCGAACTGGGTAGCGGCGTGGCGCACTGCGCGCACGGGATGTTGCCGGTGCCGGCGCCAGCCACGCTGGAGCTGCTCAAGGGAGCGCCGGTCAAGCTGGGCGCGGTGCCGTTCGAGGCGACCACGCCGACCGGCGCGGCGCTGCTGGCAGCCTTCGTGGATGAATTTGTGGCCCGTCCCACGCTGCGGGTCCAGCGGGTCGGCTACGGTATCGGCCATCGCGACAGTCCGATTCCCAACGTGTTGCGGGTCTTGCTGGGCGAAGCCTCCGACGAGGAGGGCGAGCAGAATGAGTTATGCGTGCTGGAATGCAATATCGACGACATGAACCCGGAATGCTATGACCATGTACTGGAACGGCTGTTCGCGGCCGGTGCCCACGATGTCTGGCTGGTGCCGGTGCTGATGAAGAAGAACCGGCCGGGTATGTTGCTTGGCGTGTTGTGTGCCCCATGGCTGGCGCCGGCGCTGACCGACGTCTTGCTGATCGAGACCACCACGCTGGGCGTGCGTCGGCATGCGGTGGCACGGACTGCCTTGAAGCGGGAGGTTCAGCGGATCGCCACCCGTTACGGCGAAGTCGCGGTCAAGATCGCCTACCATCATGGCCGGCCGCTGCGCGGCAAGCCGGAATACGAAGACTGCAAGCGGCTGGCGCTGGATAGCGGCGTGCCGATTCACCGGATTTACGAAGCGGCGCGGCAGGTGTTGGCGGAGCGGGACCTGTCGTTGGAACCGGTGGAATGGTTACCGTGACCGCCGAATCACCTTCTCCCCTGGACGAGCCCGGCTACCGAGATCTGGTGGAATTGCTGCGTGGTCTGGGTTCGGTCGCGGTGGCCTGTTCCGGTGGGCTCGACAGCAGCCTGCTGCTGACAGTCGCCCACGCGACCTTGGGCGAGCGGGTGCTGGCGCTGACCGCGATGACACCTTATATGGCGTCCTGGGAAATCGCCGAGGCACGGGAATTGACCGCGACGCTCGGCGTGCGCCACCAGGTGCTGGAATTACCTCTTGCGGCGGAAATCGCCCACAATCCCCCAGACCGCTGCTATCGCTGCAAGCTAAAGCTGTTTTCCGAACTGAAAGCCGTCGCCGCCGCCGAAGGTTGCGCTTGGCTGGCCGATGGTACCAACCGCGACGATTTGCACGACTACCGACCCGGAATGCAAGCCTTGCGCGAGTTGGAGATTCGCAGCCCGCTGCTGGAAGTCGGGTTGGGCAAGGCCGAGATCCGCCGCTATGCCCAGGCATTGAAGCTGCCGGTCTGGAACAAGCCGGCCTACGCCTGCTTGTTGACCCGCCTGCCGCACGATGCCGAAGTCCGGCCCGAATTGCTGCGGCGGGTGGAAGCAGCCGAACGGGCGTTGCTGGCGTTGGGTTTCGGCACGGTGCGGGTGCGTTGCCACGACGATCTGGCGCGGATCGAAGTGGATCGCGCCGATCAAGCGCGCCTGCTGGACGAGACGGTGGCCGATCAGGTCGTGGCGGCGCTGACCGATTGCGGCTTCCGCCACGTCACCCTGGATATGCGGGGCTATCGCCGGGGAAGCTTCAACGTCGTGACCTGAACGGAGAGACCAGGCATTCTTCAATCACCATCGAGGATCGATGGGGGTGGGGGCGCCGGCGCCGGGATGCAGGATTTGCTGTCGTAATGCTCCTGATCGCTGCAATCATTGCTCATATAGGAAGGTTCAACCTCGGGAGATGGCGAACCAGGGTTATTGGCGCAGCCTGATACGACAGATAGCGCCAAGCCGAGGAAGGCAAGCAGCAGAGTGGGTTTACGCATGGAATAGTATCGGACGAGGTGGCTTTGATGGAGTTGGACGCGGGCGTCCGGCGAGATTTCTCGGAATGTATATGAAGTGTTGTCAGCAACACAATGGGGCCGCGTTGGCTCATTGAGGGTGATGGTGAACGAAGCCTCCTTGCGCCTACTGCTGGAACAAGTGCGCTCCGGTGAATTGGCGGTGGATGGCGCAATCGACCGATTGCGGGATCTGCCGTTTCGCGATCTGGGCGAAGCGGTGCTCGACAATCACCGCGAACTGCGACGTGGCCAACCCGAGGTGATCTACTGCGCGGGCAAGACCGTCGCGCAGGTCAAGACCATCGTGGCCGCCATGCTGGAGGGAGACAGCACCATTTTGGCCACGCGCGCCACGGCGGAAATAGCCGACGCGATCGCGGAATTGTGTCCCGATGCCCGTTATAACGCCTTGGGGCGTACCGTCGTCGTCCAACGCTCCCCTCGGCCATTGACGGCCAGTTACATTGCGATCGTTACCGCCGGCACCTCCGACTTGACGGTGGCCGAGGAGGCGGCCGAAACCGCGTTATCGTTCGGCAACCGCATCGAACGCATCAACGATGTGGGAGTGGCCGGCTTGCACCGATTGCTGGCGCGATTGGAGTCGATTCGCGCCGCGCGGGTCGTGATCGTGGTCGCCGGGATGGAAGGAGCCTTGGCCAGCGTGGTGGCCGGATTGGTGGCCCGTCCGGTCGTCGCGGTGCCGACCAGCGTTGGTTATGGCGCTAGTTTCGACGGGTTGGCGGCGTTGTTGGGGATGTTGACGTCTTGCGCCGGCGGCGTGGGGGTGGTCAATATCGACAATGGTTTCGGCGCCGCCTGTCTGGCCAGCATGATCAATCAGCCATGATGACAGCGGCATCGAGTGGAATGAGGGCGGTATGGCGATCAAGGTGCATGTGGATATCGTCAGCGCGGAGAAAGAACTGTTTTCCGGGTTGGCCGAGATGGTGGTGGCGACGGCGGAGCTGGGTGAGGTGGGCATTCTGCCGGGGCACAGCCCGTTCCTGGCGCGCTTGAAACCCGGACAGGTGCGAGTACAACTGTCGTCGGAGGACACGCAAGTGTTCTATATCTCCAGCGGTCTGCTGGAAGTGCAGCCGCAGATAGTCACGGTGTTGGCCGATTACGCCGAAAATGCCGCCAATCTCGACGAAGCCGCCGCCGTTCGCGCTCGTGAAGCGGCTCGATGCACGTTGCTGCAATGTTTGAGCGATATGGAGTGCGCGAGGACGTTGGCGGAGGCCACGGCGCAATTGCAGGCCATCGACCACTTGCGGCGCCGAGGCCGACGGTCGATCAAATGATGGAGAACGAGTATCGATGACTGCATCCAATCCTTGCGTGCTGGTGGATGGTTCGTCCTGGCTGCACCGGGCTTTCAACGCGCTGCCGGCGTTGAGCACCAAAGGAGGCGAACCGACCGGCGCCTTGTATGGGGTGCTGAATATGCTGCGCCGCTTGTTGGCCGACTACCGCCCGGACTATCTGGCCGTGGTGTTCGACGCGCCAGGCAAGACGTTCCGTCACGAACAGTTCGCCGATTACAAGGCGCATCGGCCACCCATGGACCCGCTGTTGGTCCAACAGATCGAACCGTTGCATGCTTGCATTCGCGCCTTGGGATTGCCGTTGCTGCAAGTGGGGGGGGTCGAAGCCGACGATGTGATCGGCACCTTGACCCAGCAAGCGACCGCCAAGGGCCTGCCGGTGCTGATTGTCAGCGGCGACAAGGATCTGGCGCAATTGGTGGGCGAGCGGGTGCGCATGCTGGATACCATGAAGAATCTGGTGACCGACGTGGCCGGCGTGGAACAAAAGTTCGGCGTGCCGCCGGCGCTGATTGTCGATTGGCTGGCCTTGGTCGGCGATACGTCCGACAACATTCCCGGCGTACCGGGCGTCGGACCGGTGACCGCCGCCAAGTGGCTGCGTCAATACGGCTCGCTAGATGCGCTGATCGCCGATGCCGCCGCCATTACCGGCAAGATCGGCGAGAAACTGCGCGCCGGTTTGAAGCAACTGCCGTTGTCGCGGCAACTGGCGACCCTGGATTGTCAGGTCGCGCTGCCCGTCACGTTTGAGGAACTGCGGCCCGCGCCGCCCGATACCGCCGCGCTGCGGGTGCTGTACGAGCGCTTCGAATTCCGTTCCTGGTTACGGGATTTGTCGTCCGCCCCACAAGCCAATCCGGCACCGGCACCGACTCAGCCGGCGCTCGATTTTCAGGAAACCGCCGCCGAACCGGTGACCTATCAACTCGTCCTGGATCGGCCGACGTTCGAGGAATGGCTGGCGCGGTTACAGGCGGCGGATTTGTTCGCCTTCGATACCGAAACCACCAGCCTGAATTATCTGGACGCGCGGATCGTCGGCGTGTCTTTCGCGGTGAATCCATGCGAAGCCGCCTATGTGCCCTTGGCGCACGACTATCCCGGTGCCCCGGATCAATTGAGCCGTGAATGGGTATTGGAGCGGTTGCGCCCATTGCTGGAGGACCCGGCACGGCCCAAGCTGGGCCAGCATCTCAAATACGACTCGCACGTGCTCGCCAATCACGGCATCGCGTTGCGTGGCATCCGGCACGACACTCTGCTGGAGTCCTACGTGTTGGATTCCACCGCCCGCCACGATATGGATTCGCTGGCGGAGCGGCATCTGAAGCTGCGCACCATCCACTTCGAGGACGTGGCGGGGAAGGGCGCCAAACAGTTGACCTTCAATCAGGTGGCACTGGAACAGGCCGGACCCTACGCGGCCGAGGATGCCGACGTGACCCTGCGGTTGCATCGCTGCTTGTGGCCGCGCCTGGAACGGGAGCCGGGCTTGCGGCGGCTGTATGAGGTGCTGGAAATTCCGCTGATCGACGTGCTGGCGCGGATGGAGCGGATCGGGGTGCGGGTGGACGCGGCGGCGCTGCGCCAGCAGAGCGGCGAACTCGCCAAGCGGTTGTGGGAACTGGAACAGCAAGCCCACGATTTGGCTGGCGAGCGATTCAATCTGGGGTCACCCAAGCAATTGCAGGCGATTCTGTTCGAGCGGATGGGGTTGCCGGTGAGCAAGAAGACCGCGACCGGCCAGGCATCCACCGCCGAGGATGTGTTGCAGGAACTGGCGCTGAACTATCCGTTGCCAAAGGTGATTCTGGAATATCGGGCGCTGAGCAAACTGAAATCGACCTATACCGACCGGTTGCCCGAGCAGATGAATCCGCATACCGGCCGAGTCCACACCTCCTATCATCAGACCGTGGCCAGTACCGGTCGCTTGTCGTCTTCCGATCCCAATTTGCAGAACATCCCGATCCGCACTTCGGAAGGGCGGCGCATCCGGCAAGCCTTCGTGCCGGAACCGGGTTGGGTGATGCTGGCGGCGGATTATTCGCAAATCGAACTGCGAATCATGGCCCATCTGTCCGGCGACGACGGCTTGCTGCGCGCCTTTGCCGCTGGCGTCGACGTGCATCGCGCCACCGCCGCCGAGGTGTTCGGCGTGGTGGTGGAGGGCGTCAGCGCCGAGCAGCGACGTAGCGCCAAGGCCATCAATTTCGGGCTGATCTACGGCATGTCGGCGTTCGGATTGGCCCAGCAACTCGGCATCGAACGCAGTGCGGCGAAGGATTATGTGGACCGTTATTTTGCCCGCTATCCCGGTGTCAAGGCGTATATGGAGAACACCCGGCGTTCGGCGGCCGAGCGGGGTTACGTGGAAACGGTATTCGGTCGCCGCCTGTATTTGTCGGACATCCGCGCCCGCAACCCACAGCTTCGGCAAGCGGCGGAACGCGCCGCCATCAACGCCCCGATGCAAGGTACCGCCGCCGACATCATCAAGCGGGCCATGCTGGCGGTGGATCGCTGGTTGCAAGAATCCGGCTTTCCGGCGCGGATGTTGATGCAGGTTCACGATGAGTTGGTATTCGAAGTGGCCGAGGACGCCGTGACGGAAGCCGGGGAGCGCATCCGGGCGGCGATGATCACGGCGGCGGAGTTGCGCGTACCGTTGGAGGTGGATATCGGCGTGGGCGCGAATTGGGATGAGGCGCATTGAGCGGAGCGGCGCGAAATCGGGAGAACAAGCATGTCCGCGACCAACTTCAATACCAAGAACGATACCTACCGCAAGTTGATGGGTAACGGCCTGACCTATCGTATTCCCCGTTTTCAACGCGACTACAGTTGGGGGGAAGACGAATGGGATGACCTCTGGCAAGACATACTCGGCACTATCGTGGAAGGCGGCAAGCCCGCGCACTATATGGGTTACCTGGTCCTGCAATCGGCGGACGACCGGGTTTTCGACGTCATCGATGGCCAGCAGCGGCTCACCACCCTCAGCATCATCGTGTTGACGGCGCTCAAGAACCTGCAACGCCTGATCGACGAAAACAAGGAGCCCGAGCGCACGCGCCAGCGACTCGACCAACTTCGTCAAACCTATATCGGCTATCTCGACCCCGTCACCTTGGTGCCCCGGTCCAAACTAACCCTGAATCGAAATAACGACAACTACTACCAAACCTATCTCGTTCCTTTGGCCGAGAACCTGCCACAGCGCAGAATCCGTGCTTCGGAACACGGTCTGCGTAGGTCTTTTGAATGGTTCGATCGGCGCATTCGCGATTATGTCAAGAGCAACCCCTCAGCGGATGTTGGCATGGTAATCGCCCAACTCATTGAGAATATGAGCGATCGATTGTTTTTTACCGTCATCACCGTCACCGATGAACTCAACGCCTATAAGGTGTTCGAGACCCTCAACGCGCGTGGTGTCCGTCTTTCCGCCACCGATTTGCTGAAGAACTATTTGTTCTCGGTATTGCACCGGCAGCGGGAATACGAGTACGAACTCAAGAATCTGGAAGATCGTTGGGAAAACATGGTGGGACGATTGGGCAGCGAAAGTCTCCCAGATTTTCTGCGCATGCACTGGAATAGTCGCAACGCTTTCGTGCGTCAATCTGATCTGTTCAAGGTAATTCGCAGGCAGGTGGCTACTCGCGAGCAAGTTTTCGAGTTACTGCGTGGCATGGATGAGGATGTGGATCTCTATCTTGCCCTGACCAGCCCGGAGGGGTCGCAGTGGCCGCCGGTATGGCGTGGCCATGCCAGCGAACTACGCATGTTCAGCGTGCGGCAGCCTTTTCCTTTACTGATGGCCGCCAAGCGCCGCCTGACGGACCCTGAATTCGAGATGCTGTTGCGTGCCTGCGTGATGATTGCTTTCCGTTATAACGTGATCGGTGGTTTGCATACCGGTGATCAGGAGCGGGTTTACCACGGTGTGGCGCAACGCATCGCCAATGGCACGCTCACAACGTCGGCCAGCGTGCTAGAGGCGCTGAAAAGCATCTATCCGGCCGATGATGCTTTCCTCGACGCTTTTGCCGACAAATGCATCAAGACCACAGCGAGTCGAAACAAGAAAATCGTACGCTACATCCTATGCGCGCTGGAGAAACAGGCTTCCGGTCAGGATGTTGAATTTGAGAGCGCCAGCTACAATCTGGAGCATATCCTGCCGCAAAATCCCTCGGCCGGGTGGGAGGCGTTCAGCGATGAAGACCTGGATACATTTGTGTACCGTCTCGGCAATATGGCGCTGATGGAAACCGGACCGAACCGCGAGGTTGGGAACGCCGATTACGCCACCAAGCGAGCTGTCTACGCGGTCAGCATATTCTCGTTGACCCGCAAGGTGGCCGAAGAAAACGCGGACTGGACATCCTCGCGCATCGAGGCCAGACAGCGGACACTGGCGAAGATGGCCACCAGCGTTTGGCGTGTGGCCCAGTTGGCTTGAATGTTGGGTGCTGTTCGCGCCCACACTGGATCGGATACGGGTCAACAGCGCAGTATGGGTGGCTTTTCCCGAGCGTAGGACCTGGCCAGTCGCCAATATCCGAGTGATGCGCCATGCTCGTTGCCACATTTCTTCGGTTGGCAACGGAATGCGGCAGTCGCCGCATGCTCAGGCTATTATTCTCGAATAGAGGTTCGGCGAATCCTTGGCTTCCACGACCGCGCCGCGCCGGTTTTCGAGGTGGCTGAAGTTGTTGAAAAGCAAGTGTCAGATGCGGTTTTACGAGGAGCTGAACGACTTTTTGCCGCTCGCGCGACGCAAGGTCCGTTTCATTCACGAATTCCAGCGGCGGGCTTCCATCAAGGATATGATCGAGGCGCTCGGCGTACCGCATACGGAAATCGATCTGATTCTGGTCAACGGCCAATCCGTGGATTTTAGTCATATTGTTCGGGATGGCGACCACATCAGTGTCTATCCCTTGTTCGAAGCGCTCGACATCCAGCCGCTGGTTCGGGTTCGTCCGCACCCGCTGCGAGTCAGCCGCTTCGTGCTGGATGTGCATCTGGGCAAGCTGGCGCGTTATCTGCGTCTGCTGGGATTCGATACGCTGTACCGCAACGATTACGAGGATGCCGAACTGGCGCGGTTGGCCAGTACCGAGCGGCGGATTCTGCTGACCCGCGACCGTGATTTGCTGAAGCGGGCGGTGGTGACGCACGGTTACTATGTGCGAGCGGTCGAGCCGCGTCGGCAGGTCGAGGAGGTGGTGGCCCGATTGGATTTGTACCGCGCGATCCAACCGCTCCAGCGCTGCGCCCGCTGCAACGGCCTGTTGGCGGCGTCCAAGCAACGCGTCTGGGAACGACTACCGCCGGAAACCCGCCGCTACATCGAAACGTTCTGGGAATGTGGCGAATGCGGCCATTTATATTGGGAAGGCAGCCACATGCCGCACATCCGTCGCTTCATCGACGGTCTCCGGGCGCGCGCCGGAAACGACATGCCGAACACCGACTCGGTCGCCGAGCCCAACCCATGATGCGCACGGCTTGACGTGCGAGTTGCACGGATTCGGACGGAGCCGGCGGCGCATTCACTTATTCCACCATTCTTGAAAGGATCAACCATGCGCTCGCGCTTTATTTTTCCGTTGTTGCTGGTGTCGGGCCTGGTTTGGGCCCAGGACGCTTCACAGCCACCCGCCGGTTTGGAACCCATTCCCGACGGCTCGCCGACTGGGAGCGCCGAGCAAAACGTCCCGGCGCCGGAGGTGACCATCCGCCGCCGCGGCAGCGAAGGCACGATTGAGGAATACCGGGCCGGCGGGGTGTTGTATATGGTCAAGGTCAACCCCGCCAAGGGTGCTTCCTACTATTTGGTGGATACTGACGGCGATGGTAGCCTGGAAACCCGCTTCAATGATCTGGCAAGCAATTTGGCAATCCCGGCCTGGGTGCTGTTGCGCTGGTAGCGGATTTGGCGGGGGCGAGGAAGGCCAAACCTTCAGTCACGCCACTGCCGCCACTCGCTGGCATCCCGCTTCAATTGGGAGCGGGTTTTGGCGCGTTCCGTCGTTTTCGACTTCAGGTGCGCGCCGCCCTTGCGCAGGATCGGCGCGGCGGCGACCGGGTTGCGGCGCTGCCGCTGGCGATTGTTTTCCATGAGGTATCCTCCATTCCGGCCGGTGGTCAGCCCTTGACGCACATGACTTGCTTGAGGGTATGCACCACCTCGACCAGATCCGACTGGTTGGCCATCACCGCGTCGATATCCTTGTAGGCGCCCGGAATTTCATCCAGGACGCCGGCATCCTTGCGGCATTCCACCCCGGCGGTCTGGGCGATCAGGTCTTGCGGATCGAATTTCTTTTTGGCCTGACCCCGGCTCATCCGCCGACCGGCGCCGTGCGAGCAGGAGCAGAACGATTGCGGTTCGCCCTTGCCGCGCACGATGTAGGACTTGGCGCCCATGCTGCCGGGGATGATGCCTAAATCGCCCGCGCCGGCGCGGATGGCGCCCTTGCGGGTGACGAACAGATCTTCCCCAAAATGATGCTCCATCGCCACGTAGTTGTGGTGGCAGTTGATGGCCTCCTTGGTCGCGGTGAACGGCGGCAGTTGCCGGGCCAGCGCCTCTAGGATCAGCCGCATCATCTCGCGGCGGTTGGTCATGGCGTAATCCTGCGCCCAATGCACGGCGTCCACGTAATCGTCGAAATGTTCGGCGCCTTCCCGCAAATAGGCCAGGTCGCGATCCGGTAGGTTGGCCAGGTGCTTGCCCATGTCCTTGCGGGCCAGTTCGATGAAGTAGCGACCGATGATGTTGCCGATGCCGCGACTACCGGAATGCAGCATCACCCACACGTCCTGGTTTTCGTCCAGGCACAGTTCGATGAAGTGGTTGCCGCCGCCCAGGGTGCCGAGTTGCCGCATCCAGCTCCGCTCGACGTTCTTCTGCATTTTCAGAATACCGGGATGCCGCTTGACGATGCGGTCCAGCCCGCCGGACAGGGCGCGCACGGTCGAGGCCAGCGCGCCATGTCCCTCGGAGTGCATGTCGAAGCCGACCGGCACCGCCGCTTCCACGACGTGGCGCAAGGGTCGCAGGTTGTCCGGCAACTGCCCGGCCTTGAGGCTGAGGCGAACGGCGTTCATCCCGCAGCCGATATCGACCCCGACCGCCGCCGGGATGATCGCGCCCTTGGTGGGAATGACCGCGCCCACGGTCGCGCCAATGCCGACATGGACATCGGGCATCGCCGCGACATGGCCGTGGACGAACGGTAGCTGGGCTATGTTATTCAGTTGGACCAGTGCCTTGGGGTCTACGTCGTCGGTATAGATTTTGACCGGGACCTTGCCTCCGGTCAGGATTCGCTGGATCGGCATGATGGGTTCTCGACGGTGATACGCGGCCTGCTTCCCAAGCAAGAAACCCTGGACGATGGGAGTCATCCAGGGTTTTCCAAAGTCGCGGGGGGAAGCAGACTCGGAAGACCAGAAATGCCTTCCGAAGGCCGCTCGGAAGGCGTCACATGGGGATCTGTTCTTGTGCGGGCATGTCGTTCGCCTTCCGCGCGTTGGGACGATATGGGGCGTCCCGTGAAAATCTATAGGCTTACCGTAAAAATTACACTTGAATTATGCGGATGTTCTGAGCGGTTGTCAAAAATCCACACTGGTGGCCAGCCGCGACGCCAACCGAAAGCCAGCCTTGATGCGCGAGGTGCAATCCGGCTTGGGTCTGATAGAGTTATCCATGTCGGGACTGGCAATTTGTCCAGTATCCAGGACGTTGGCACAGCATTACATACCAATAACCATGTGGAGGATAGTGATGGAGCGTCGTGATTTCATTAAGAAGACCGGTCTGGGTTTGGTCGCCGTCGCCGGTACGGCCGCCGTCCCGGCGATGGCGCAGACAACGGATTTGCCCGTCATCAAGTGGCGGATGGCTTCAAGCTTTCCCAAGAGTCTGGACACGATCTATGGCGCGGGCGAAGTATTGGCCAGACGGCTGTCGGAAATCACCGAAGGGAAGTTTGAAATCCGGGTGTTTGCCGGCGGCGAGATCGTGCCGCCGTTCGGGGTGTTGGACGCGGTACAGCAGAACACGGTCGAGATCTGCCATACCGCTTCGTACTACTTCCACGGCAAGAACAAGGCGTTCGCGCTCGACTGTTCGGTGCCGTTCGGCCTCACCGCCCGGCAGATGTTTGCCTGGAATTATCATGGCGAAGGCGGTCCTTTGCTGCGCGAGTTTTTCGCCAAATACAACGTCGTCAACTTCCTCGGTGGCGATACCGGCACGCAGATGGGCGGCTGGTTCCGCAAGGAAATCAATTCGCTGGAGGATTTGAAGGGCCTGAAGATCCGGATTCCCGGTTTCGGCGCGGAGGTGTTTTCGGCGTTGGGAGCGGTGCCGCAGTCGCTGCCGGGCGGCGAAGTCTATCCGGCATTGGAGCGGGGCGCCATCGATGCCGCCGAATGGGTCGGCCCCTACGACGACGAAAAGCTCGGCTTCTACAAGGTGGCTAAATTCTACTATTACCCCGGTTGGTGGGAGCCGGGTCCGGTGCTGTCGTTCTATGTCAACAAGGAACAGTGGGAGAAGTTGCCCAAGCCTTATCAGGCGGCGTTCGAAGCGGCGGCGGCCGAGGCCAACGTCGGCATGCTGGCAGCCTACGATACCAAGAACCCACAGGCGATCCAGCGGCTGGTGCAAAACGGCACGCAACTACGTCGCTATCCAGATGACGTGATGAAGGCGGCCTACGAGACGGCGCAGAAGATCTACGCCGAGGAGTCGGCGAAGAATCCGGATTTCAAGAAGCTGTATGACTCAATGCGCACCTTCCAACGGGCTTCCGACATCTGGGCCGGATTGCCGGAAGGCACCTTGGCCAACTTCATGCAAGCGATGTTACGTTCCGGTAAATAGCCGCTTCGCTGTTCTCATGGGCGCCTCTTCTCTCGGGGAGAGGAGGCGCGCTCACTGCCCCGAGGGTTGGAGCTGCCGGAACAGGTCGGCGGCATCGTCCCGATTGATGCTGCCCGGCTTGTTGTTCAGCGGCATCAGCAGTTGCACGGGGGCCGGCTGGCCGGTGTGAGTGGGGCGATCCAAACCCATCGTGACCAGCGAGGGGAAGGAGATGATTAATACCACCATGATGACCTGAATGACCACGAACGGCACCGCGCCCCAGTAGATGTCGCTGGTGTTGATCGTCGGTGGCGCCACGCTGCGCAGGTAGAACAGCGCGAAACCGAACGGTGGGTGCATGAACGAGGTCTGCATGTTCACCCCCATCAGGATGCCGAACCAAACCAGGTCGATGCCGAGCTTATCGGCCACCGGCGCCAGCAGCGGCAGGATGATGAAGCTGATCTCGAAGAAGTCGAGAAAAAAAGCCAGAAAAAAAACCAGGATATTGACGAAGATCAGGAATCCCAACGCCCCGCCGGGCAGATCGAGCAGCAGGTGTTCGACCCACAGGTCACCGTTGACCCCGCGAAACACCAGGCTGAATACACTGGAACCGATCAGGATGAAGATCACGAAGCTGGCGATCTTGGCGGTGGAATGCAGGGATTCGGTCAGCATTTTCCGGTTCAGCTTGTCCTTGGAAAACGCCAGCAGCAAGGCTCCGACCGCGCCCATCGCGCCACCCTCGGTCGGGGTGGCCCAGCCGATGAAGATGGTTCCCAGTACCAGGAAGATCAGCACCAGCGGCGGAAGCATCGTTACCACCACCCGTCGGGCCAGCCCCCAACCGCGCAGGGTGCGAGCTTCCGATGGCAGGGCTGGAACGAGGTGTGGGCGGAACAGGGTGTTGAGTAGCACCCAGCCGACGTAGAGCCCACCAAGGATCAGGCCGGGCAACACCGCGCCCTTGTACATGTCGCCCACCGAGCGGCCCAGCACGTCGGCCATCACGATCAACACCAGCGAGGGTGGGATGATCTGCGCCAGCGTTCCAGAGGCGGCGATCACTCCGCAAGCCAGCGATTTATCGTAGCCGTAACGCAGCATGATCGGCAGCGAGATCAGCCCCATGGCGATCACCGAGGCGGCGACCACGCCGGTGGTGGCCGCCAGCAGGGCGCCGACAAAGATGACCGCGAACGCCAACCCGCCGCGGATGTTGCCGAACAACTGGCCGATGGTGTCCAGCAAATCCTCGGCCATGCCGCTGCGTTCCAGCACCAGACCCATGAAGGTGAAAAACGGGATGGCCAGCAGAATCTCGTTCTTCATGATCCCGAACACGCGATCCGGCAGGGCTTGCAACAAGTTGGGGGTGAGCAGGCCGAGTTCGATGCCGATCAGACCGAAGACCATGCCGACCGCCGCCAGCGAGAAGGCCACCGGATAGCCGATCAACAGGAACACCATCAGCGCCGTGAACATGATCGGCGCCATATAAGCGATCAGCAATTCGGCCATGTCAGTGCCCCCCTCGGAACTCGGGCATCGGCCGGTCGCCGGTTAGCACCGCCACGTTCTTGATGATCTCGGACAGCCCTTGCAGGCTGAGCAGGGCGAACGCCGTGGGGATGGCGAGCTTGAGCGGCCACCAAGCCAGTCCGCCGGGATCGGGCGAGGCTTCGCGAGTGTGGAAGGAGATCATGAAAAAATTCCAGGAATCGGCCACGATCAGCAGGCAGACCGGCAATAGAAACAGCAGCGTTCCTAGGATATCGATCCAAACTCGGATCACCGGCGGCAGCCGGGAGGAGAGGATATCGATGCGGACATGGCCGCCCTCCCGCAGGGTCCAGGCCGAGCAGAACAGGAACACCAGGCCGAACATGAACCATTGTGCTTCCAGCAAGGCGTTCGAGCCCCAGTCGAAGGCATAGCGCAGGGTGGCGGCAGTGGCGCTGGTCAGCGTGCAGAACAGGATCAGCCAAGCTGTCCAATGGCCGATTGCCGTGTTCAGGGCGTCGATGGATGCCGCGATGCGAAGCAGGAATTTCATGCGCTCTCCTCGTGGTCGGGCGCGGGGTAGCGGACAGTGGCGCCGGCCGGTGGCGCGGTTTTCGATCCGTCTGGGATCGAAATGAAAAGTGTAGCCGTTGAGCTTGGAGATGCCACGGTATGGCTAATAAATCAATTCGTTGCGATTTTTCGTGGCGACTTTGAGAGCACGCTTCGGGTGTTCGACGGTAAAATATGTCGGCTGATGGTATTGGGATCGGCACCATTCATTCTTGGCCCGTGCGGGCCGATGCGGCGGGAGACAGTGATGCATTACCAGGATCTGCGCGATTTTATCGCCCAACTGGAGCGACTTGGCGAACTGAAGCGTATCCGGGTCGCCGTCGATCCGCATCTGGAGATGACCGAAATTTGCGACCGGGTGCTGCGAGCCGGTGGGCCGGCGTTGCTGTTCGAAAATCCCAAGGGACATACGATTCCGGTGCTGGGTAATTTGTTCGGCACGCCGCGACGGGTGGCGCTGGGCATGGGCGCGGACGACGTGGAAGCGTTACGCGAGGTCGGCAAGCTGCTGGCTTTTCTCAAGGAGCCGGACCCGCCCAAGGGGATGCGCGATGCCTGGGAGAAATTGCCGATCTTCAGGAAGGTGCTGGATATGGCGCCGAAGAAGATCGGTCGGCCACCCTGTCAGGAGCGAGTGATCGAAGCGGCCGACGTGGACTTGGCGCGGCTACCGGTGCAGTACTGTTGGCCGGAGGATGCCGGGCCGTTGATCACCTGGGGTCTGGTGGTGACCCGAGGGCCGAACAAGTCGCGCCAGAATCTGGGGATTTATCGCCAGCAGGTGATCGGGCGGAATAAGGTGATCATGCGCTGGCTGGCCCATCGCGGCGGAGCGCTGGATTTCCGCGACTGGCGACAGGCTCGACCCGGCGAGCCATTTCCCATCGCGGTGGCGCTGGGCGCCGATCCGGCGACCATCCTGGCGGCGGTGACGCCGGTGCCGGATACCTTGTCGGAATATGCCTTTGCCGGGCTGCTGCGTGGCTCGCGTACCGAGCTGGCGCAATGTTTGGGCAACGAATTGCAGGTGCCGGCCCGGGCCGAATTGGTGCTGGAGGGATACATCGCCCCCGACGAAACCGCGCTGGAGGGGCCGTTCGGCGATCATACCGGCTACTACAACGAAGTGGATCGTTTTCCGGTGTTCACCATCGAGCGCATCACTCACCGCGAGCAGCCGATTTATCACAGCACCTACACCGGTCGCCCGCCGGACGAACCGGCGATTCTCGGCGTGGCACTGAACGAGGTGTTCGTGCCGATCCTACAAAAGCAGTTTCCTGAAATCGTCGATTTCTACCTGCCGCCGGAGGGTTGTTCCTACCGGCTGGCGGTGGTGGCGATGCGCAAGCAATATCCGGGGCATGCCAAGCGGGTGATGTTGGGGGTCTGGTCGTTCCTGCGCCAGTTCATGTACACCAAGTTCGTGATCGTGGTGGACGAGGACGTGAACGCCCGCGACTGGAAGGATGTGATCTGGGCCATGACCACTCGTATGGACCCGGCGCGGGATACGGTCATGATCGAAAATACGCCGATCGACTATCTGGATTTTGCCTCGCCGGTATCGGGCCTGGGTTCGAAGATCGGCTTCGATGCCACCAACAAATGGCCCGGCGAGACCAGCCGTGAATGGGGTCGGCCGATTGCGATGAGTCCGGCGGTGAAACAGCGGATAGATACGTTGTGGGATGAATTGGGATTGTAGGTTCGGCGAACCGAGCGGGCGAATACGCTTCTAAGCAGCCCGCGTCCAATAAAAAAAAGAGAGACGAAATCGATGATGTCTTATCACGTCACCCTCCAGCCGAGCGGCCATGAATTTCAGGTCGAGCACAATGAGTCGGTGCTGGACGCCGCCCTGCGCGAGAAAGGCAATGTGTTGCCCTACGGTTGCCGCAATGGAACTTGTGGGTCTTGCATGGCGACGATTCTGTCTGGCGAAGTCGGCTATCCCGATGACCGCCCGCCGGCCTTGAGCGAGGCCGAGCAGAATGCCGGTAAGGCGCTACTGTGTCAGGCCCGGCCGCGTTCGGATCTGGTGATCGAAGCGCGTGAGGTCAAGGGTGTGGCCGATATCGTGGTTCGGACTTTGCCTTGCCGGGTGGAGCAACGGGAATTGTTGGCGCCGGACGTCATGCGGCTTTATCTACGGCCGCCGAGCATCGAGCGTTTGCAATTTCTGGCCGGTCAGTATGTGGATATTCTGCTGGCCGATGGGCGGCGGCGCGGATTTTCGCTGGCCAACCCGCCCCATGCCGACGATCTGCTGGAACTGCATGTGCGCCATGTGCCGGGTGGGTTTTTCACCGATCACGTCTTCGAGCGGATGAAGGACAAGGCGCTACTGCGGTTTCAGGGGCCGCTGGGAACGTTCTTCCTGCGGGAGGATTCTCCTCGGCCGATTATTCTGATGGGCGGCGGCACCGGTTTCGCGCCGCTGAAAGGCATGTTGGAGCACGCCTTTCACATTGGGCTGGAGCAGCCGCTGCATTTGTATTGGGGCGCGCGGGCGAAAGTCGACCTGTATCTGGACGCGTTGCCGCGCCAGTGGGCGGCGGAACATGCGAATTTCCGCTATACGCCGGTGTTGTCGGAACCACGTCCAGAGGACGATTGGCAAGGACGTGCCGGCTGGGTGCATGAGGTGGTCGCGGCGGATTATCCCGACCTGAGCGGTCATGACGTCTACATGAGCGGCCCGCCGCCGATGATCGAAGCCGCCAAACCGGTGTTCGCCGCTCTTGGGCTACCGGTCGAACAACTGTTCTACGATTCCTTCGAGTTTTCGGTACGCTGAAAACGCCACGCCGGGGTAGTGATCGGGTGAAGCGCACTCCGCTCTCCCGGTCATGGCAGAGCGGAGGGGGAGAGAAAAAAACCGAATCTCAACTCGCCGTCGCTGGTGCGGGCGTCTGATCCGCCGGTCCTTCAAGTTGTTGCACCGATTCGCCGGCGGGTAGCATCGCCCCCTGTTTCTCCTGTGGTTTACCGACCAGTAGCCGCAAGCCGGCGTGGAAACATTGGCCGGCGTAGGTGAGTTCATGCAGGGATTGCAGCAGTTCGCCCAGTTCCTGATAGGCATCCGGTGTCGGCATCAACCGAATGCTGCGCTCCAGGTAGTCGCGGGCTTTGCCGTTCTGCTGGCAGCGCTTGGCCAACCGGCCTAGTGTCAGCAGTAGATAGGGGTCGTCGCCGTGCTTGGCCAACCAGCCCTCGGCGGCGGCCAGTTGCGCGGTGGCGTTGCCGCGCCCCAGCATCCCGTAACCGACCACCAGCTTCACGCTCCAGCGCCGGTCGATCGCTTCGCGCAGCAACGCTTCGGCGTCGTCGATCGCCTCGCAATCGCATAGGGCAATGGCGTAATCGACCAGGAATGCTTCGTCTTCCTCGCGTAGTGCCAGCGGCGTTTTTTTCCACAGCGCCCGCAGCCGATCCAACGAGCCACTGGCGGCGGCGCTTTCCAGTAGTGCTCGATAGGTTTGGCTCTGCAACTCGGTGAACGATTCGGCGCTCAACGCCTTTTGTTTCTGCGCCTCCGGCAGCAGTTTTTGCAACGGTTCCCAGGCATGCAGTTGCTGGTAGGCTTTGGCCAGCCATTGCAATATGCTTGGATGGCGCGGGTTGAGGTTGTGCAGCGACTCCAGAATGACGCGGGCCTGTTCGGCGTCCCCGTCGTCCAGCAGGAATTCCGCGCGAGTCAATTGCACCGTCAGCTTGTCGGCGTCCGGTGCATCCTCGGCCCGGCGTAAGTGCAGGTCGCGGCGCCACCTGATGTCGTTGATGTGGTGAATGGCGCGCGCCGCGCCCAGGTAATGCAGGGTGGGGGTTTCGCTGTACTCCGCGCCTTTCAGCAGGGTTTTTTCGGCTGTCAGCCACTGACCGGCCGCCAGTTGACGGTTGCCGAGGTCCAGCAAGCGCCGCGCCTTCTTGTTCAGCCGGCGCTGGTTGGCCTGCAAGGTTTGTCCCGGCGTTTGCCACAGCCGGACCGCCAGCCGGACCAGCAGATAAAACACGAAGAAGGCGATCACCAGGAAAATGGCGAAGAAGGCAAGGCTGGTTTCGACGGTCCACTGGCCCATGCTGAACATGGCATAGCCGGGGTCTTGCCGGAGCGACAGCGCCATCCAGACCGAGGCGAACAAAGTGACGATAACACCGATCAGCAACCTCATTGTTGTTCCTCCTTGGCCGCCGGCTGTTCGGTCGAAACTTCCGCCGCCGGGGCCGTCGCCGGCACGACCGTCGAGGTCGCCGGCGTCCGCCGCACGGCGCGAATGGGATGCCGTTGGGTCATGAAGTCGTTGAATGCCCGGTTCAGACTGGTCAGATCCGGGATGTAGGGATTGAACTGCACCGCCCGCAGGGCTTGCAACTCCGCAAGGAACGCGGTGACCCGCGAGTCCTGAGTATCGAAATACGTTTCGATCCAGTCGCGAATTTGTTGATTGGAGTCCTGGAAGGCTTGGGCGTTGTCGCCCAACAGCGCCATGCGCATGCTTTCCAGTTCCAGTTGCAGGTTCTGGCGCAGGAAGTACTCCGCTTCGCGGGCGATCAGCGGCGGCGCTTCATTACGCTCGCGCCGAATTACCACGATGTCCTTGAACTGATTCCAGACCGCTTCGGTGGCACGGTCCCACCAGGGACGATTGGTGTCGTCGCTCACGGCAACGTCGGTGGCCGGCTTGACCCGGTTCTTGATGTCGGGTACGCCCGAGTCGAGTTTTAGCGGCAATGCATTGGCTTCTTTTTCCAGCTCCAGCACCTTGTGCGCTAGGCCGGAGAGATCGGGCAGCTTGACACCACGCAGGCTGGCGATGGCCTCGCCCAACATGGTTCGCAGTGGAGTCAGCCCATTTTCGTTGACGGCCTTGAGCCGCTTCTGAGCGGTTTCCAACGCCAGTTGGGCGGCGGGAACATTGCGCTCCAGCTTGAGCTTGGTGTCGGCCAAGCGCAGCAGGAAGTCCGCTTCCGCCAATGGGAAGGCATTGACGTCGCCACCCTGCGAGGCCACGGTTTTGACCGTTTCCAGATTTTCCGACAAGCCGTTATGGCTGAGTTGCAGGTTCTGGAGGTGCTCGCTCAGTTTGCTCAGGCGGGTTTCCTGCTCCCGCAGCGCGGCGTCGAGCTGTTCTTTCTGTTGCTGGACACTGGCCTTGTGGGCGTCCTGGCCTTCCCGCAGCAGCTTGATTTCACTCTTGACGACTTCGACTTCGCCCTTACCCAGTTCCGCGGCGTTTTTCAATGGCTGCAAATCGCCAGTCAGGCCCAGCAGTTGCTCCTTGAGTGCCTGATTGTCGGCGCGCAACTGATCGAGTCCACTCTTGAGCGTTTGCAGTTGCTGGATCTGGCTCTTCAGTGCCTGAAACTCGGGGTCGTGCTGGGCGACGGCCTGTTTGACCGCTTGGTCCAGCCGGGTGGTCTGGGCCGCCTTGTCCTGCTGCCCCAGATACCAGAGATAGCCGCTGCCGCCGCCGGCGCCCAGTGCGACCAGTAAGGCGAACGCCGCTAGTCCTCGGCCGCTCTTGGGCGCGGGCGGCGGAACGAGTGGGGCGGTTTTGGCGAGCTGCGGGGTGGGGGTGATTGGAGTTTCGGGCGCGGTGGGCGCGGCGTTGGTGGTTCCGGGATCGGTTGTTTTGTCTGTCATGTCATGGTTACCGAGCGGGTGAGAGGGAATTTGTCGTTAGGTCGAGTAGCGCGGCGACGATGGCGTCGTCGCCGGCGTCCCGGGCGAGCAAGAGACGGCGGCAGCCGTATTCCGTTGCGATCCGCCGGATGCGGTCGCTGACCACGATCAGAGGTGTATCACACAAATAATCTTGCCCGGCTACGCCAAGCATATCAAACAGATTCCGCAGATTTTCACCGCTGGTGACGGTCACAGCACCGATTTCGCCGCGCTTCCAGCGTGCCAGCAGTCCCTCGATATTAGCGGGTGCCGGCCGCTCGCGCCGGTAGACTTCGGCGCGGTCCACCCATGCTCCGCGAGCGCTCAGGGTTTCGACCAGCAGTTCCCGGCCGCCTTCGCCGCAAACGATGGCGATGCGCTGACCGGCCACTTCCCGTAACCGCGGCAACGCCAGCAGCCCTTCGCTGCTGAAATCGTCTCCGGGTTGCAGGCAGCGGTCGATGCCGTGGCGGGCCAGCGCCCGGCCGCTGGCTTGGCCGATGGCGGCGATGTCCAGTCGATCGGGAATGCCGCCGTGCTCGCGGATGGCCGGCAACGCCCACTCCACGGCGTTGGCGCTGGTGAAAATCGCCAGATCGTAAGCGGCCAACCGGTCGAACAGGGCCAAAGCCGGCGCGGGGTCGCGCGGTGCGGCGATAACCAGGGTCGGCCAGCGAATGGCGATGCCGCCATGATCTTCGATCAGCCGGCACAGCGTATCGGCTTGGTGTTTCGGCCGAGTGACCAGCACGCCGAGACCGTGCAGGGTTGGAGGTGCATCCATCGCGCTTTCACAACAGTCGTTGCAGGATTTCGCCGGCGCCGCGCCCGAGCAGATCCTCGGCCAACGCGACCCCGAGCGTGCTGGCATCGGTGGCCGGGCCTCGAATCTCACCGGCCACGATTCGGCTGCCGTCGGGTTCGCCGACCAGACCACGCAACCAGATCCGATCCTGTTCCAATAGGGCGTGACCGGCGATTGGCACCTGACAGCCGCCTTGCAGACGAGCGTTGAAGGCTCGTTCCGTCGCGACTCGGGTATGGGTGGCGGCATCGTCGAGCGCGGCGATCAGGGTTCGGGTTCGGGCGTCGTCCAGCCGACATTCCACCCCAATCGCCCCCTGGCCGATGGCCGGCAGGCTGAATTCCGGCGCCAAGGCGAGGGTAATACGTTTCGCCAATCCCAGCCGCTTCAGGCCGGCGGCGGCCAGGATAATGGCATCGAACTCGCCCGCATCCAG
>WBZT01000922.1_pt1 | contig 22642 bp, 22 predicted proteins | sample 5204241 | NCBI WGS metagenome assembly WBZT01 (sample SAMN12344358, study PRJNA552823) | activated sludge metagenome | biome: Activated sludge suspended growth; feature: Nitrification reactor; material: Wastewater; isolation source: activated sludge from nitrification reactor of wastewater...
GATCGAGCAGTCGCCCGGGCGTCGCCACCAGCACCTCGACTCCGCAGCGGACCTCGGCGATCTGGGGTTTGATGTCGACGCCGCCGAAGACGCAACTGCTGCGGATCGGCACGTACCGGCTGTAGCGCCTTACCGAGTCGTGTACCTGAATCGCGAGTTCGCGGGTCGGCGCCAGCATCAGGACGCGCACCGGATGGCGGGCCGGTGAGGGGCTGGAGTTGGCGAAGGCGAGAATTCGTTCCAGCAGCGGCAGAGTGAACGCCGCGGTCTTGCCGGTGCCCGTCTGCGCTCCCCCCATGAGATCCTGACCGGCGAGAACCACCGGTATGGCCTGGGCCTGAATTGGCGTTGCGCCGGTATAGCCTTGGTCGGCAATCGCGCGCAACAATTCGGGTGCCAGGCCGAGTTCATCGAAACGCATGGACAGGGCCTTCAGATCGGTGATCGGTCAATGACATGAAATGCGCATTATACATCGCGCGCGCTTCGTCGCCGCGGCTTTGCGACGGTGTCCGGCCGATTCCTCGCCATTGCTCAGCGCCGCTCGAGAAGACCGATCGCACGCTCGGCGGCCGCGTCGAAGAGCGCGACGCGTGAAGCGATCTGCGCCCGGCCAGAGCGTAGCTGATGGTCGAGTGCGGCGCGTGGCATGGCCAGGGCGTAGCCCCATTCCGGGTTGAAGAGCAGGACGGTTGCGGATGAAGGGCTCTGCCAGCAACAGAGACCGCACATCGGCGGCTGGTCGGAGACCCGGAAGCGCAGCCAGTCCCCTGCCTGCCACTCGGCGACGGGCTTCCGGTCCGAAGAACCGGTGATGGCCGGCATTCTCAGATAGCGAACCTGCTGGCCGTCCCGTTGCAGCAAGCATGCACCGCTCGATGGAGAGGGAATTCCGGATGGCTGCCGCCGATCGGCCGATGACCGCGGCGGCGCTGGCTGTCCGTGGCTGCGCAGGGCGCGTGTCTGCAGGTCGAACAGCGTGTTGAGAAAGGCGGTGCGCTCGCCGGCCGGAACACCGATTTCGTCCAGTCCGCTGCCGATCCGTCTGAGCAGTGACGACGCCAGGCTTGCCAGTCGTTTGCGCTCTTCGCCGGTTTCCTTTGGCTGCACGCTCCAGATCAGGTCGTCGCCGGTCGCGCTATCCCGCTGCCATCGCCCGCCCTGACTGCCACCATCCGCCGCGGCGGCAACCATCACCCGCAGCCAGTATGTTTCGAGAAACGCAACGATCTCCGGCAAATCGGTCTTCGCCACTCTGACGCGCAGCCAGTGCTCGGCGAGCTCGGTGGCGAACAGGCGTGCTTCATGCTGGACCACCAGTTGTACGTGCGTCGCAGTGGCTTGCTGGATCGCCCGGTCGCGCTCGGCGATCAAAGCTTCGAGTTCGGCCAGATGCGGATCAAGTGCGGCGCCACTCTCTTCCAGTGTGTGGCGGACGGCAACGGCGAGCCGACCGATCCGTTCGCACAGCGGATGCTGTGAGCCCGCATTGTGCGGCAGGCCAACGACCGCTCGCGCCATGCGGTTGATCAACCGGCGCGCGGGGTGCTGATCGTCGGCAAACAGCGAGGGATCGGCGATCGACAGCTTGAGCAAGGGGATCTGCAGACGGCCGATCGCTGCCTTGATCGCGTCGGGCAGCTCGGCCGAGTCGAAGATCGCCTCGAAGATCATCGCCATCGTGTCCAGCGTCACGGCTTCGTGTTTGCCCAGGGGCAGGTCGAGATCCCGGGCCTTCAGCGCACCCAGCGGCGATTTCGCCTCGATCCCGTTGCCGTTTCCGACCTCCCTGGCCTCGAGTGCGCTCAGGCGGTCGAACAGGTGATTGAGCATGATCAAGGCGGCTGCGTCGAGCGCCGGGTTGCCCGATTTGGTTCCGCCGGCGGCCGTGAACGGTAGTGGACTGGCGAGTTGATCGACGTCCATTCGTCGCTCGACCGCCTGTTGCAGGCTGGACAGTGCGTTCGCCGGAGGCCGGGGAGGCGACTGGCTTGCCGCTCGCTCCGGATTCGACCAGGCGGCGGAACTGATCGGCACACTTTGTCCCGGCGCCGGATCGATGCCGTAACTGGCCAACAGTCTGTCAATTTCCCCATACAGCCCGGGGAGCTCCGCAACCAGCCCCTGTTCGATCTTGGCGAGCAGTGCGAGCGTTTGTTCGAGGCGGATGCCGTGTCGGCTGATGGCCCACAGACCCGGACAGATCGCTTCGGGGCCGACCGGATTGCCGGCGGCACTCATCGTCGGGCGCGCGAGCAGGGTCATGTAGCGAAGTTGACTGCGCCACAGATTGCGGCCACCGGCCGGCAGCAGACGGCTGCCGATGCCGCGGACGCTGATGTCGAGTTCGAGCTCGTCGTCGCCCATCAGGGTCAGGCGCGAGGCAGTGAAGTCACTTTCCGACTCGCCGCTCTCGCTGGCCTTCGATGCTGCCGCCAGATGATCGTGCGCTTCGCCGACCTCGCGGCTAAATGCGCTTAGCGCCGCTGGATCTTCGACGCCCGACTGCTTCACGATTTCCCTGAGCCGGCGCTGAAACAGCTCCCTGCTGGCGCGCAAGACCTCGAAACGATCTACGCTTGCTCGCAGTGCTTGCGATGGACGGCTGCGATCAGACATGCTTTGCTGGTCAGGCGAGAGATCCCAATTGGTGTATCGTATCCGCCGCTTGCGCGGACCATCGGCGGTTCGCGGATTGCTGTCGGCATTATAGACGAGGAAGCTGGAAGTCTTACAATGGCTGTATCGGCTTGCGCTGCGGTGGGCGCGAGCCGGTCTTGGCAGTGGCCGCCGCTTGCTGATGGAGAGGAAGCATGAAAACGACACGGCTTGGCGACAGCGCACTGCAGGTATCGCAGATCTGCCTCGGAACGATGACCTTCGGGCAGCAGAACAGCGAGGCCGAAGCGCATACCCAGCTCGATCGCGCATTTGCGGCAGGAGTGAATTTCATCGATACGGCGGAGATGTATCCGGTGCCGCCGCGCGCGGACACCTGTGGCCGAAGCGAGAAGATCGTCGGCAAGTGGCTGGCCGGACAGGAGCGTACGCGGGTGATCCTGGCGACCAAGGCAAGTGGTCCGTCACGCGGGCTGCACTGGATCCGTGGCGGCAGGCTGGACTTCGATCTTGCCAGCTTGCGCTCTGCGGTCGAAGGATCATTGCGGCGCCTGCGTACCGACTACATCGATCTGTATCAGTTGCACTGGCCGGCACGCAACCAACCGATGTTTGGGCAGTGGCAATTCGATCCGGCGAAGGAACGCCAGGGAACGGCCATCCTGGACATGCTCGAAGCGCTGTCCGCCCTGGTGCGCGCCGGAAAAATCCGCCATTTCGGCCTGTCGAACGAATATCCCTGGGGCGTCATGGAGTTTGTTCGTCTGGCCCGCGAGCACGGTCTGCCGCGCCCGGTTTCGCTGCAAAACGCGTACAGTCTGCTCAATCGGGTCTTCGAGTACGGCCTGGCGGAGGTCTGCCACCGCGAAGGCGTGAGCCTGCTGCCCTATTCCCCATTGGCTTTCGGCACGCTCTCGGGCAAGTATCTTGCCGACCCCCGGGCGGCCGGCCGGATCAACGAGTTTGCCGGCTTCGGTCAGCGCTACGCGAAAGCCAACGTCGCTCCGGCTGTCACCGCCTACGTCGAACTGGCACGCCGTCATGGTCTGACGCCAAGCCAGCTGGCGCTGGCTTTCGTCTATTCGCGCTGGTTCGTCAGCAGCACGATCATCGGTGCCACGAGCATGGAACAACTCGAAGAAAACCTCGGCGCCGTGACCGTGCAGCTGCCGCCGGCACTGCTGGCCGATATCGATGCGCTGCATGTGCGATATTCGAATCCCGCACCGTGAGTTTCCGCGAGCCTAGTTCTTCTCGGGCGATTTCGGTTGCGCTGCGCCTTCGGCGGCAGTTTCCGCGGCAGGCGGCGGTTGCTTCCTCTTGCTGCCCGGCGGCTGCGGTGGCGGCAACTGCGGTTCGACCGTTTCCAGCTTGTTCTCGCGCATGTAGACGTCCATGTCGCGCCATCCATCGTAGATCGCCGACTTCGGCAACCACGAATAGATCGAGTAACAGTCCTCGATTGCACGGCCCGACTGCCGGCAGGCGCCGCCGACCGCCTTGCCGTCCGCTTCGAGGCGAGCCAGCTTGACCGCCGGTGCCTCGAGCCCCAGTTTCTGCTGGACGACATCGCAGCCGCTCAGGCCGAACAGCAGCGAACTGACCTTCAGGAGGTTGCGGAGCGAGCGGGGCGCTTGGTCGAGCACGACGTTCTCCGGGCGAAGGGGAGGAGAGAGGCACATTGTAACCATTGCCGGGCGACGACGGGCAGTCTCCGCAGCGCGCGAACCGGGGGCCGGGCGGCGATTGGTCGGGATGGCGGACCGAGGACACTCGCGGTTGTCGCGGCGCGCCGATTGATCGATTGCTTGCGGCTGCCACTATAATCGCGGCTTTGCCACCACAAAGGATTGCCATGCGCTTACTCAAGATTCTCCCGGCTGCGCTGCTGCTTGCCTTCGCCACTCCCTTTTCGTCCTCGACCGTCGCGGCGGCGGTGACCGAGATCGAACTTTCGCATCAGCTCGACGAGGATCGCGCCGAGCGACTCGAAAAGCTGGTCGAACGCTTCAACGCGCGGCAGAAGGATTACCAGGTGAAGGTCGTGCGCCGGGTGCAGGGCGACCCACCCAAGGACCTCAATCTGGTCACCCGCGAGGAGCAGGCACGTTTCGTGGCCGCGAAAGCCGCCTTCAAGCCGTTGCACCAGGTGATGAAGGAAGCCAACGTCCCGTTCGATGGCGCCAAGCTGGCGCCGGAGCTGCGCGTCGGCCTGAGCGATGCGCAAGGGAATCTCTACGCGCTGCCGATCGGTCTGTCCACTCCGGTGTTGTTCATTAACAAGGGCGCTTTCCGCAAGGCGGGTCTGGATCCGGAAAAACCCCCGAAAACCTGGGCGGAAGCGCAGAAAGCGGCCGACAAGCTGTCCGACTCCGGCAGCACCTGCCCCTATACCACCTCGTGGCCGGCGTGGGTGCATATCGACAACCTGAGCGCGTGGAATGGCGTCGAGGTGGCGGATGCCAAGGGCCATCTGAACTTCAACGGCCTCGTCCAGGTGAAGCACACGGCGATGTTGACCACCTGGGCGAAGGCCAGATTCTTCCTCTATTTCGGTCGCCGCGACGAAGCGGACAATCGTTTTGCTGCGGGGGAATGCGCGATGTTGACCAGCTCCTCCTCGCTCTACGGTCCGCTGCATGAAAACCGCAAGATCGAGACCGGGGTTTCTGCGCTGCCGTATCACGATGACGTTCCGGGCACACCGCAGCAGACGCTCGCCGGCGGCTATTCGCTGTGGGTCGGTGCCGGCCAGAAGCCGGTCGAGTACAAGGGGGTCGCGCAATTCGTCAGTTTCCTGATGGAACCCGATCTGCAGGTCGAACTCAGCGCCGCGGCCGGCTTCCTGCCGATGACCGCGGCGGCGCGCGCGGCCGCCGGCAGCAAGCTGTTGCAAGCCGATGCCGCCGGGCTCAAGGTCGCCTATGCGCAGTTGCAGGGCCCGAATGCGCTGCGCGCGCTGCGCGTTTCCGATATCGAGAAGGTGCGACTGGTCACAGAAGAAGAACTGGAAGCTGCCTGGGCGGGCAAGAAGGCTCCCAAACAGGCGCTGGATGATGCCGTGCAACGGGGCAACCTGATTCTGGCGGCGAAGCCGGAAGCGCAGACGAAGGGCAAGGCACAAACGCCGAAGAAATGATTCGTCCGCGCCTCGGCTGGCGCGTGCCGCGCGTCTTCGCGCACCGTTGCGGCGGTGCGCTGGCGCCGGAAAACACTTTGGCCGGGCTGCACGTCGCCGCGCGATTGGGCCTGCGTGCGGTCGAGTTCGACGTCATGCTGTCGGCCGATGGGTCGCCGTGGTTGATGCACGACGAGACGCTCGAGCGCACGACGAACGGATCGGGCTCGATGTGCGAGACGCACGACACCGACTTGCGCCAGCTCGACGCTGGCGCTCATCGGCATCCGGCGTTCACTGGCGAACCGGTGCCGACGCTGGCGGCGGCAGCGCGGGTGTGTCGGGAGCTGGGTCTCTCGGCCAATGTCGAAATCAAGCCGGCAGCAGGCTTCGAGGCGCGCACCGGCGAGATCGTCGGCCGCAGCGTACTTGCCCTGTGGGCCGGCGCCGAACTGCCGCTGGTTTCCTCGTTCTCGGAGACGGCACTCGCCGCCGCCCGCGCCGCCGCCCCCGACCTTCCGCTCGGTAGCCTGTGGGAATGCCCGCCAGCCGATTGGCCGGCACGTGTCGACGCTCTCGGAGCTTGCACCCTGCATTGTGCCGCAACCTTCCTCGACGACGATCTGCTGAACGAGGCACGCGAGCACGCGATTCCGGTGCTCTGCTATACGGTCGACGAACCGCTGACCGCGGCTCAACTTTTTCGGCGCGGAGTCGCAGGGGTGTTCAGCGATCGTATCGATCGCATCATCGACCGCTAGTCTCGTCTGCCCGACCGATCCTTGGTCGTTGCCTGTTGACACGTTTCTCGCGAAGGGGAGATTGCCCGGGTCGTGAAGCGGACTTTCAAGTTAGAATCGCGGCTCCTTGAACGAGCCCATGGGCGGGATGGAGCACGATGAAAAGCGCTGAAATTCGCGAGAAGTTCCTGAAGTTTTTCGAGGCGAAGGGCCACCGCATCGTCCCCTCGAGCTCGCTGGTGCCGCAAGCCGACCCGACGCTGCTGTTCACCAATGCCGGCATGAACCAGTTCAAGGATGTTTTCCTCGGTTTCGACAAGCGTCCGTACCTGCGCGCGACCACCGCGCAGAAGTGCGTGCGTGCCGGCGGCAAGCATAACGACCTGGAGAATGTCGGCTATACGGCGCGTCACCATACCTTTTTCGAAATGCTCGGCAACTTCTCGTTCGGTGATTACTTCAAGCTCGACGCGATTCGTTACGCATGGGAACTGCTGGTCGACGTCTATGGATTGCCTCCCGATCGCCTGTGGGTCACGGTCTATGCCGAGGACGACGAAGCGCATGATATCTGGACCCGCGAAATCGGGATGCCGGTGGAACGAGTGGTGCGCGTCGGTGACAACAAGGGCGCACGCTACGCTTCCGACAATTTCTGGATGATGGGGGATACGGGGCCCTGTGGTCCATGCACCGAGATTTTCTACGACCACGGCGAAGGAATTCCCGGCGGACCGCCCGGTTCGCCGGACGAAGACGGTGACCGATATATCGAAATCTGGAACAACGTCTTCATGCAGTTCAATCGCGACGAGTCAGGCGTCATGCACCCGCTGCCCAAGCCCTCGGTGGATACCGGCATGGGTCTGGAGCGCATGGCAGCCGTGCTGCAGCATGTGCACAGCAACTACGAGATCGACCTGTTCGCGCGCCTGATCGCCGCCGCCGCGCGCGAGACGGCTGCCAACGATCTCGACAGCCCATCACTGCGGGTGCTGGCTGATCACATTCGTGCCTGTTCCTTCCTGATTTCCGACGGCGTCATTCCGGGCAACGAGGGCCGGGGCTACGTCCTGCGGCGGATCATTCGGCGCGCCATCCGGCACGGCTACAAGCTCGGCGCCCGGGCGGCGTTCTTCCATCGCCTGGTGCCCGATCTGGTGGCCGAAATGGGCGCTGCCTACCCGGAGCTGGCGAGCAACGAGGCGCGCGTCACCGAGGTACTGCGACAGGAAGAGGTTCGTTTCTTCGAGACCATCGAGCACGGCATGAGCATCCTCGAAGACGAGCTCGCGGCCATGGGCGGCAAGGGCGTCTTCAATGGTCAAACGGCGTTCAAGCTGCACGACACCTTCGGGTTTCCGCTCGATTTGACGGCCGATGTCTGCCGTGAGCGCGGCGTCCGTGTGGACGTCGCCGCCTTTGACGCCGCGATGGCGCAGCAGAAGGAGCAGGCGCGTGCCGCCGGCAAGTTCAGGATGGCGGCGGCGCTCGACTACAGCGGGCCGGCGACTGCCTTTCACGGTTACCAACTGCTCGAATTCAGAGGCAGGGTGCTGGCGCTGTATCGCGACGGCAGTCCGGTCGATGAGCTTGCGGAAGGCGACGTCGGCGTCGTCGTTCTCGACGAAACGCCGTTCTACGCCGAATCCGGTGGTCAGGTCGGCGATCGGGGGACTCTCCAGAGCGGGCAAGCCATTTTTGCCGTCGAGGATACGCAGAAAATTCAGGCGAGCGTCTTCGGCCACCAGGGCGTCGTCCGGACTGGTGTATTGCGCGCCGGCGATGGCGTTGCCGCCAGCGTGGACGTGCTGGCGAGAGCCCGCACCGTGCGCAACCATTCGGCGACGCACCTGATGCACAAGGCGCTGCGCGAGGTGCTGGGCGACCACGTACAGCAGAAGGGCTCGCTGGTGGATGCCGAAAAGACGCGTTTCGACTTCGCACATACCGCGCCGATGACGGCGGACGAGATTCGGCGCGTCGAGATCCGGGTCAACCACGAGATTCTTGCCAACGTTGCGACGGAGGCGCGCATCATGCCGATCGAGGACGCGCGGCGATCGGGCGCGATGATGCTCTTCGGCGAAAAATACGGCGATGAAGTGCGCGTGCTCACCATTGGCTCATCGAAGGAGCTTTGCGGCGGTGTTCACGTCCGGCGGACTGGCGATATCGGCCTGTTCAAGGTCATTGCCGAGACCGGGATCGCTGCCGGCGTTCGGCGCATCGAGGCGGTGACTGGCGATCGGGCACTGGAATTGGTGCAGCAGCAGCAAGTGACTCTCGCAGATGTGGCGTCGGCTTTCAAGGCTCCGGTCGGCGAACTGCCGGCGAAGCTCGCGCAGGTGCTCGACAACGTGCGTTCGCTCGAGAAGGAACTGGCGCGTCTCAAGGCGAAACTGGCGTCGGCACAAGGCGACGATCTCCTGGCGCAGGCGGTAGAGGTCAAGGGCGCCCGAGTCCTCGCCGCGGTGATGGAAGGCGCCGACGTCAACGCGTTGCGTTCGACGATCGACAAGCTGCGCGACAAGCTGCAGAGCGCCGCCGTCGTCCTCGCCTCGACCAGCGACGGCAAGGTCACGCTGATCGCTGGCGTTACCGCCAACCTTACTGGCAGGGTAAAGGCTGGTGAACTGGTAAATATGGTGGCGCAGCAGATCGGCGGCAGGGGCGGCGGCCGGCCCGACATGGCGCAGGGCGGCGGGAACGATCCGGTCAGGCTGCCGGGGGCGCTGGCCGCCGTGCCGAACTGGGTCGGGCAGCGGCTGTGATCGCCAGAAGCGGCGATCGGCGTCCGTGATGCAACATTTCGCCAGCGACAACTACGCCGGTATCTGCCCGGAAGCTTTGCGGGCACTGTTGGCGGCCAACGACGGCCATGTCCGCTCGTATGGCGACGACGAGTGGACGCTGCGCGTCGCCGACCGCCTGCGCGAACTGTTCGAGACCGATTGCGACGTCTATTTCGTCTTCAATGGCACGGCCGCCAATTCGCTGGCGCTGGCGGCGCTCTGCCAGCCCTACCACAGCGTCGTCTGCCACCAGTTGGCGCATGTCGACACGGACGAATGCGGTGCCCCGCAGTTTTTCTCCAATGGCGCCAAGCTGCTGCCGGTAGCTGGCGAACAGGGCAAGCTGACGCCGGCGTCGATCGTCGAAGTGGTGACCCGGCGCACTGACATCCACTATCCCAAGGCGAAGGTGGTGACCTTGACGCAGGCCAGCGAAGTCGGCACGGTCTACCGTCCCGACGAACTGCGCGCGATCGCCGAGACGGCGCGCGATCATGGCCTGCGCGTGCATATGGATGGGGCGCGCTTCGCCAATGCCGTCGCCGGCCTCGGGTTGAGTCCGGCCGAAGTAAGCTGGCGGGCAGGTGTCGATGTGCTGTGTTTCGGGGGCACCAAGATGGGATTGCCGGTCGGCGAGGCCGTGATTTTCTTCGACCGCGGATTGTCCGACGACTTTGCTTACCGCTGCAAGCAGGCGGGCCAACTGGCCTCGAAGATGCGCTTTCTCTCCGCGCCCTGGCTGGGAATCCTCGAAGACGGCGCCTGGCTGCGGCATGCGGCGCACGCCAACACGATGGCGCGGCGGCTGGCAGCCGGCCTGGCGGAGTCGACCGGGTTGCCGACGCTCTTCCCGGTGCAGGCGAACGGCGTTTTCGTGCGCCTGCCAAGCCGCGTCGAGGCGGGTTTGCGCGCTCGCGGCTGGCTTTTCTACAATTTCATCGCGGCCGGCGGTGCACGTTTCATGTGTGGCTGGGACACCACTCCCGAAACCGTCGATCGCCTGGTCGCGGATGTTCGCGAACTGGCCGCGGATCCGGCGTGAACGTCTGGCGTTTCTGTCCGCTGTGCGGTGCCGGCCTCGAACCACGCGACGTCGGCGGTCTGCCTCGGCTTCATTGCGTCGCCGATTGCGGATTCGTACATTGGGACAACCCGGCGCCAGTACTCGCCGCGCTCGTCGAGTACCGCGGCCGCATCCTGCTTGCGCGCAACCGGGCATGGGCAAGCGGCGCATTCGGGTTGATCACCGGCTTTCTCGAACGTGGCGAGGAACCGACGGCCGGGGTCGTACGCGAGGTCAGGGAAGAGCTGGGACTGGAAGTTTCGGCGCTCGCGCTGATCGGCGTCTACCCCTTTTCGCGCAAGCATGAAGTGATCATAGCCTATCACGTGCTTGCCGACGGCGCGATCCGCCTCAACGAAGAACTCGCCGAGTTCCGCCTGATTGCGCCGGAGAAGCTCAAAGCCTGGGATTTCGGGACCGGGCTCGCAGTCGGCGACTGGTTGGCCCGCCGCATGCCTCCTGGTCGCCCTGCTGAACCTGTCACGACTGAATCGTCGGCGATGCAATGGAAGAACTGATCAAGACGGCGACGCTCGAACTGGCGCAACTGATCGAAGGGATGGCTGCGGTAATCATCTGTCTGGCTTCACTCAGGGCGTTCGTGCAATTTGTCAGGGACAGTGCTTCGAAGCTCACCGGCCATGTCCCGCGCATGCGCATCCGGCTCGACCTTGGCAAGTCGTTGGCCCTGGCTCTGGAACTGCTGCTTGGTGCCGACATACTGAAGACGGCGATTGCACCGAGCTGGAACGACATCGGGCAGCTGGCCGCCATCGCTGCACTGCGTACGGCGCTGAACTATTTTCTCGAACGAGAACTCCGGAATTCGGAATCTCGCCCGGAATCCTGACTGTCGCGCCGGATGGCGCGCACGATCCCGGATCCCCGATGCAACTCTTCCGCTCGGCGCTCTGGCCGAGCGACGACTTCCCGCATAAGTAAAATCGCTTTGACAGGGGCACTCGTGGCCACTAGTTTTCAGTCGTCAGATCGTTTACCGGGTTTTGCGGCTGCGATTCGATTTCGTCCGGCAGTGCGCAGTGGCCGGCAACTCGGCGCCAAGGCATTCGGCGCCGGCAGAGTGCCAAGCTCGCGAGCTTGCGTGCCATCGCGTCGATTTCGTCCATCTCTCCCTTCTCTCCAAGGAGATCGCCATGGTTTGCCAATGCTTCATCATCCCGAAAGATGTTCTCGATCGATTCGCCAAGGACCTCGATCTGACGGAGTCGCAGCGCAAGGCGTTTGCCGACGCTGCCCAGTTCGAGAACGAATGGCGCAAGGTGCGCAGCGTACAGACCAGACTGTCGGCGGCAGCCCGCAACATGCTGGTCAGTGGCGCTCAGGCGGTGACGCCGCCGGCGGTGACCGTCTACAACTGCAACCACTCGACGACCTTGCCGGGGGCGCCGGTGGCGAATCCCGGGACATCCAGTGACATCACCGCGAAGACCGCGTTCGTCGAGACCAGGGCGGTTGCCGATTTCTATCAGACGCTGTTTGGTCGCAACTCGGTGGATGGTGCCGGCAAGACCCTGATGTCGTCGATCCACTTCGGCGTCAACTACAACAATGCCTTCTGGAACGGCAACCAGATGACCTATGGCGATGGCGACGGGAAGATCTTCGTCGATTTCACGCGCGCCGATGATGTCATCGGCCACGAGCTCACGCATGGAGTCACCCAGTTCAGTTCGCAACTGGCCTACAGCAACGAGGCTGGTGGGCTGAATGAAAGTATTTCCGATGTCTTCGGATCGATGTTTAGGCAGTGGCGCGCAAAACAGACGGTCGCTCAGGCCGACTGGTTGATTGGCAAGGAGATCATGGGTCCCGACGCGATTGCGAAGGGGTACACCTGCCTGCGCGACATGGCGAATCCGGCCGCCGCGCATTGCCTGGCGCCGCAGCCCACGCATTATTCGCAGTACAAGAACGGCATGGATCCGCATTACAGCAGCGGGATTCCCAACTTGGCGTTTTACAAGGCAGCGACCGCGATCGGCGGGAATAGCTGGGACAAGGCCGGAAAGATTTGGTACAAGGCCTTGACCGGATTTGCTCCGCAACCGAACATGAAAATGAAGACCTTTGCGAATCGCACTCGGACCTTGGCCAAGAGCATGTTTCCTGGCGATCGTGCTGTGCTGGCTGCCGTTAACGGCGCCTGGGTCGCCGTCGGCCTGTAATCCCGGGCGCACGGCGGAGCCGCACGATATGGAAGTACTCGTCGTCGAACGTATCGGCGGCTTGGCTGGCTTCGGCGGCCCCGGTGCGCGCATCCGGAGTCGCGGACAGGTCGCCTTGGCCAGCCTTTCCGAGGCAGATCGGCGCACCCTGGAAGCCTTGTTCAAGGCTGCGGGCAAGGTCGGCGTATCGGCGATGCGCGACGGATTCAGCTACCGCATCTCGCGTACCGGGAAGTCGGGCACGGAAACCATCGAGGTGCCCGAAGAACATCTGCCCGCGGCGATCACGGGTTGCGTCACGGACGAGTTGCTCTGATCCGCAACCGCAGCATTCTGCCGACGGGCGCTGACCGACGCCTAATCGCCGTCGCCGTTCAACCAGCGAAGTGCCATGCTCAGCGCGATGTTCAGGTCTTGTCGGTCGAGGGCCAGGGAGGGTGGCAGTACCGCGAGCAGCCGGTCGCAGCCCGTGGCGTCGTCGTTGTCGAAGCATTGCAACAGCGCCAGCAGTTTCCCCAACAGCCCATCGTATTGGCATAGCGCCGAGCGCACTTCGCTATCGACTGCGATCTGTTCGAGAATTTCCTCGATCGGCAGTCCAAGCGCGACCGGCATCATCGACAGGATGCCGGTGAGGAAAGCGAGTTCAGCGAGATTGCGATGAGATCCGGGCGGTCCGGCCTCGAGCAGCAGTTCCATCATGCGTCCGCGCAGGGCGGCCACTTGCAGCAGTGGCGAGCAGGCGGGGTCGGCGGCGCCGTGAGCGGGGGCGAAGAGGAGCAGTGACAACCAGCGTCGCAACTGCCGCCTGCCAAACAGCGTGATGGCGTGGCGCAAGGAGGTCACGGGTTGCGAGAGACGGCTGCCACGGTGCCCTACCGAGTTCACGATGCGCAGCAGATTGAGCGTCAGGGCTGGCTCGTGCTTGAAGGCGTCTTCGATTACCGGCGTCTCTACGTCGCGTTCGACGAGATCGAGCACGCGGATCAGGGCCAATTGTGACGCGGAAAGACGGCGACCACTGACGATTTCGCCCTGCGCAAAGTAGCGCCCCTGGAAAAGCTCGAAGCCGAGCTGGCAGCAGCGCTGCAGCTGCTCATGGCTGTCGACATCCTGGGCCAACAGTCGTACCGGCAACTTGCGCAAGGAACCGGCAAGATTGCGGAGTTCGTCTTCGTCGGCTGCACCAACGCGGATCTTGATTACCTCGACCATTGGCAGCAGCGGGCGGCTGCGCGGGTCGATCCCGCGGTAGTCGGTGAGTGCGAGTGCGTAGCCGCGGTCGCGCAAGCGGTCGCAACGCTTCAGCATCGCCTGGTTCGGCGGTTCGTCGACAAGGAGTTCGAGAACGACGCCAGTCGGCGGCAGCAGCTCGATCGCGTCCTGCTGCAGAAAATCGGTATCGATGCCGAGGAACGCGCGGCGATGGCCGAGTGCGCTTTGCATGCCGAGCTCGCCGTAGGTGGCGCACAGGGCAGCGGCGGCATTGCTTTCCGGGAGTTCTTCGCTGCCGCGGAACGACAGCCGGTAGCCGGCGAGCGCCTGCTCGCGATCGAGGATCGGTTGCCGGAACAGGAAAGCCGTTGGACGGGCCGGTTCACTCATGGCGAGCAAGCATTCGCGTGTGCAGTGGCGTCAGAAGGGAAGCGCCAGGTCGGGGCGCGCTGCGCGCAGAACGCGGCGAAAATCCGCCTGGATGCGTTCGAGCGCACCGCTGCTGTCGGCTTCGAACCGCAGCACGACCACTGGCGTGGTGTTCGACGGACGAGCCAGGCCGAAGCCGTCCGCGTACTCGACGCGCAAACCGTCGATCGTGATGATTTCGCGTGCACCCTCGAAGCGCGCGTTCCTCTGCAGTTCGTCGATCAGCGCGCTGGGCTCGCCTTCGCGCATCGCGATGTTCAGTTCGGGCGTCGAGCTGCTGTCCGGCAGCGCTTTCAACACCGCGTTGGCGTCGCGCGCGCGGGAAAGAATTTCGAGCAGGCGGGCAGCCGCGTAGAGACCATCGTCAAAGCCGAACCAGCGTTCCTTGAAAAACACGTGACCGCTCATTTCTCCAGCCAGTGGCGCACCGGTTTCCCTGAGCTTGGCCTTGACCAGCGCGTGGCCGGTCTTCCACATCAGCGGTTCGCCACCATGCTCGCGAATCCACGGTGCCAGTCGGCGAGTACACTTGACGTCGTAGATGATCTGCTGTCCGGGACAGCGGGCGAGGACGTCGGCGGCAAAGAGCATGAGCTGACGATCCGGATAGATGATTTCTCCGTCCTTGGTGACCACCCCGAGCCGGTCGCCGTCGCCGTCGAAGGCGAGCCCGATTTCGGCGTCGGTGCTGTGCAGAAGCCGGATGACATCCTGCAGGTTTTCGGGGCGCGATGGATCCGGATGGTGGTGGGGGAAATTGCCGTCCACCTCGCAGAACAGTTCGACCAGTTCGCAACCCAGCGCAGTGAAGAGCTGCGGCGCGATGCTGCCGGCGACGCCGTTGCCGCAGTCGACGACGAGTTTCAGCGGCCGCGTCAGGCGGACGTCGCCAGTGATGCGCGCGAGATAAGCGGGCCGGACGTCGGCGCTGCTCGCCTGGCCGGCGCCCTGACAAAGCTGGCCGGCATCGACTCGCTGCCGGATTCCCTGAATCGCATCGCCGGCCAGCGTCTCGCCGCCGATCACCATCTTCAGCCCGTTGTAGTCCGGCGGATTGTGACTGCCGGTGACTGCCACGCAGCTTTGGCAGCCGAGTTCGTGGGCAGCAAAGTACACCACCGGCGTCGGCACGCAACCGACGTCCACCGTGTCGATGCCGGCCATGCGGATTCCGTCGCTCAACGCCGCCGCCAGCTCGGGTCCCGACAGGCGGCCGTCCCGACCGACGGCAATCGCCCGCTGGCCACGTTCCACTGCCAGCGATCCAAGTCCGTGGCCGATGCGGCGGACGACATCGGCGGTCAGGGTGCGGCCGACGATGCCGCGAATGTCGTAGGCCTTGAAGATTTCACGGGGCAGGGGAGCGATCATGTCAGACCTCGTACCGAAAGTAGTTGAGGATGCGTTGCGGCAGCCAGTCGAGTCGCCCCGGCAGGCTGCCCGTGACGAAACCGACGTGGCCACCCTGGCGCGGCAGTTCGAGCCGCACACTGGGCGCCACCTGCGACGGTGTGGGAAGCGCGTGTGCCGGCAGGAACGGATCGTTCTGGGCATTGATCAGCAGCGTTGGCAGCCGGATGCTCATCAACCACGGCTTGCTCGATGCACGTAGCCAGTAATCGTCGGCGCCAGCGAAGCCGTGCAGTGGCGCCGTCACGACATCGTCGAATTCCCAGAGATTGCTTGCTACCGACATCCGCTGCTCGTCGAACAGGCCGGGGTAGCGATGCAGCTTTTCGGCGGCACTGCGCTTCAGGGTGCGCAGGAAGTGGCGAGTGTAGATGCGGTTGAACCCCCGCGCCAGATGGTGGCCGCAGGCGGCGAGGTCGAGCGGTGCACTGACCGCGGCGGCCGCCCGGAGAACGTCGGCGGCGCCAGCAGCACGTTCCCCGAGCCACTTGAGCAGTGCGTTGCCGCCGAGCGAAACACCTACGGCGTAGCGCGGACGATCCGGGTGCAGCTCTTGCAGCCGGCGCAAAATCCAGTCGATCTCGTCGCTGTCGCCGGAATGGTAGGCGCGAGGCAGGCGATTGCCTTCTCCCGAACAACCGCGAAAGTTCACCACCACACCGATCCAGCCGAGTGGCGTCGCGGCACGCAGCAGGCTGACCGCGTAATGACTGTTGGAACTGCCTTCGAGTCCGTGAAAGAGCACCAGCAACGGTCGCTGGGAGGCGTCTGGCGCCGGGCTCCAGTCGAGGTCGATGAAATCCCCGTCCGGGGTGTCCCAGCGCTCGCGGTGATAAGGCAGCGGATCGGGCCGGATCAGCAGCGGGTAGATGGTCTGGGCGTGGCCGCCGGGCAGCCAGCGCGGCGCACGGTACGCGGTCAATGCAGCGTCCGCGGAGTGCGTGCGCCATTTTCCTCGCCCGTGGCCGATTCGCGGTCGGCCGCGCTCGACGAGTGATGTGCGAGCAGTCGCCAGCCGCTGGCGCCGCGCAGGAAGACGTTGGTCGCCAGCATCGGTCCGTGTGGCTTGCGCTCGTCGCCGACGTAGAGCGTTTCGACGACGTTGTGCACGGAGAGCAGCATCCCGTTCCAGCGTACGCCACGCGACAGGCGAACCATCAGGCGCGGGTTGTTGGCGAAAATGCTGCGCCAGCTTTCGCGGATCGCGTCGGCACCGGTCAGGCGCTGGCCGGTCGGGTGGATACAGACGATTTCCTCGTCGTCGGCCCAGACGCTCATCAGGGCAGTGAGGTCGGCGCGGGCGATCGCCTCGTAGAAGGCCGCTTCGACATCCTCGGGAGTGGCGAAAATGACGATCATGCGCGAGCCTTGGCGAGGCAGGCGTCGAGGACGCGCTGCGGGTCGAGCTTGTTCATGCAATCGAAATGCCTCAGCGGGCACTCGCGCTGGAAACAGGGACTGCATTCGAGCGCCAGACTGACGATCGTCGCTTGCGCCGACAAGGGAGGGGTGAATTCGGGTGACGACGATCCGTAGACGGCAATCAGCGGTCGGCCGAGCGCGGCAGCGACGTGCATCAGACCGGAATCGTTGCAGACGACCAGCGTCGCTGCGGCCAGCAGGTCGATGGCCTGGGTCAGCGACGTGCTGCCGCACAGATTGCGTGGCGGGCCGGCCGGATCAGCCTGGTCGACGATCTGCTGGCCAACCGCTCGATCCTTTGCTGAACCGAGCAGCCAGACCGCGTAGCCCAGACTTGCCAGCGAATTGGCCAGTGCCGCGAAGTGCCGCGACGGCCAGCGCTTGGCGGGTCCGTACTCGGCACCGGGGCAGAAGACTGCCAGTTTGTCGGGGAAGTCGACGCCGAGCGCGGCGACTGCGGCCGCCCGTTGTGCGCTGCTGGAACTCAGACGAGGTGGCGGAAGTGGTCTCGGCAGCGGTGCGCCGGGTTCCTCGGCGAGTTGCGCGAAGCGTTCGGCCATTTGCGGCAGCAGCGCCTTGTTCAGTGTGTGGCGACGGTTGATCAGTCCGTAACGCTTTTCTCCGATGAATCCGATGCGCTCGGGAATGTCGGCAAAAAACGGGATCAGCGCCGACTTGAGCGAATTCGGCAGAACGTAGGCGCGTCGATAACCACCTTCCGCCAGTCGGCGGGCGATTCGGTGGCGCGCTTTCAGTGACAGCTCGCCGTGCGCGAAAGGACTTTCGATCACCTCGGCAATCTCCGGCATGCGTTCGAGCACCGGTGCGACCCAGCCCGGTGCCAGTGCGTCGAGCTGCAGGCCGGGAGTGTGCTCGTGCAGGCGGATGAACAGCGCCTGGGCCAGCACAGTGTCGCCGATCCAGGACGGCGCGACGATGAGTGCCTTCATGCTGGGCGGCTCGGATCTGGTGACGGAATCTACCGCACGGCCGATCTTCTCTGTTGCCCCGCTCGTTCCCTGCGCGGCCGGCTTGGCGCAGCCGGCAATCAGTGCTGTCCCTTGGGTAGTTCGCCCTTGAGCACATAGTGGGCGCTGCAATAGGGGCACACTGCCTCGCCGCTGTGCGCAATGTCCAGGAAGATACGTGGATGCCTGGCCCACAGCGGGGCATCCTTGGTCGGGCAGTGCAAGGGCAGGTCCTCTGCGGTGACCTCGATCGGGTTCTGGGTCTTCTGAGACATGTTGGCAACCTTGCAAAGTTCAGACGTAGGCGAGCCAGTCCGCATGCCCCGCGACGCGGCCGTTTACGCAGTCGAAGAACAGACTCTGGATTCTGGTAGTGATCGGGCCGCGCTGGCCCGTACCGATCTGGCGATTGTCGAGTTCGCGAATCGGTGTCACCTCGGCAGCGGTCCCGGTGAAGAAAGCCTCGTCGGCGCAATAGACCTCGTCACGAGTAATCCGCTTCTCGATCACCGGTATGCCCAGTTCGTCGGCAAGCTGGAGGACGGAATCGCGCGTGATTCCTTCGAGGCAGGAAGTCAGATCCGGGGTATATAGCTTGCCCTTCTTCACGATGAATACGTTCTCGCCGGCTCCTTCCGCGACGTACCCATCAACATCGAGCAGGAGTGCCTCGTCGTAACCGTCGTGCGCGACTTCCTGGTGGGCCAGGATCGAGTTGGTGTAGGTGCCGACGGACTTCGATCGGCACATGTTCACATTCACGTGATGGCGAGTGAACGACGAGGTCTTGACGCGGATGCCTTTTTCCATGCCTTCGGCGCCGAGGTAGGCGCCCCATGGCCAGGCGGCGATGGCGACGTGTGTGCTGACTGAAGTGGCGGCGATGCCCATTGCCTCGGATCCATAGAAGACGATCGGCCGGATGTAGCACGATTCGAGCTGGTTGGCGCGCACCACTTCCTTTTGCGCTTCCATCAGCGCTTCCTTCTCGTACGGCATCTTCATCTGGAAGATGTATGCCGAGTTGAAGAGCCGGTCGGTATGCTCGGCGAGACGAAAAATGGCGGTGCCCTGTTCGGCTTTGTAGGCGCGGATTCCCTCGAAAACACCCATGCCGTAATGCAGCGTGTGGGTCAGGACGTGGGTCGTCGCGTGGCGCCAGGGCACCAGCTTGCCATCGTACCAGATGAAGCCATCGCGATCCGCCATGGACATGGTCTTCTCTCCCTTTGCTGGAAACCAGAAGCCAAAATTCTAGCCGATTTCGCCCCCCGGTTGGCGGTAAAATGGCGCCATTGCCACCCCGCAAAGCCTTTGCCATGGTCTGGAAACCCAACGTCACGGTCGCTTCGGTGCTCGAACGCGATGGTCGGTTCCTGCTCGTCGAGGAAGCAACCGAATATGGCATTTGCTACAATCAGCCGGCTGGCCATCTGGAGTGCGGCGAGTCGCTGATTGCCGCCGTGATTCGCGAGACTCTTGAGGAAACGGCCTGTACGCTGCTGCCACAATACCTGGTCGGGATCTACAACTACCGCAACGAGGCACGTGACGTGACCTACCTGCGCTTCGCTTTCGGCGGCGAGATTACCGCCCACGATCCGGGACGGACGCTCGACGAGGGCATCCTGGCCGCACACTGGCTGACGCTCGACGAAATACGGGCGGTGCAGGCGCGGCATCGCAGTTCGCTGGTTCTGCGCTGCATCGAGGACTGGCTGGCTGGTCGGCGTTATCCGCTGGAGCTCTTGCGACACTGCGCATGCGCTGGCTGAGCTTCCTGATTCTGGGCGGCCTGGCGTCGGCCGCCATGGCAGATTCGGCCGATTCGGTCAGGGTCTGCTACAACTACGGTTGTCTGGTCGAGCAGGAAGTCCACTACAGCGACAGCCAACTGACGCAGTTGCGTGACCTCATCGGTATCGCGCGCAACGCCGAGGAGGAGCGGGAGCGGCTGTCGCTGGCGATTGGCCAGTTGCTTGCCTGGGCTGGCGAGCAGTCGCCGATCTCGGCGGACCGCGGCGGGAACTTTGCCGACGACGGCGTGTACGGGCGGATGGACTGCATCGATCACTCGACGACGACGACTCTCCTGCTGCAACTGCTCGCAGATCACGGCTGGCTGCACTTCCACCGGGTCGCGGAGCCCGCATGGCGCGTGCGCTATCTGTTCGAGTTGCACTATTCGGCGCAGATCGAGGAGCTTGCAGCGCCGACGGCGGACGGCGGCGAACCGGCGCGCTTTGTCGTCGATAGCTGGTTTCGCGACAATGGCCGCCCGGCGGCCGTGCTGCCGCTGGCCAACTGGCTGGATGGCGAAGGCCAGGTGGAGAGCGGGAGTGGCAGGGCGACCGGCGGCGGATTTGCCCGTGGCTCGCCACGCTAGCGAGGTACCCGAATGAACCAGGGAAAGAGCGTTGTCGTCGGTCTGTCGGGCGGCGTTGATTCGTCGGTCGCAGCCCTGCTGCTGAAGCGGCAGGGCTGGCAGGTGCACGGCCTGTTCATGAAGAACTGGGAGGACGACGATACCGACGAGTATTGTTCATCGCGACAGGACCTGGTCGACGTGATGAGCGTGGCCGACACCCTCGGCATCGAAGTCGAGGCGGTGAATTTTGCCAAACAGTACAGGGAGCGCGTTTTTGCTCGATTCCTCGACGAGTATCGGGCTGGCCGCACCCCGAACCCGGATGTCCTCTGCAACTCGGAAATCAAGTTCAATGCCTTTCTCGAGCACGCGCGGCAAATTGGGGCTGAGCGCATTGCCACCGGGCATTATGCCGGCGTGCGCGAATTCCAGGGGAAATGGCAGTTGCTCAAGGCCGAGGACGGCAACAAGGACCAGAGCTACTTCCTGCATCGCCTCGATCAACGGCAACTGGCGAGCACACTTTTTCCCCTGGCCGGCCTGTACAAGCGTGAAGTGCGCAGGATCGCCGAAGAGGCGGGTCTGCATGTCGCTCTGAAGAAGGATTCGACCGGCATCTGCTTCATCGGCGAGCGGCCGTTCAAGGACTTTCTGACGCGGTATCTGCCACCTGCCAAGGGAGAAATTCGCTGCCTCGACGACGACCGCCTGCTCGGTGAGCATGATGGAGTCGCCTATCACACCATCGGTCAGCGCAAGGGCTTGCACATCGGTGGCGTCAAGGGTGGCAAGAGCGGCGACACGGGTGATCACGACGCTTGGTTTGTCGCCCGCAAGGACGTTTTCCGCAACATTCTCTACGTCGTGCAGGGGCACTCGCATCCGGCGCTGCAGAGCGACGAACTCAGCGCCCGGGAGCTTTCCTGGGTGGCCGGTGAACCGCCGCATGCACACTGGGTATATACCGCCAAGACGCGCTACCGGCAGACCGACGCTCCCTGCGAATTGGAGCGCGTTGGCGTCGACAGTTGTATGGTCAGGTTCGCCGAGCCGCAGTGGGCGGTGACGCCCGGACAGTCGGTGGCGATCTACGAAAGCCGGGTTTGTCTCGGAGGCGGCGTGATCGTCTGAGTGTCAGACGTCTCCTGCGACTTCCCCGCTTGTCGTGGCGCGCCGATCGCCGCCGGCTGTTCGGGGCAGGAACTTGATCTGACGCGCTCCCGCCAGTCGGTGGGTTTCCCGGTTGCCTTCGGTTGTTAGGGCTTGGTCATGAGATGGCGTGATGGCATCAGGTGCCGTGCCGTAACGCTTCCACGATCGGTCGGCAGGACGCCCTTCGAGCGGGAATGATTGTCGCAAGGCATGTGGCGACAAGACCGATCACTCCAGCGCCGAGCACATCACCTGGTGTGAGACGAATCACGGCGAGGTATCCCATGTTGGAGTTGGGGGGGGGAGGCATCGGGATGCCAATGGCCGAGACAATCCACGCCACGACTCCGGCCAGGACCATTCCTCCGATGGCGCCAAGCAGACCCAGCAGGGCGCTCTCGGTCATGATCAGCTCAAACACTCGTGCCGGCCTGTTGCCCAGAGCCTGCAGGGTGCCAAACTCCCGCCCACGCTCAAAGAGGCTCATGTTGACGCTGTTGGTTACGCTCAGCACCACCATCAGGAGAATGATGAGTCGCAGGACGCCGAACTGAGCGTCATAGAGTTCGACTGTCTTCTCGTAAAAGTCCGCCAGTTCCTTCCACGGGAGCACCTCGATGCCGAACCCGGCGACACGTGCGCGCACGGCGTTGACTGCGCGCGCCGTTTCTTGCGTATCGCTCAGCGTCATGACCAGGACGTGAGCCGACTCCGTATCGAGCAATTCGCGTGTAGCCGCCAGAGGAATCCTCACCGCGCGCGCGTCGAACTCCTTGGAGAAACTCTGAAAGACGCCCACCACGCGAAAATCCCTCGTGTTTACAGCTCCTTGGGCCAGACTGAGAATCAGGGTCACTTGATCGCCTATTGCCAGGTTGAGCGTTCGCGCCACGCCCTCTCCGACAACGATTCCATCGCCATCATGGTCTGCCAGGGGGCGGCCTTCGACATAGTGCATGAAGCTGCCAATTCTTGCTTCTGCGTCCGGTTCGATACCATCACCGACAATTCCAAGATCACGCTTGCCGTTGTTCACCATTCCGGAAAAATTTATCCTGGCGACCAGTTCCTCAACCCCCGGCAATCCCGTAAGCAGCGCCTTGACTTGTTCCGGATTCTCAATCAGGTGCGATTCAGAGGCTCGCGCCCGACTCGCG
>WBZT01000844.1_pt2 | contig 22630 bp, 23 predicted proteins | sample 5204241 | NCBI WGS metagenome assembly WBZT01 (sample SAMN12344358, study PRJNA552823) | activated sludge metagenome | biome: Activated sludge suspended growth; feature: Nitrification reactor; material: Wastewater; isolation source: activated sludge from nitrification reactor of wastewater...
CATCAGCCGAAGAAGTGCCTGATCAACCAGCGCGAGGTCGGACCGCACACGCTGTCTTTCCAGGCGGCGCTGCGCTCGGCGCTGCGCGAAGACCCGGATGTCATTCTGGTGGGCGAAATGCGCGACCTCGAAACCATCCGCCTGGCACTCACCGGCGCAGAAACCGGACACCTGGTGTTCGCCACGCTGCATACTTCGAGCGCCGCCAAGACGATCGACCGCGTCATCGACGTCTTTCCGGCCGCCGAAAAGGAAATGGTTCGGTCGATGCTTTCCGAGTCGCTGCGCGCAGTGATCTCGCAGACCCTGCTCAAGACCAAGGACGGACTGGGCCGAGTCGCCGCGCACGAGATCCTGATCGGCACGCCGGCGATTCGCAACCTGATCCGAGAGAACAAGGTAGCGCAAATGTATTCCGTATTGCAGACGGGGCAGCAGTTTGGCATGCAGACACTGGACCAGTGCCTGGGGGAACTGGTCAAACGTAACGTCGTTTCGCTCGCCGAGGCGCGCATGAAGGCGGCCAACAAGGACACCTTCGGCGGCGTTTGAGCGTACCTGACACGCAGGAGAAGAACCATGGAAAACGATCAGGCGCTGAAATTCATGCACGAGCTGCTACGCCTGATGACGCAGAAGAACGGTTCCGACCTCTTCATCACGGCGAATTTCCCGCCGGCGATCAAGGTGGATGGCAAAGTGGTACCGGTTTCCAATCAGCCGCTGCAACCGCAGCACTCGGCGGAACTCGCGCGCTCGATCATGAACGACCGACAGGCGTCGGAGTTCGAGGCGACCAAGGAGTGCAACTTCGCCATCTCGCCGGCCGGAATCGGCCGGTTCCGGGTGAACGCCTTGGTGCAGCAAGGGCGGGTTGCGGTCGTCTGCCGGACGATCAACCTGACCGTCCCGACACTTGAAGAACTCGGCCTGCCAGCCGTGCTCAAGGACATTGCAATGAGCCTGCGCGGCCTGGTCATTTTCGTCGGCGGCACAGGCACCGGCAAGACGACGTCACTGGCGGCGCTGCTCGATCACCGGAACCGTAACAGTCATGGACACATCATCACCATCGAGGACCCAATCGAATTCGTCCACGAGCACAAGAAATGCATCGTCACGCAACGCGAGATCGGCGTCGATACCGATAACTGGGAAGTCGCGCTGAAGAACACCCTGCGGCAGGCGCCCAACGTGATCATGATGGGAGAAATCCGGGATCGCAACACGATGGACTACGCCATCGCATTTGCCGAAACGGGCCACCTCTGCCTTGCGACTCTGCACGCCAACAGTACCAACCAGGCGATCGACCGGATCATCAACTTTTTCCCGGAGGAGCGCCGGCAGCAGTTGCTGATGGACCTGTCGCTCAATCTTCGCGCCATGATCTCGCAGCGATTGATGCCGAAGAAAGACGGCAAGGGTCGCGTGCCGGCAATCGAAATCATGATCAACTCGCCGCTGATTTCCGACCACATCTTCAAGGGCCAGGTACACGAAATCAAGGATGCGATGAAGAGATCGCGCGAACTGGGCATGCAGACCTTCGACCAATCGCTTTTCGATCTCTACGAGGCTGGACAGATCAGCTACACCGATGCCCTGCGCAACGCAGATTCGCTCAACGACCTACGACTGCAAATCAAACTGCACGGCAAGGAGGCGAAGGACCGCGATCTGACTGCCGGCATCGGTCACCTCGATATCGTCTAGTCCAGCGCAGCGCAGGCCGGCTGCGGTCGCGCTCCGCGGCCGGCGTCGAGGATTGAGGCGCCGACCGGGAACCGTGCGCCCTGGTCGACGTAGGAATGACTACCCGGTCCTCTCCCTAGGACTTCTTCTCTGCTTCCGAAGCGGGCGGCTCCGCCCCCGCCTTCGGCGCATCGCCGAGCACGGTTTTCAGGGGACAAATCGAAAAAGCCGGGCACTTCTTGCAGCCGGCGACAATGGCGATCGGGCAGACAGTCATGGCAGTTCCTTCGTCAGAGTTAATGACGACGCTCAGGATACCGTGTTTGCGGCAAAATGGGGAATCACTGCGGGCAGGTGGGACGAAGCCTCATCGCCTCGGGGGACGCATCCGGGCGGGGAGAGTGCGCCGATCGGCAGCTGACGTGAGCCAGGCGGCGGCCGCTGCGTGGGGCTACAATGGCAATTGCACATCTTCCCTGCAAGTCCTTTTCCTGAAAGCCGATCCCGATGCGTACTCCCCCTCTCGCCGGCCTCCGCGTGCTCGACCTGACGCGCCTGCTGCCAGGGCCACTCGCCAGCATGCACCTCGCCGACCTCGGCGCCGACGTGATCAAGGTCGAAGATACCGGCAGTGGCGACTATGCGCGCAGCGCGGGTGCGCTGCATGGCGACATCAGCTACTTCCAGTTGGTCAACCGCAACAAGCGCAGCCTGACTCTCGACCTCAAGCAGCCCGCAGGGGTCGAGACCTTTCTGCGCCTTGCCGCAACCGCCGATGTGATCATCGAAGGCTTCCGCCCAGGCGTCGTGGACAAACTCGGCATCGGCTACCAGACTGTCTGCGCCGTCAATCCGCGCGTGGTGTACTGCGCGATCACCGGCTACGGTCAGGACGGACCATACCGCGACCGCGCCGGACACGACCTGAACTACCTCGGCTATTGCGGACTGCTGGACCAGATCGGTGTCGCCGGCGGCGCCCCGGCGGTGCCCAATTTTCAGATCGGCGACCTGCTCGGCGGATCGTTGAGCGCGCTGGTCGGAATTCTCGCCGCCGTCGTCGACTCCCGCGCCAGCGGCCGCGGCCGTTACGTCGATGTGGCGATGACCGACGCCGTCTTCGCGCACACATTCTTCCCGCTGCTCGCCGTCCTCGGGCTCGGGCATGCGCTGCCGCGCGGCGAGGATCTGCTCTCCGGCGGCATGCCGAGCTACGGCGTCTATGCCACGAGCGACGGCCGCCACCTGGCGGTAAGCGCGATGGAACCCAAGTTCTGGCGCATGCTGTGCGCGGCAATCGAGCGTCCGGACCTCGAACCCTTCGCTTTCGCCACCGGTGCCGAAGGTCAGCGTATTCGCCGCGAACTCGAAGCCACTTTCGCAAGGAAGAGTTTCGCCGAATGGACGGCGCTGTTCGAGGGCGTCGACTGCTGCGTAACGCCGGTGTTGCGCTTCGAGGAGAGTCTGCAGAACGAACAATTGCGCGCACGCGAAATGATCGTCGAGGTTGCCGGCGTCAGGCAGTTCGCGCCGCCGTTCAAGCTCAGCGAACTGAATTTCGCGGCGCGCCTGCCGCCTCCCGAGGCGGGTGAGCACAGCGAAGAAGTTCTGCGCGAAAGCGGCTTCACCGCCGACGAGATCAACGGACTGCGCGCCGGGAAAACAATCTGATTCGGCTCGCGTGGCCCGCCGATGCCGCCGCGTGCCTAAGGCAGGCCACGGCGAATCGCCGCGAAGCGTTCGAGTTCGATGCCGGAGTTGATGTTGGCAAAAGCATCTGCGTAGTCATCGAACAGCACATGCTGCACCCGCAGCAGTGCGTGCCATTCCTCGACCTTGCGCCCGCCCCGAGCGAGGAACTCGCTCAGCGATGGGAGAACGTCGCGCCGACAGAGGCAGCACACCGGCTGCGTCCGCTCACCGCTGCAGGCGACGGCAAGGTCGGCGCCGCTCGCGTGCATTGCATGCAGCAATCGCGAGACAAGGTCGGTCGGAAGCAAGGGCGCGTCGCACGGAACGCTGGCGAGCAGCGGGTGACTGGCTGCGGTCAGTGCTGCGTGCAGTCCGGCGAGCGGACCGGCAAACCCCGGAATCGCGTCCGGCACGACGCGATGGGCGAAAGCAGCGTACCGCTCCCCGTTCCGGTTGGCGCTGATCAGCAGTTCGTCGACCTGCGGGGCAAAGCGTTCGACCACCCAGGCGACGAGCGGCCGGCCGCACAGTTCCTGCAGACCCTTGTCGCTGCCGCCCATGCGACGCCCGCGCCCGCCGGCGAGAATCACACCTGCAAGCTGCCCGCCACTCATCGCTGCCCCTCCTGCGATCCCGCTCTGGACGCCCTGCCTCGCTGCCGGACGACAGCGTCGACCGTGGCGCCGCTTCAAAGCGGCCGGATCACGCTCAGCGCCCCACGTACCTGCCCGGCAGCGTAACCGGTAGCGCGATCCTGCGGATAGTCCCTGGCGAGCGCCGCCTTGAGTTCTGCAGAAAGAGAATCGGCCGGACCATGGCAGCTCAGGCACACCTCGGCGACGGGCAATGCCTTCAGGTAGCGGTAGCTGCGCTGGCCACCAGCGGCGACCACGATTTCGCCGACTTCGAGTTGCTCGGGTTTCGCACCGTTGGCAAGGCGGATGTTGAAGTCCGCGAGTTGCCGAGCCTCCCAGGCATCAGGAGTCCCCGTCGCCGGATTGCGGGTTTTCAGGCTGACGCGACGAATGCTCCAGCCGGTCTGCTGGCGCACTTCCTGTAGAAGTTGCGGCGCTTTCTCCTTGCAGACAGGGATCGCGCCGACCGGGCCATTCTCCTGGACTGCTGTCTGCATGGCCTGGACGACCTTGGGCAACACCGGCAGCGCGGTCTTGCGCGTCTCGGCGAGCAGGGAAGCTTCCTCCTGCGCGCGGACAGCAGGCATGACGGAAACGAGCGAAAGCGAAGCGAGGAAGGCTACGGTGGGCTTCATCACGATCTCCTAGTATAAGCGTATGCTAATTTACCACTTTCCTCGTCGCACCGTCACCGTGCGGCGTGTGCGCAGGCGAGAAAGGACTCGCGCAGCCGCTCCTCCGGAAGGTGCCGCCCAATCAGCACGATGCGGGAGCGACGCGGCTCGCCGGGGGCCCAGGCTTCCCCGTAATCGAAGCCGGCAACTCGCTCGACGCCCTGGAAAATCAGCTTGCGCTCATCGTTGGCGATCGCCAGGATACCCTTGTAACGCAGCAGTTCGGTGCCGAGGTCCCTGAACTCATTCGAGCAGTCGATCAGCGACTGCACAAATGCGTCGACCTGCGGCAGATCGACGTCACCGGTTTCGAGCAGGCACGAGCTGACTTCGTCGCGCTTCACCCCCGGCCGGCGCGCCCAGCGCAAGCGTTCCTCCACAGCCCGCGGCGCGAAGCGCGCAGGCGCCTGCGTTTCGCCAGCAAGCAAGGAACTGTCGAGTTGGAACCCCCCGATTCCCAGCAGCGTGCCGGGGTTGGCCCGTCCATGCCGCAAGCGCTGTTGCGGGGCACGCGGATTGATCGCGGCCAGGCGCAGGGACAACTCGGCAAGCGCTTCCGGCGCTGCGAGGTCGCACTTCGCGAGCAGCAGGCGATCGGCAAAGCCGACCTGCCGCTGTACGACAGGATGTCGATCCAGCTGTTGCTGTGCGTGCAACGCATCAACGACGACCGCGATGCCATCGAGCAGAAAGCTGTCGCGCAGTTCGGGAGCGGCAAAGAAGGTCTGTGCGACGACGCCGGGGTCGGCCAGACCGGTGGTCTCGATGATGATCCAGTCGAACGACCATTCGCCCGCAGCACGGCGCTCGGCCAGGCGCTGCAGGCCTCGCACCAGGTCGGCGTTGAGCGTGCAACAGACGCAACCGTTGGTCAGTTCGATGATGCCGCCGCGGTTGCGCGATACGAGCTGGCTATCGATATTGATCGCGCCGAATTCGTTCTCGACGACCGCGATTCGCAAACCGTCGGCGTCGTTCAGCAAGGCGTTGAGAACGGTCGTCTTGCCCGCGCCGAGAAAGCCCGAGAGCAGGGTGACAGGGAGCGGTGCGGGCGTCACCTTCAGCACGCGTTCCGCCAGGAGCAACAGCGCCACCCATCGGTCACGGCCCCTTCTCCGCACCCCGACCCAGCAATGGCCTCACCCGTGCATCCGGTATTACCATAGACCACAGAGACCACATCGTGGCCACTGACGGCGAATCCCTTCGAGCGCACGCGTGGCGAACGGCACCGGCGCAAGCGTGACGGTGCGATCAACAGCAGCCGCCGGACCGCCCCGTGCCGTAACGCGCTTCCTGGCGATTGCGGAAGAATTCGACCTCGGTCATCACCGGCAACTCGGGGTGGGTGGTGCGCATGTGTGCCACGTAGGTCTCGTAATCGGGCAGGCCGACCATCAGCCTGGCGGCCTGCCCGAGATACTTGCCGAACCTTGAGAGATCGTTGAACATCTGCTTGGAAGCCGCGAATCAGATTCTGCCGCGCAAGCATCAGGCCTTGCCGGCCGGAATCGCTTCGTACGGCAACTCGCGGCTGGTAGGTTTGCCCTCCTGCCAGCCCTTGTGGCAGGCGATGATGGTGTAGAGCAGAATGGCAACCACGACGAAGATGAAGAAAATCGCCAGCACCGCGTCGAGATAGTTGTTGAAGACGATCTGCTGCATCTGCTCGACGCTCTTCGCCGGGGCGAGCAGTTCGCCCTTGTCGAGGGCCGCCTGGAACTTGTTGGCCAACGCCAGGAATCCGATCTTCGGATTGGCGTTGAATACCTTCTCCCAGCCGGCGGTCAGCGTGCAGATCAGCAGCCAGCAGGTCGGCACGATGGTCACCCAGGCATAGCGTTCGCGCTTCATCTTGAACAACACCACCGTGCACAGCATCAGGGCGACGCCAGCCAACATCTGATTGGAAATCCCGAACAGTGGCCAGAGACTGTTGATACCGCCGAGCGGATCGACGACCCCCTGATAGAGGATGTATCCCCAGGCGGCAACGCAGAGGGCCGTGGCGATCAGGTTGGCCGGCAACGAGCTGGTCTTCTTGAGCGCCGGCACGAACGTGCCAAGCAGATCCTGCAACATGAAGCGTCCGGCACGCGTCCCGGCATCGCAGGCCGTGAGGATGAACAGCGCTTCGAAGAGGATTGCGAAGTGGTACCAGAAGGCCATCATCGCCTGACCACCGAAGATCTGCGAGAAGATGTGCGCCATGCCCACAGCCAGCGTCGGTGCGCCACCGGCGCGCGAGAGGATGGTATTTTCGCCGACATCCTGTGCGGTTTGCACGAGCGCTTCCGGCGTGATCACGAAACCCCACTGCGAAATGACCTGCGCGGCGTTTTCGACGGTCTTGCCGATGATCGCCGCCGGGCTGTTCATCGCAAAGTAGACGCCCGGATCGATGACCGAAGCGGCCGCCAGTGCCATGATCGCCACAAAGGACTCCATCAGCATTCCGCCATAACCGATCATGCGGGCGTTCTTCTCGTTGTCGAGCAGTTTCGGCGTCGTGCCGGAAGAAATCAGCGAGTGAAAACCGGACACTGCACCACAGGCAATGGTGATGAAAATGAACGGAAAAAGGTTACCCGACCATGCCGGCCCCGTACCGTCGATGAACTGGGTAACCGCGGGCATGCGCAGGTTCGGCGCAACGACGACCATGGCCAGCGCCAGACCGACGATCGTGCCGATCTTCAGGAAGGTCGACAGGTAGTCACGCGGTGCCAGCAGCAGCCACACAGGCAGCACCGAAGCGACGAAGCCATAGACGATCAGCATCCAGGTGAGCTGTTTGGGACTGAATGTGAAGAGCGGGCCCCAGGTCGCGCTCTCAGCGACCTGACCACCGACGATGATCGCGGCGATCAGCAGGACGAAGCCGACGATCGAGATTTCGCCGACCTTTCCAGGCCGGATGAAGCGATTGTACAAGCCCATGAACATGGCGATCGGAATCGTCGCGGCAACGGTGAATGTTCCCCACGGGCTGTCCGCGAGCGCCTTGACGACGATCAGCGAGAGAACGGCGAGGATGATCACCATGATCATGAAAGTGCCGAACAGGGCGATGATTCCCGGCACGAAGCCGAGCTCGGTCTTCACCAGATCGCCAAGCGACCGCCCGTCACGGCGGGTCGACACGAACAGCACCATGAAGTCCTGTACTGCACCGGCAAGCACCACGCCGAAGATGATCCACAGCGTTCCCGGCAGGTAACCCATCTGCGCCGCCAGCACCGGCCCGACCAGCGGTCCAGCACCGGCAATCGCCGCGAAGTGATGGCCGAACAGGATGTACTTGTTGGTCGGAACGTAGTCCAGCCCGTCATTGTGACGAACTGCCGGGGTCGCCCGTGTCGGGTCGAGCTGCATCACCGTGTCCGCTATGTACAGGCTGTAGTAGCGATAGGCGACGAGATAGATTGAAACCGACGCCGAGACGATCCACAACGCGTTGATGGTTTCGCCGCGTGAGAGGGCTACCGTGGCAAGCGAGAATGCGCCGATAGCAGCGAGGAACCACCAGATGACATGTTTGGAAAGCAGATTCATGACCCCTCCCGATCCGAGTTACCGTCCATCGGCCGACGACGGCTCCTTGCGAAGTCGTCGCGCCGCCTCCAAAAACCCTGCCACGGGCTGGCGAACAGCCGGCCGGCGAGCAGTTGCCTCAAGTGGCACGGCCAATGCTACTCCGGATGTCGCGTGCTGTGAATTTGGAATCTCGCCAACATTGCGACCACTGGACACTCGGCAAGTTCAGACACCACGCTTCACCCCTGCGGAAGCAAGGAGGCGGAATGCGCAACCGCGCAGCGGGGTTTGATCCTTTGGCCATGGACCTGCATCCTTACTGCGCCGGGAACAGGCGAATCGTCGGGCTGACCCCGGTCGACTCCGGAAGACACCACTTCGGCACGAGCCGCCCTCCTCCTGCCGGGCTTGCCGGCACCCCGCCGGCACCGCCCGAGTACGGGCCAGACTGCTCCCGGAATCCGCTCGGGTCAACTGCAAATGAAGAAGGCCAGCCGGCCGTCTCTACTATACTTTCTCTTGTACGGTGTCGATCCGGAAGCTCATCTACGGGAGGAATTCATGCGACAGAGAGAAAATCCGAGCCGTCGGCATGGCATTACTGCCTTGCTGCTGGCAATCATCGGCGTATCCGGCTGTTACGTCGTACCGGTAACGGGTCCGGACGGCGCCGTTCATTACAGCAATTACCCGCTGCCACCCCCCGGCATCCCGGTGGCCGCCGCCAGCACGGCGGCGACGCTCACGGTCAGGCTCTACCCGGCGAACGAGCAGGCGACGCAAACCGGAGTCATCAATGGCACCGTCACCAACGTGATGACCGGGAAAGGGCGTTTCGTCGTCAACTACCTGGGCGAGGTCCTGAGCGGCGAAGCGACGCGCGTCTCGAACGAGGAAAAGAGGGGTGTGGCAAGCGCCTACAGTCCAGGCGGCATGTACATGTCCTGCGAGTATCAGATGAACACGCCTTATCAGGGAGCGGGGACTTGTTCGTTCGCCAACGGCGCCAAGTACCAGATGCACATCGGCAATTGAGCAGGGGGCAGGCTGACGTCGGCCCGGAGCAAGGACGGTTCAGCCGGGCACCCGCGGAATCGTGCCCACGGGACGCCAGCTCCCGAGTTCTCGACTTTGCCGAGAGGCCGGTTACACGTCTCGCCAGCGGCGGTGGCATCGCTTTCCTTCGTTCCCATCCTCTCGTCGACTGTGACGCGGCGGCGGGGATACTGGCAAGTATTGCATGAGAACAACGACCTAGAGGTCATTTGAAGAAAAAACTTAAAGATCTTCCGCAATCGTCCGTTGCCAACACTATGATCAGCTCTCACCAGCATCGTTGACGGAGCCAGCAAAATGTTCAAGCACGACGACTCTACTCTGGTCCATTCCTCGCGGCGCGCGTCACGCCGCCTGCACCGGCGCCCGCCCCAGGCAACGGCCGTTCTGGCGGCGCAGTGCGCGCTCCCGCTGACGATCGGGGGGCGTATCCACCATCCGCCCTTGCGCCGTCTTCTCGTACCCGAGGTGGAAAAGGTTTTCCTCGACTTGCTGGCCGCAGAAACACGCATCACCGATCTCGAGAATGCCTTGGCGGAAGCGCATTCGGCTGCTCTTACCGATACCCTGACGGGTGCCCTCAACCGGCGCGGCTTCGCCGAGGCCTGTCAGCGCGAATCGGCACGCGCCCGACGCAGCGGCAACCCACTGGCCCTGGCCCTGATCGACCTCGATGACTTCAAACGCCTCAACGACCGTGAAGGACACCAAGTGGGCGACGAAGCACTGGTCCATCTGGTGCAGGTTCTGCGCGCAGCGCTGCGCCCGTCGGACATCCTCTGTCGCTTCGGAGGTGAGGAGTTCGTCCTCCTGCTGCCCGACACCGCTTTGCACCAGGCAGCGGCGGCGATTTCCCGCTTTCAGCGGCAACTCGCCGTACGCGCCGTGCCGCGCAGGGATATCGTCCTCAGCTTCAGCGCCGGCGTCGTTGTCCAGCAAGCCGGCGAATCGCTCGAACAAGCACTCTTGCGGGCGGATGCGGCGACCTACGCTGCCAAACGCGCCTGCAAGAATCGCGTCGTCACCGGCTGAGTTCTCCCGGCGCGGTCCGCCGCCCGCGCCCGGGCGTTGGCGGGAGAGCGTGGTAGACTGTCGGTTGTTCGTCAATCTTCCGCTCAACGTCTACGGTTAACGCCATGCGCTACGTCTCGACCCGCGGCCAGTCCGCCAGCAACACGAATCCCTCGGGTCCGACCTTCAGCGAAATCCTGCTCGGCGGTCTGGCGCCGGACGGTGGTCTCTACCTGCCCGAATCGTACCCGCAGGTGAGCAGATCCGAACTCGAGCAATGGCGCGCGCTGTCCTATGCCGAACTCGCTTACGAGGTGCTCTCCCGCTTCATCGACGACATCCCGCCAGACGACCTCAAGGAGCTGCTCCGGAGGACGTACACCGCCGAGGTCTACTGCAACGGCCGTGTCCGCGAACGGGCGGGCGAGATCACGCCGCTGCACTGGCTGGAAGCGCCCGACCCGGCACGCGGCGAGGGCGGGCTGGCGATCCTCGAGTTGTCCAACGGACCGACCCTGGCCTTCAAGGACATGGCCATGCAACTGCTCGGCAATCTTTTCGAGTACGTGCTGGCCAAGCAGCGCGAAGAAATCAACATTCTCGGCGCCACTTCGGGCGATACCGGTTCGTCGGCCGAATACGCGATGCGCGGAAAGCAAGGCGTGCAGGTGTTCATGCTCTCGCCGCACGAACGGATGAGCGCGTTTCAGCGCGCGCAGATGTATTCGCTGCACGACGCCAACATCCACAATATCGCCGTACGTGGAACGTTCGACGACGCCCAGGACATTGTCAAGGCGGTGGCCAACGACCGGGCGTTCAAGGCCAGGTACAGGATCGGCGCGGTCAACTCGATCAACTGGGCGCGCGTCGCCGCGCAGGTCGTTTACTACTTCAAGGGCTATCTTGCCGCCACCAGCGACGCCGGCGACGATGATCGGCAGGTCGCTTTCGCCGTTCCTTCCGGCAATTTCGGCAACATCTGCGCTGGCCACATCGCGCGCATGATGGGGCTGCCGATCGGCCGCCTGGTCCTCGCCACCAACGAGAACGACGTGCTCGACGAGTTCTTCCGGACCGGCGTCTACCGCCCTCGTGCCACCGCCGAGACTGTCGCCACATCGAGCCCGTCGATGGACATCTCGAAGGCTTCCAACTTCGAGCGCTTCGTCTTCGATCTGGTTGGTCGCGACCCGACCGTGATCCGCGCGCTCTGGTCCGCAGTCGATGCAGGGTGCGGCTTCGACCTTTCCGGCACTCCTTTCCTGGCCCGGCTACCCGAATTCGGCTTCGTCTCGGGAAGGAGCACACATGCCGATCGCCTGGCGACGATCCGTGGGGCCTTCGAGCGCTATGGCCTGATGATCGACACGCACACCGCCGATGGGCTCAAGGTCGGCAGCGAGTGGCGGACGGCCGAAATGCCGATGGTCATCCTGGAAACGGCGCTGCCCGCCAAGTTCGAGGAAACCATGGTCGAGGCGCTGGGCAGGAAACCGGAGCGGCCCGCGGCCCTGCACGGCATCGAGAAGTTGCCGCAACGAGTCACCGTGATGGATGTCAGCGTCGAGGAAGTGAAACGCTTCATCGCGCGGCAGCTTGGCTGATCCGACGACGCCCTGGCCCGTTCCCGCGTCGCCATGGCAGCGAGCGGGCGGCCAGCCGAGTGTCTAGAGCGGCAGGAAATAGACCGCCGGAAAGACCGCCACGGCCAGCACGAGCACCAGCCATTCGGCATTGTGCCGGGCCAGAAGGCCTGTGAAGTGCATAATCAAAATTGCGATCGCCACCACGTAAAAAAGAATGAACAGCATCGGACCACCCTCTCTCGTCCCTGGTGCAGCTCCGCCGCAGAAGCACGCGGCGCCGCGGCGCTAACTCCGAAAGCGCATCGACAAATCAAGCGCATGCACGTCCTTGGTCAGGCTACCGATCGAGATGCGATCGACCCCGGTCTCCGCGATCGCACGCACGGTGTCCAGACCGACGTTTCCCGACGCCTCGAGCACGGCACGGCCGGCGGCAATCGCCACCGCCTCGCGCATCTCGTCGAGACCCATGTTGTCGAGGAGGATCATCTCTGCGCCGGCGGCGAGTGCCTGGCGCAACTCGTCCAGGTTCTCGACCTCGATCTGAACGAACTGGCAAGTGCCTGCCGCACTCTCGGCAACCTGCCTCGCGTCGCGCAGAGCAGCAGCAATGCCGCCGGCGGCGAGAATGTGGTTTTCCTTGATCAGGATGCCGTCGTAGAGGCCGAGACGGTGGTTGCCCCCGCCACCGCAGCGGACGGCATACTTTTGCGCCAGGCGCAGGCCCGGAATCGTCTTGCGCGTATCGACCACCTGCGCCCGCGTACCCGCCACCAGGTCGGCGTATTGGCGGGCACGAGTGGCAACGCCGGAGAGTAGTTGCAGAAAGTTGAGCGCGCTGCGCTCGCCGGTGAGCAGCCCGCGCGCATGCCCCTCGATTTCGCACAGCGTCTGACCGGGACAGACGCGCTCACCCTCGGTCGCCTTCCAGGCTACGGTGATTGTCGTGTCGAGCTTGGCAAAACAGCGTGTAAACCATGCGCCGCCGCAAAGGACCGCGTGCTCGCGGGCGATCACCGTGGCACGCCCGATTTCGCTGGCGGGGACCAGTCGCGCGGTGAGGTCGCCACTGCCGACATCCTCGGCAAGCGCGGCTGCAACGTTGCGCTCGATCTCGGCATCGAGCATGGCTGTAAGAGTCATGACAAATCTCGTACACTAGGAATCGACTCGTCCGATTCTAACACCGAAGGGGGTATCGAGTGCTCGACCTGCTGTTCGTTGCTTTGGGCGTGCTGCTTGCCCTTGCCTTCGCCGGCAGCCTGGTCTATCTGTACGTGCAGGACGTCACCCAGGAGAAACACGCGGTACTGCGGAATTTTCCACTGGTCGGTCATCTGCGCTATGTCTTCGAAAGGCTGGGCGAATATTTCCGACAGTATTTCTTCCTCGGCGACCGCGAGGAGATGCCCTTCGACCGCGCGACCCGCAGCTGGGTATACCGCATGGCCAAGAACGAGGGCGGCATCATCGGTTTCGGCTCCACCTACCGCATCCATGAACCAGGAGCGCTGGTATTCGCCAACGCACCATTCCCCGTCCTCGAAGAGGAGCAGCAAGAGACACCGCCGGTGGTGATTGGCGAGGGTTATTGCCGGACGCCGTTTGCCGGCAGGTCGTTGGTGAACGTGAGTGCGATGAGCTTCGGCGCGATTTCCCGACCCGCCGTGCTCGCCCTCTCGCGTGGCGCGGCGGAAGCCGGCTGCTGGCTCGATACCGGCGAAGGCGGTCTCTCCCCGTACCACCTCGAAGGTGGCTGCGACCTCATCTTTCAGATCGGAACCGCTAAGTATGGCGTGCGCGACGAAAATGGCCGACTCTCGGATCAGCGGCTGCGCGAACTGGCTGCGCAGGCGACCGTGCGCGCCTTCGAAATCAAGCTGTCGCAAGGCGCCAAGCCCGGCAAGGGGGGCGTTCTCCTGGGCAACAAGGTAACCGCCGAGATCGCGCAAATTCGCGGCATTCCCGAAGGACGCGATTCGCTGAGCCCGAACCGTCATCACGACATCGCCAACGTAGACGAACTGCTAGACCGGATCGAGCATGTGCGGGAAGTAACCGGCAAACCGGTGGGCGTAAAAACGGCGATCGGCGGCGAACGCTTCATGCACGAGCTGACCGCAGCGATCCGGCGCCGCGGTCCACGCGCCGCACCCGACTTTCTCACCATCGACGGCGGCGAGGGCGGCAGCGGCGCCGCACCGCAGGCGCTGGCCGATCACATGGCGCTGTCGATCGACGAAGCGCTGCCGCTGGTCGCCGATGCGCTGTTCGCCAGCGGCCTCAAGGAGCGCATCCGGCTGATCGCCGCCGGCCAACTGGTCACCCCGGCGCGCGTCGCCTGGGCACTGTCGGCCGGCGCGGATTTCGTCAATACGGCACGCGGCTTCATGTTCTCGCTCGGCTGCATCCAGGCCCTGCGCTGTCACAGCAACACCTGTCCAACCGGCGTCACGACGCACGACCCGCGCCTGCAACGCGGCCTGGTCGTCGAGGACAAGGCGCGACGGGTCGCCGCGTACTGCCGCAACATGAACAGGGAGATCGAGATGATCGCCCACTCCTGCGGGCTGCGCCACGCCCGCGAACTGCGCCGCGAACACGTACGCATCGTGCAGCCTTCCGGGCAGAGCATCGGCCTCGACCGACTCCACCCCTATCCGGTCTGTCGAGATGCGCCGGCGACGATCGCCAGCAACTCCCGGCCGTAGCGTTCGGCCTTGGCGACGCCGATCCCTGGCACGGCGAGCAAGTCCTGCGTCGACACGGGCAGCAGCGCAGCGATTTCGTGCAAGCTGCGGTCGTGCAGGATGACGTAGGCCGGCACTCCCTGCTCGTGGGCCTTTTCGCTGCGCCAGGCGCGCAGCTTTGCGACCAGTGGCAAATCCCCGACCCGCTCGAGTCGATCTGGCGCCGGCGGCCTTGCCACCGGCCGGCCCGAGGGCCGCTCGCTTCGCCGCCGCAAGGAAAGGCTGACCTCGCCCTTGAGGATCGGGCGAGCTTCGGCGGTCAGTTTCAGTGCTCCATAGGCCGTGGCATCGGCTTCGAGCACGCCGCGGACGAGCAGTTGGCGAAAGACCGAGCGCCAACCGATCTCGTCGAGCTCGACGCCGACGCCGAAGGTCGGCAGTCGGTCGTGGCCGAACTGTCTCACCTTCTCGGTGCTCTTGCCGCGCAGAATGTCGATCAGGTGGCCTGCACCGAAGCGCTGACCGCTGCGCAACGCGGCCGACAGCGCTTTCTGCGCGGCCACCGTTCCATCCCAGAGCCCCGGCGGGTCGAGGCACACGTCGCAATTGCCGCACGGGGCGGCATCCTCGCCAAAATAACGCAGCAGGAGCACGCGCCGGCAGTGTGCCGATTCGCAGTAGGCGAGCATGCTGTCCAGTTTCTGCCGTTCGACGCGCTTCTGCTCGCTCGGTGCCGAAGATTCCTCGATCATCTGCCGATGGATCACCACGTCATTGAGGCCGTAGGTCATCCAGGCGTCCGACGCTTCACCATCGCGCCCGGCACGACCGGTTTCCTGGTAATACGCTTCGAGGCTACGGGGCAGATCGAGATGAGCGACGAATCGAACGTCGGGCTTGTCTATGCCCATTCCGAAAGCGATCGTCGCCACCATGACCAGGCCGTCCTCGCGCAGAAAGCGCTGTTGGTGCTGCTGCCGCTCGCCGGAACTCAATCCGGCGTGGTACGGCAGGGCGGCAACTCCCTGGGAATTCAGCCAGATCGCCGTTTCATCGACCTTGCGGCGCGAAAGGCAGTAGACGATCCCGGCCGCCCCCGGACGAGCGGCGAGAAAGCCGAGCAGTTGCCGGCGCGGGTTGTCGCGCTCGACTACCGCATAGCGGATGTTGGGCCGATCGAAACTGGCGACGAACAGCTTCGCCTCTTCGAGCCGCAGGCGGGTAATGATTTCCTGCCGCATCAGCTGGTCCGCAGTCGCCGTCAGCGCGATGCGCGGCACCTCCGGGAAGCGCGCGTGCAATTGCGACAACTGCAGGTACTCGGGACGGAAGTCGTGGCCCCACTGCGAAACGCAATGAGCCTCGTCAATGGCGAACAGCGCGAGTTGCCGACGCGCGGCCAGCTGTTCGAGCAGGGAGAGGAAGCGCTCGGCGAAAAGACGCTCCGGCGCAACGTAGATCAGATCGAGTTCCCCGCCGAGCAGACGGCGCTCGACCTCGAGAGCCGTACGCGGATCCAGCGACGAGTTGAGGTACGCGGCATGGGCGCCAGCCTGGCGCAAGGCATCGACCTGATCCTGCATGAGCGCGATCAAGGGAGAAACCACCACCCCGACACCCGCCCGCAACAGCGCCGGAATCTGATAGCAGAGTGACTTGCCGCCGCCGGTCGGCATCAGGACCAGCGCGTCGCCCCCGGCGACGAGCTGTTCGACGATTTCCTCCTGCCTTCCGCGAAACGACGAGTAGCCGAACACTCGGCGCAGCAGCTCGCGGGCGGGAGAAGTCATCGCCGGACACCTCGCCAGGGCGCCGCGCCGGGAGCGGCGAAAGGAATCAGTGCAGGCGCTCCCGCCGCAAGGTCCGGCCATCCCAGACCAGACACTCGCCTTGTGTCTCCTGCCAATCGGCCAGTACCCAGCGCTCGACATGAATGCCGTCGACCAGATGGTCATGCGTCGCCGGACGGTGCGTGTGGCCGTGAATCATGGTGGCATAACCGTGCGCGCGCAGGAAATCGTCGCTCGCGCCGGCATTGACGTCCATCAGATAACCGGCCTTCTCACGCTTTGCCGATTCGCTTTGCCGGCGGGCAGCGCCCGCCATCGCCTTGCGTTCTGCCAGCGACCGGGCGAGGAAAGCGGACTGCCAGTCGGGCCGACGTGCCAGAGAACGGAACGCCTGGTACTCGTGATCATCGGTGCACAGTAGGTCGCCATGCGACAGAACGAACTGCCAGGTCGGCAGCGAAAGGACGTAGGGGTCGGGAAGTAGCCGGGCGCCGCTCCTCGCCGCGAAATGTTCTCCGAGCAGAAAATCTCGGTTGCCATGCAGCACCGAGACGGCGACACCCGCGGTCACCAGCGCACGCAGCGCATCGACGATGTCCGCGGCGAAGGACTCTTCAGGATCGTCCAGGCAATCGTCCCCCGGCCAGGCTTCGAATAGGTCGCCGAGGATGAACAACTGCTCGGCAGCGCGCGCACGGCCGGCAAGAAAGTCCCGGAAAATGCGCGTCACCCCCGGCGCCTGCGGCGCCAGGTGCAGGTCGGAAATGAACAGGATCACCGCAGCAGGCGGGACAGCGAGGATGGGCGTTTCAGCAGATTTCGGCGCGCTCGATGAGCACGTCCTCCACCGGAACATCGCTGTGCAGGCCCGAAGAGCCCGTCTTCACCGCCTTGATCCGGTCGACGACGTCGCAACCTTCGACCACCTTGCCGAAAACGCAATAGCCCCAACCCTGAGCGGTGGGTGCGCGGAAGTTCAGGAAATCGTTATTCACGACGTTGATGAAGAACTGTGCGGTCGCGGAATGCGGATCGTTGGTGCGCGCCATGGCAACCGTATAGGCTTCGTTGCGCAGCCCGTTGTCGGCCTCATTGCGAATCGGCGGCTTGCACGCTTTCTGTTTCATTCCCGGCGCGAAGCCACCGCCCTGCACCATGAAGCCCGGGATCACACGATGAAAAATGGTGTTGTCGTAGTGTCTGGCCGCCACGTAATCGAGAAAATTCGTGGCCGACAGTGGCGCCTTGTCGGCATCGACCTCGATGCCGATGACGCCGAAATTGGTGTGCAGCTTGATCATGACTTTCCTTTCTCCGGAATGACCTTGACCGATTGGATGATCACTGGCTCCAGCGGAACGTCCTGATGCACTGCGCGGTTGCCGGTCGCCACCTTGGCGATCCGGTCAACCACGTCCATGCCCTGGGTCACCTTGCCGAAAACGGTGTAGCCCCAGCCATCGGGCGAAGGATAGTTGAGCGACGCGTTGTCGCGGTGATTGATGAAGAACTGCGAACTCGCCGAGTGCGGATCCGCCGTACGCGCCATGGCGATCGTTCCACGGTCGTTCTTCAGGCCGTTCCTGCCCTCGTTCTCGACCTTTCTCGGTGCTGCCTTCTGCTCCAGGTCGACGGTGAAACCGCCGCCCTGAATCATGAATCCGGGGATCACGCGGTGGAAGACGGTGCCGTTGTAGAAGCCCTCATTGACGTACTGGACGAAGTTCTGGACCGTCTTCGGCGCTTTCGCCGAATCGAGTTCGATGACGATGCGGCCCATGCTGGTCTGCATCTCGACACTCGGACCAGCCCAAGCCCCAAGGGTCAGCAGCCCGCAGACCGCAAGAAGAAGTTTTCTGAACATCGGACGATTCCTTGGTAACGATTTTGGGGATGCCACCGTGCTGCGAAGGCCAGCCTCTGCGCATCTGCCTCGCGCGCAGCAGGCGGTCTGACGGCTAGCAGCAGCAAGCGCTTCGACCATGACGGCGGCAGGATCGGGCAGTCGTTCTGGTATATACTTGCCCAAGCAACGGCCACGTGTCGCCAAAGCAGGCGATTCTATCAAGAACCACGTCCACACCAAAGCACTCCGCGCGCCTCGCCGCGGAGTACGACGGCAAACCCGAAAATGCTGAAAATCTACAACTCACTGACCAGAGAGAAGCAGGAATTCGTGCCGATAACTCCCGGCAGGGTTCGCATGTACGTCTGCGGCATGACCGTCTACGATTACTGCCATCTGGGTCATGCCCGCGTCCTGGTGGTTTTCGACATGGTGCAGCGCTGGCTGCGCGCGAGCGGTCTGGAGGTATGTTACGTCCGCAACATCACCGACATCGATGACAAGATCATCAAGCGTGCGCTGGCCAGCCAGGAGAGCATCAGCGAGTTGACCAGCCGCTTCATCCGTTTCATGGACGAGGATGCCGTGGCGCTCGGCGTCGAGAAGCCCGATCATGAACCGCGGGCCACCGAGTACATCCCGCAAATGCTCGAACTGATCGGCCGGCTCGAGAAAAATGGCCTGGCTTACCGGGCGGCGGGCGGCGACGTGAACTTCTCGGTACGCAAGTTTCCGGGCTACGGCAAGCTGTCGGGCAAATCGCTCGACGACCTGCGCGCCGGCGAGCGCGTCGAGGTCGATGCCGGCAAGGAAGACCCGCTCGATTTCGTGCTCTGGAAACATGCGCGCCAAGGCGAACCCTTCTGGCCATCGCCCTGGGGTGAGGGCCGGCCAGGTTGGCACATCGAGTGTTCGGCAATGAGTTCGGAACTGCTGGGCACGCACTTCGACATCCACGGCGGTGGCCAGGACCTGCAGTTTCCTCACCACGAGAACGAGATCGCGCAGTCCGAGGGCGCGCATCGCGGCCGCTTCGTCAACTACTGGATGCACAACGGTTTCGTTCGCGTCGATGACGAAAAAATGTCGAAGTCGCTCGGCAATTTCTTCACGATCCGCGAAATTCTCGAGAAATACGACCCCGAAGTCCTGCGTTTCTTCATCCTGCGCGCGCACTACCGCAGCCCGCTCAACTATTCCGACCGTCACCTCGACGATGCCCGGCAGGCGCTGAGCCGCCTCTATACCGCGCTCAAGACCGTTCCGGGGGCAATCGTCGCAATCGACTGGAATGAGCGGCACGCGCAAGGCTTCCGGAAAGCGATGGACGACGACTTCAACACCCCGGAAGCCTGCGCGCTGCTCTTCGACTTGGCGGCCGAGGTGAACCGCAGCCACTCGTCGCAGCTGGCCAGCCAGTTGCGATCGCTGGCGGGCCTGCTCGGCCTGCTCCAGCGTGATCCGCAGGTCTTCCTGCAGGCAACGCCGGTGGACGGCGGCGAAATTTCCGCTGCAAGGATCGAATCGCTGCTCGCCGAGCGCATGGCTGCCAAACAGCGCAGGGATTTTGCTGCCGCCGATGGTATCCGCAATCAGCTGCGCGCGGCGGGAATCGTCGTCGAAGACGGCGCCGGGGGCAGCACCTGGCGGCGCGCGTGAGGTGGACTACCGGCAAGCTGCCGCCTGCCGCGCAGCACGCGCGTTCGTCAAGACCGCATGGCCACCGGCGCGTCGCTACTTCCGTTTGAGGTAGTACTCGAACACCCGGTCCACCTCGCTGCTTGAGAGCAGATCGTTACCGGTCTGTCGGGCGAAGGCCGCGAAATCCTTGAGCGAGCCTGGATCGGTCGCCAGCACGTGCAGCACCTCGCCGGAAGCCATTTCGGACAGGGCCTTCTTGGTACGCAGGATCGGTAGCGGGCAGTGCAGGCCCTTGACGTCGAGTTCTCGGTCGAAATGCATGGAGTGGTCCGCAAGAAAACGAAGCCGGCATTCTACCCGCCCTCGCGCTTCTGTTTCGCCTCTTCCGCCTGTTCCTTGCGCAATTCGCGCAGGCGTGCGTCGACCGCAGACTGTTCAAAGAAAGTGCCGTCAGCGGCCTTCTGCGCGAACTGCAACTGTTCGACGGCGGGTCCGAGCTGCCCCTGCAGGTAATAGAACTCGGCCTGCGCCCGATGCTGCTGCAAGCGTTTTCCGGCAGCAGCATAGGCCTTGGCCTGTAACCCGTACAACTTGTAATCCGAACTGTAGAGCTGCAACTCGGACTCCAGGAACGCCTGGCACTGCTCGTACTGCGCGCCCGCCAGCAGCGACTCGGCATAGCCATAAACCAGCGACTTGGACTGCGGATACCGTTGCAGAGCATCACGATAGATCGCCTGGGCTGCAGCCGGCTCATTGGCGGCCAGCCTGATCTCGGCAACCAGCCCGGCAATCATCGGCGACGACAGCTTGAGCGCGATCAGTGCCGTGACTTCACGTTGCGCCGTTGCAAGGTCCTTGGCGCGCAACAGCGAGTAGGCGAGACCGTAGCGAGCCGCCGCCTCCGAAGCATACTTCTTCTCGCGAAGCTGCGCGGCGAACTCTTTGACCGCTTCACGCGGGGTGACCATCTGCGCCCGCAGCTTGGCCCGCACGAGCTGGAATTCGAGACTGTCGGGAACCTGGCGATAGGGAGCGTTCTGGGCCCGGTTTTGCATGTCGGAGATACGCTCGACGGTCAGCGGGTGTGTCCGCATATACACCGGCGCGTTGTTCTCATACACCCTGCCGGACTGTTGCAGGCGACCGAAGAAATCGCCCATGCCGTGGGCGTCGTAACCCGCCTGCGTCATCGTCTGATAGCCCATCCGATCCGCCTCGCGTTCGAAGTCACGGCTGTAGGCGAGCTGCGCCTGGATCGAGCCGGCTTGGGCCGAGGCGATCGCCGCATTCGCCACTTGCGAGTTGGCGCGGGCAGCGAGAATGCCGACGGCCATCGCGATCATGCTCGCGATCGAATTCTGCTTTTCCTTCGCCATCTGCCGTGCCAGGTGGTTCTGCATGACGTGAGAAATTTCGTGTGCCAGCACCCCGGCCAGTTCCGACTCAGATTGCGAGGTTAGCACCGTACCGGTATTCACCCCGATGAACCCACCGAACATGGCAAAGGCATTGACGGTGCTGTCGCGAACGAAGAAAAACTGACAGTCACGCGCCGGACTCGCGCTGGCCGCGACCAGGCGACGACCCAGTGCGTTCAGATAATCGTTGAGTTCCGCATCGTCGATGTAACTCGGCTCGCGCAGGCGGATCTCGTTCATGATGCGCTCGCCGATCTTGCGCTCCATCTGTGGCGACAACTCGGCTCGGGCAGCCTCGCCGAGATCTGGCAAATCATCGCCGCGAACGGAAAACGAGGTACCCAGAAAAGCCACCATGGCAATCCAGGTGGCGACACAAGCGGCTCTGATCAATCTGGCTCCCGGACAAGAGTGAACACGGTTGATGCTATGATAACCAATGCGGAGGCAGCGAAATGTTACGAAGCGTTACCGAAACTTGCCGACTCGTCCGCGTTCATTCGCAACCTGGTGCACGCGATGACCGCTGACTCCCTGACCCACTTCAATACGCAGGGTCAGGCGCAGATGGTCGACGTCGGCGAAAAGAGCGAGACCCGGAGGCAAGCGAAAGCCGTCGGCAGCATCCGGATGCGAGCCGAGACCCTGGCGCTGATCGTTGGCGGATCTGCCAGCAAGGGGGATGTGCTCGGGGTGGCGCGGGTCGCCGCGATCCAGGGCGCCAAACGCACTGCCGAGTTGATCCCCTTGTGCCACCCGATTGCCCTGACCAAGGTCGCCATCGAATTCGAGGTCGATGCAGCCGCCAGCGCAGTCCACTGCACTGCGCTGGCCGAATGCTGCGGTCGCACCGGTGTCGAAATGGAAGCACTCTGTGCCGCCAGCGTCGGATTGCTGACGATTTACGACATGTGCAAGGCAGTCGATCGCGGGATGCGGATCGAGGGCGTTCGCCTGCTCGAGAAAACCGGAGGCAGGTCAGGGCACTGGACGGCGGGCTGAGCGAACAGAGGTCCAGCCAAACAGGGGACCACGCATTCGGTTTCGGCGGCCGCGCGTAGCGAGCAAGGACGCAGGGCAAAAAAAAACCCGCCGGAGGCGGGTCCGTTTTAGAAACCCAAATAAATCAGACGCGCGAGATATTCGACGCTTGCTTGCCCTTTGGACCTTGCGTCACATCGAAGGAAACCTTCTCGCCCTCTTTCAGAGTCTTGAAACCGCCCATGCTGATCGCGGAGAAATGGGCGAAAAGATCCTCGCTGCCATCATCCGGAGTAATGAAGCCAAAACCTTTAGCGTCGTTGAACCACTTCACGGTACCTGTTGCCATATTGCCACTTCCTTGAAAAAAGA
>WBZT01000923.1_pt1 | contig 22621 bp, 23 predicted proteins | sample 5204241 | NCBI WGS metagenome assembly WBZT01 (sample SAMN12344358, study PRJNA552823) | activated sludge metagenome | biome: Activated sludge suspended growth; feature: Nitrification reactor; material: Wastewater; isolation source: activated sludge from nitrification reactor of wastewater...
TTCCAGGTGGACGGGGACGATGCAGTGCCCCGATGGCTTGCACGGGCCTTGCAAACGCTCTTCTTCAGAGACAACTATCAGCAAGCTTCGTGCCATCCAACATTCTTCTCGGCGGTGTCAAAACGCATGATGCCATTGTCACAGGCGACGCGAATCTTGTCGCCGGCAACAAAACGTCCCTCGAGAATCGCTTTGGCCAGGGGATCCTCAAGCTGTGACTGGATCGCACGCTTCAACGGGCGAGCGCCATAGACTGCGTCGAAACCGGCTGTCGCCAGTTCTGACAGGGCGCTGTCGGCCACTTCCAGCTTCAGTTCGAGTTGCGCCAGACGCTGCTCGAGGTAAGCGAGCTGAATTCTGGCGATCGACTTGATATGCTGCTCTTCGAGCGCATGAAAAACCACCACCTCATCGATGCGGTTGATGAACTCGGGCCGGAAATAGCTCTTGACTTCCCCCATCACCGCCAGCTTGATCAACTGGTAATCGTCACCCGCCATCTGTTGAATCATCTGGCTACCGAGATTCGAGGTCATCACCACCACGGTATTCTTGAAGTCGACGGTTCGACCGTGCCCATCGGTCATGCGGCCGTCGTCGAGGACCTGCAGCAGAACATTGAAGACATCCTGGTGCGCCTTTTCGACTTCGTCGAGGAGAATCACCGAATAGGGTTTGCGCCGGACGGCTTCGGTCAGATAACCGCCCTCCTCGTAGCCGACGTAACCCGGCGGCGCACCAATCAACCGGGACACCGAGTGCTTCTCCATGAATTCGCTCATATCGACGCGAATCAGGTGCTCCTCGGAATCGAAGAGGAAACCGGCCAGGGCCTTGCACAGTTCGGTCTTGCCGACTCCGGTCGGACCGAGAAAGAGGAATGAGCCGTACGGCCGATTGGGATCCGCCAGGCCGGCACGCGAGCGGCGGATGGCATTGGCCACCAGACGCACTGCCTCATCCTGACCGACGACACGCTGGTGCAGGCGATCTTCCATTTTCAGGAGCTTCTCGCGTTCGCCCTGCATCATCTTCGAGACGGGAATTCCCGTCGCACGCGAGACCACCTCGGCGATTTCCTCGGTGCCGACTTCGGTACGCAACAGCTTGTTGTGCTGACCGCCCTCGCCCGATTTCTCGGCGACCGTCAGTTGCGCCTCAAGCTGCGGCAGCTTGCCGTACTGGATTTCGGCAACCTTGTCCCACTTGTTGTCGCGCTGCAGCTGCGCCAGTTCGAGCTTGAGCTTGTCGATCTCCTCCTTGATGTGCGCACTGCCCTGCACTTGGGCTTTTTCGGCTTTCCAGATTTCGTCGAGGTCGTTGTATTCGCGTTCAAGCTTGAGCAGTTCTTCCTCGATCAGGTGCATGCGCTTCTTCGACGCTTCATCACGTTCCTTGCGCACCGCTTCGCGCTCGATCTTGAGCTGGATCATGCGCCGGTCGAGCCTGTCCATCGCCTCCGGCTTGGAATCGATCTCCATCTTGATTCGCGCCGCAGCTTCGTCGATCAGGTCGATCGCCTTGTCCGGCAGGAAACGGTCGGTAATGTAGCGGTGCGACAATTCGGAGGCAGCGACGAGCGCCGGATCGGTGATGTCGACGCCATGGTGCAGCTCGTATTTTTCGCGCAGGCCGCGCAGGATGGCGATCGTCGACTCGACCGTCGGCTCGTCGATCAGCACCTTCTGGAAACGGCGTTCAAGCGCGGCATCCTTTTCAATGTATTTGCGGTACTCGTCGAGTGTCGTTGCGCCAAGGCAGTGCAATTCGCCACGTGCCAGCGCCGGCTTGAGCATGTTGCCGGCGTCGATCGCGCCTTCCGCCTTGCCGGCGCCGACCATGGTATGCAGCTCGTCGATGAAAACGATGATGCGCCCTTCTTCCTGGGCAATTTCCTTGAGCACCGCTTTCAGCCGCTCCTCGAATTCGCCGCGATACTTGGCTCCGGCCAGCAGCGCCGCCATGTCGAGACTGAGCACCTGTTTGTTCTTGAGCGTTTCCGGCACTTCGCCATTGACGATACGCTGCGCAAGCCCTTCGACGATCGCGGTCTTGCCGACGCCCGGCTCGCCAATCAGCACCGGATTGTTCTTGGTACGCCGTTGCAGAATCTGGATGGCCCGGCGGATTTCGTCATCGCGACCGATCACCGGGTCGAGCTTGCCCTGGCGGGCGCGATCGGTGAGGTCGATGCAGTACCTGCTCAGCGACTGGCGTTGCCCTTCGGCTTCCTGGGAATCCACCCCCTGCCCGCCACGCACCGAAGCCACCGCCTGTTCCAGCGACTGCTTGACCAGTCCGTGCTGTTTCGCCAGTCGACCGCATTCACCCTTGTCGTCACAGAGGGCAAGCAGGAACATCTCCGAAGCGATGAATTGGTCACCGCGTTTCTGGGCTTCCTTGTCGGTGAGGTTCAGCAGATTGGTCAGGTCACGACCGACCTGCACCTCACCGCCATGCCCCTGCACTTTTGGCAGACGACTGAGCGCCTGCGCCAGTGCCGCCTTGAGCGCCTGCACATTGACCCCAGCGCGGGCCAGCAGGGACGAAGTCGAACCGTCTTCCTGCTGCAATAGCGCCAGCAGCAGATGCTGCGGCTCGATGATCTGATTGTCGTGTCCGACCGCAAGGCTTTGCGCATCGGCCAGCGCCTGCTGGAACTTGGTGGTCAGTTTATCCAAACGCATGCTGAAATCCTCGGCAGAAGTATGTTCATGCCCTGCAAATGGGGACGGAGCGCATGAATTCAAGGATCTTCAGGTTTTGTGGCACGCGCCGGCCCGGAGGTTCGGCAGGACGGATCAACCGATCTTGTCGGCAGGGATGGCAAAGTCATGCAGTTCCCGATGCAGGAGAACTGCCGGAGCGTTGACGCGCGGGCACTGGCGGCGACTGCCGAACGGCCTGAAACCCAACAGACGCTGATAGTAGCGAGCGTGGCGCGGATTGACTTCGATCACGACGTCACTGGCGGCAAAGAACTGCTTTCCGTAGGAATGGGCCGACTGAAGCAAGGAGAACAGCAAATCCGGCGAACGGAAATCCGGGTCTATGGCCAACCTCGTCACTTCACAGAGAACCCGGTCGGGACAGCGCAGGCGGCTCAGCTCCGAGGCGTAAAGACCGTCCGCCAGCAGACCGGCAGGAGAATCGCGACCCAGGGTCAGTGTCGCCATGACTTCCCCGTTGTGCCAGGCCGCGAGCGTCAGCCGATTCGGGTCGTCCACCTGCCACCCGAGCGATTCGGTGTCGTAACCGCGCCAGGCATACATCCGGCGTACCAGCATGCTGGCCATGCCGTGCTCATGCGGCGTTCGCGCCAGGCGAGTGTCGTAGCCACCACGGCCCGGCACGAGAGTTCCCGAGAGCCGATCAGGCTGCACTCGCCGGCACGCAGCACCGACCAGACAGCGGTTCGATCCGTCCGGTGCAAGAAGCTTTTCGGGAAAACTCATGGCGCCGATGGTCATTGGCCTAACGGTCATGACCTTTCCGGATAACCCGGATCATGAAAGTCATGGCTTTCCCTCTTCCCCGACCCCTCCCCCGCAAGTGGGAGGAGATTTGTGAGTCGCTAATGCGACTTTCAAAGCAAGATACTTCCATCCGACCAGGCTAATTCTGGGAAAGCAGGAACGATATTCGTGCCAGGATGGATTTCGTAGACGGGGCCTTGATGATTCTTGCCGGTTGAACGGCCGGCGACGTCTGAACGGGCGCTCTCGCAGCGGGAGGGAGTTGAACGGCAGATGAATTCTGGGCAAGCTTTCTGGCGGCAGAGGCGATGCTGTCTGGTGTGGGCGCAACGGGCCGGGGGGTGGAACCGAGAACCGGATAAACCTCACGACGGGTAATCGGCTCGCTCGGGCGGCAGACCTTGGGTTTCTTGAACACGGCTTTTCCTTTTGGGCAGGGTGACGGGGCTGACCTCCAGAGAACAGAAGCGATATTCGTGCCAGAACATGTTTTCAAAATAAAACCGTTGCTTACGTCGGATTCTTGAATCATCGGTCTAACTTTGACCCGGAACATGTCGGGAAAAAGAGACAAACTCACCGGGCTTTATCGAGAAAGCCTGCACGGACAAGGAGTTGCCTTGTCGTCAGCCAGCGACAAGCCTGGCAAGGCATTGATCCAGTGGGTATGACGGTTTCGAGTTGCGGTTTCTGCCGGCCTGCTCGATGACAACTTGTTGCGCAAGCGCTCTTGCCGGCGGTGTAAACTGGCAGCCTGCTTCGCACTCGAGAAGCCCGGCGGCACGCCACCCATTGCCCTGGTCGGTTGATCTTGGCGTGGCATCGACTTTCGTCGCGCCGGGTGCTGGACACCGATCGGCGCTGCCGGCATTTTCGTCGTGTCCTGCACGAAGCAGGCCCATCGCTGTTGCTCCACCATTGCCCGGAGAAGGCCTTGCCGTGATTCGCATCTCGTTCCGCCAGAGCATGCTGGCCGGATTCCTGTTGATTGCCCTGGCCCTGAGCTGGGCAGCCGTCAGCAGCTGGTTACTGCTGGAGCAGTTTGTTCAGCAAAGCCGGCAACACGGCGAATACGCTTTGCAACTCAGTGTCTCGCTCCAGGAACTCGCTGACCGGACGGTCGGGCTCGAACGCAGCGCGCGGCAGTTCACGGTCCTCAATGAACCTGTCTTGCTCGAGCGCTTTGACGAGAATGTCGCCCATGCCCTGACCGCCATAAAACGTCTGGACTCGATTCCCGCAGCGAGTTTGGGGACGCTCCCTGGCGACTGGCGTCAGGCTGTCGAACGGCTCAGCCAGGAACTTCACCAATCCGCACCACACGCCGAATTGCTCCCTTTTCTGAATCGCCTTGCCGAACTCAACAGAGCGCTCGAGCATGCCGGCCAGCGCTGGATGGACCAGCAGAATGCCGGGCTTCTGGCGGAACTGGAACAGGGCCGCCGGAGGCTCACCGGGCTGGTGGCCACAGCGGTCGTCGGAGCGTTTCTGGTCGCCCTGGCGATGAACTGGTGGCTGTCCCGACCAATCGGCAGTATCGAACGAGCGATCGAACGACTTGGGGAGAGTCGCTTCGACGAACCGGTGACGGTTCCCGGTCCGGCCGATCTCAGAAGGGTTGGGCGTCGCCTGGACTGGCTGAGACAGCGCCTGGACCAACTGGAATCCGAGCGCGAGCGGACCTTGCGACAGGTCTCGCATGAACTGAAAACGCCGCTGACGGCCCTGCGGGAAGGCATCGCCCTGCTGCAGGAACAGGTGCTGGGGCCCCTTGACGGGTCGCAGCAGGAAGTGGTCGATATCCTGCAGCACAATGTGATGGGTCTCCAGGGGCATATCGAAAGCCTGCTGCGGCTCAATGCGGCGTCCTTCGAGGCTCGCCGCGCATGCTTTCGGCCGCTGCCGCTGCAACAACTGCTGGCTGATGTCGTACAGGGACGGGACCTGCAGATTCAGGCACGGCAACTGACGGTGCTCTGCAACGCGCCAGCAGTCACACGGGAACTCGACGCCGAGAAGTTGTTGGTCGTTCTCGATAACCTGCTCTCGAACGCGATCGATTTCAGCCCTCAAGCCGGCATCATCCGCCTGGAAGCGGCAGTCCTCGGCAAGATCGTCCGTATCGCCTGTATCGACCAGGGACCCGGGGTAGCCAGCGACGATGCCGAAAAGATATTCCAACCCTTCGTCCAGGGGTCCCGCGCCTCACCGACTCCACGCCAGGGCAGCGGCGTTGGCTTGTCGATTGTCCGCGAACTGATGACCGCGATGGGCGGGCGGGTGATGCTGCAGCCCGCTGACGGGAAGGCGCCTGGAGCACATTTCTGGATCGAGGTGCCGTGTGAATTATCGGCTTGAGGAGACGACTCCATGAAGGCCTACGGCATGCACAGCGGCTGGCCAGGGCTGCTCGCCGTTCTACTGCTCAGTGGCTGCACCACCTCACCGGCACCGCCGCAGGAAGCGCTGCCGACCGCCGCCGTGGCCCAGACCGAGGAAGCGGAAGCGGCGATCTTGCCGCTACTGGGCTATCTCCCACTGCTCCAGCGCATGTCGCCACCGCAACTGCTGAGGGAACGCGCGACACTGACAGTGACCCCTCCCACCCCGGTCACTCAGCTCCGCTTGGCCCTGCTCCTGGGACAGCCACGCGCTGTGCAGGATCTCGTCCGGGCATTGAGCTTGCTGGAAGCTGTGCTGAAAAGCAGCGACCCGGCGGCGACCAGTCTGCACCCACTAGCCCGGGTGTTGGCCAGTCAATACCAGGAACGGCTGAAACTGGCGACACAGAACGAGAAACTCCTCCAGCAGTTGAAGGAAAGCCAGCACCACAACGGTGAGCTCCAGGAGAAACTCGATGCCCTGAGCGATATCGAGCGCTCGCTGCCCGTCCGTCCCAGCAGCGGAAAGAAACCGCCCGGAGCCCCGCGATGAACCCCGTTCCCAAACCCCATGCCGCCCATGTTCTGCTCATCGACGATGACCCGGACCTGCTGCGACTGCTCTCGATGCGTCTGCATGTCCAAGGCTTACGGATATCGACCGCAGCCTCTGCCGAGGAAGGTCTGGCACGCATTGCCGTCGAACCCCCGCAACTGGTGATCAGCGATATCCGTCTGCCAGGCAAGAATGGGCTGGCCCTGTTCGATGAGATCCGCGCCACCCGACCGACCCTGCCAGTGATCCTGCTGACCGCCCACGGAACGATTCCCGACGCGGTGCAGGCGATGTCACAAGGTGTCTTCGGCTATCTGACCAAGCCCTTCGACAGCAAGCACCTGCTCGAAAAGATTGCACAAGCGCTGCAACTCTCGGGCGCCGGTGCAGAACACGAAACAGGCAAAGACGAGGCCTGGCGTGAGGGCATTGTCTTTCGCAGCAGCCGCATGGCCGAGTTGATCGAGGAAGCCCGGGTGGTGGCCGCTTCGGACGCCAGCGTCCTGATTCGCGGTGAAAGCGGTACCGGCAAGGAAGTTCTGGCCCGCGCGATTCACCGCGCCAGCGCACGTGCCAAGGCCCCTTTCGTGGCCATCAACTGTGGCGCGATTCCAGAGCAACTGCTGGAGTCGGAGCTGTTCGGCCATGTGCGTGGGGCGTTCACCGGAGCCACCGCCACGCACCCCGGCCTGTTTCAGTCCGCCAACGGCGGGACGCTGTTCCTCGACGAGATCGGCGACATGCCCCTGGCGCTGCAGGTCAAGCTCCTGCGGGTGTTGCAGGAGCGAGCCGTGCGGCCGGTGGGCGCCACGCGTGCCGAGCCTGTCGACGTGCGGGTACTTTCCGCCACCCACCGCGACCTTGAAGCCGCCATGTCCGAAGGCCAGTTTCGCGAGGATCTGTACTACCGCCTCGACGTTGTCACCATGACGCTGCCGCGCCTCGATGAGCGGCGCGAGGACATCCCGCTCCTGGCGACCTGTTTCGTGCAGCAACTGGCCAGAAAATACGACAAGCCCATCGCCGGCATCGCCCCGGAGGCCCTCGAGGCCTTGGTCAGCGCGGCCTGGCCGGGCAACGTCCGCCAGCTTTACAACGTGGTCGAACAGTCTTGCGCTCTGGCCACCACGCCGCTGATTCCATTGGCTCTGATCCAGCGCGCCCTGCGCGTCCCGACCATGGAGGCCCTGTCCTACGCCGAGGCGAAGCAGCGCTTCGAACGGAACTATCTGGTGCAACTGCTGAAACTGACCGACGGCAACGTCGCCGACGCGGCCCGCATCGCCGACCGCAACCGTACCGAGTTCTACCGTCTGCTGCAGAAGCACGAGCTTACTCCGACGATGTTCCGCGGCCTGCCCGGCCACCTGTAAAACTGTCGAGAGTTCGAGCAAGCTCCAGATTTTCGACAGGAGGAAGAGGAGTCACCCCCCGACAGATTGCTCAGGCAATCATAGCAGTGCGCAGTCGCTTGACTTGAAGTTTTAGCCCCGTATAATGCGCACTTCCTTGGAGTCGTCAGTCACGTTGATTTCAATGAAGGCGCGTAGCTCAGCTGGTTAGAGCACCACCTTGACATGGTGGGGGTCGTTGGTTCGAGTCCAATCGCGCCTACCAAGCGCATCCTGAGTGCTGCCTTGGCATTTCGCGGATGTCCTTGGGAAAAGTATTCAATCGCAAGAACTCATGAACCAGCCGCCTACAGGCGGCTTTTTTGTTGACTGCCGGCGGGTCGCGTGCGCACCAGACGGGAAGAAAAGTCATCGCTGGCCTGACTGCGCCTGGATATGATCCTGCTGCATGTCCAGGAATCGAGACTTTGCTGCTGCCTGGCCGTGCGACCATCGCTGCCAGGCTATGCCGCTGACGCGCGATGCGCTAACATGAACCGCTGAAGCCAGAAGCTAGGCGGACGACCGCCGCGCCATCCGTATAGGCGGTCCGAGGTCGAACCAGCGTCCTCAAGCGCTTTCCCTGATCGGTGGTCGAACAGAAACTGAAGGAGAGATGAACATGGACGAGCTTGCCGGACGAGGTGACGCAGAAACCGAGGCGATGCTGTTGTCCGCCCCGTCGGAACAATACATGTCGCCCGAGCAACTGGCTTTTTTCCGTCGGCGACTACTCGAAGAAGAACAGGTCTTGCTCTCGGCAGTGAAAAAAACGGCTGACCACCTTCAGGAGAGCGCAACCAGTTCCGACTGGAACGACCGTGCCAGTGCCGAGGAAGAGCACACTCTCGAGCTGCGCGTCCGAGACCGCGAGAGAAAGCTGCTCCAGAAAATTCGCGAAGCCCTGAGACGGATTGATGAAGGCAACTACGGCTGGTGCGAGGAAACCGGCGAGCCGATCGGCATTCCCCGGCTGCTGGCGCGACCAACGGCTGCCCTCTGCCTCGAAGCCCAGGAGCGACGTGAACTGGTGAAGCGCCGTTTCGGCTGATTTCCGATGCCACAGATCACTGCCAACAATCTTCAGATCGAATACGAATCCTTCGGCGCCGAATCGGCGCCGGTGATCCTGCTGATCATGGGACTGGGCGCGCAATTGGGGCGCTGGAACACCGAACTCTGTGAGGCACTCGTCGTCCGTCACTATCGCGTGCTCCGCTTTGACAACCGGGATTGTGGTCTGTCCAGCAAACTCGACGCCGCCGGCATTCCGGAAGTGGGCCGGGCACTGCGCACCGGCACACCGTTGGTCGCACCCTACACGCTTGAGGACATGGCGGCGGACAGCGTCGGCCTGCTCGATGCACTAGGGATCGAAAAGGCGCATATCGTGGGTGCGTCGATGGGCGGCGCGATCGCGCAGATTGTCGCGGCACGCTATCCGCAGCGCACCCTGTCGCTGACCAGCCTCATGTCCACCAGCAGCCATCCCGACCTGCCACCACCGACGCGCGAGGCTGCACAGGCGTTGATGGCCCCCCTGCCGCCGACGCGTGACAAGGAAGCGCTGATCGAAGATGCCCTCCGACGCCAGCTGGCTGTCGCCAGCCCCGATTTCCCGAGCTGTCCGGAGCGTTTGCGGCAAGTACTCACCGAAGAGCATGCGCGCGGTTTCCACCCGCCTGGAGTGGCGCGGCAATTGGCTGCCTTTCTGGCCAGTGGTGACCGGCGCGCGCTGCTGGCGACGATCAAGGCGCCCACTCTGGTCCTGCACGGCGCCGACGATCCACTGATCCCGGTTGCCTGTGGCTACGACGTGGCAGCGCACATCCCGGGAGCCAAGATCCGAGTGATCGAAGGACTGGCTCATGACCTCCCGCTGGCACTCACCGAGGTGTTCGCCGATGCGATTGCCAGCGTGGCACAAGCGGCAGAACACTGATCGATCCCCCCATCCATGCTCGCATTTTCCTCTGCGGCCGCTCTGTAGAGGGGGTTGTAACGTGCTTGCGGACGTCCCGGCACAGTGACCAGTGAACGCCATTCTCGCACCCGAACCACTGATTTTTGTCGACCTGGAAACCAGCGGCGCCAATTTGGCGAACGACCGGATCATTGAAGTCGGCCTGATCGAAGTCGATGCGAATGGCGCACAAGAATGGAGCGTCCTGGTCAATCCCGAAATCCCGCTTTCCTCTTTCATCACCGGGCTCACCGGCATCGATGACGCCATGCTCTGCTCTGCCCCCACGTTTCGGCAACTTGCCCCGGCTCTGCTCGACCGGCTGCGCGGACGCTTGCTGATCGCGCACAATGCCCGCTTCGACTACGGCTTCCTGAAAAGCGAGTTCGCACGGCTCGGCGTGGATTTTCGGGCATCCAGCCTGTGTACGGTCAAGCTCTCACGCAAGCTGTTTCCCGAGTACCACCGTCACAGCCTCGACATCCTGATGATGCGGCATGGCCTCAGCGTTGCGGGTGCTCGTCACCGTGCGCTAGCCGACGCGCGCGCGCTCTGGGACCTGTGGCAGTGCTGGCATCGGCAACTGCCCGCCGCGACCATCGCAAGTGCGGTCGCGGCGATTGTCGGTCGCCCCGAGTTGCCACCGCAAATCGATGCTGCGCTGATCGATGACCTGCCCGAAGCGGCAGGTGCTTATGCATTTTACGACAGGGACGGTCGCCTGCTGCTGAGCAGACGCAGCAGCAATCTCCGCCAGCAGGTCCTGGCACATTTCACGCCGGACAAACGCGACACAACCCTGATCCGCGACACCTGGCAGGTCGAGTGGCGTGCTGCAGCCGGCGAGTTCGGCGCGCACCTGCGCCAACTCGAACTCGCCCGCTCAGTGCCAGAGTCTCACCCGACGGTCGGAAGTCACGCTGTGCCGCGACATGCCGCGGCCAATGAACTCTGTTCGTGGCAACTCCGGCAACACGCTCAGGGCGATTTTCGGCCGCAACTCGTTTTTGCGGAAGACCTCGATTTTGCGCTGGCCGACGATCTGTTCGGCCTGTACCCGACTCGTCGCGAAGCGCTGCGCAGCTTGCGCACGCTCGCCGACGCACACCGCCTGTGCCACCGGCAGCTCGGGCTTGAAGAAACGGAACCAGGGGAAGCCTGCACCTCCTACCGGCAGAAGAACTGCCGCGGCGTCTGCATCGGCAAGGAAAGCGCCGGGTTGCACAGCGCCCGCCTGCTGACCGGGCTGGCCAAGTTCAAAGTCAAGGCCTGGCCCTACCAGGGAGCAGTGGTGCTGATCGAGCGTGATGAATTCGGCATGCGCGAGGAACTGCATCTGATCGATCGCTGGCGCTGGCTGGGCACGCTGCACAGCGAAGAAGCCCTGCAGGCGCGCCTGGCCGATGGCCCGACTGCAAGCCGCTTCGACCCCGATATCTACCGGCTCATCCACAAGGTTCTGCAGGCGGGCAAACTGCGCGTGCGACCCTGCCCCGGATTCTCATTTTGAGCGCTCGACAGCCTCCGGATTGCCGGGATGTCCACCGGCCTTGCGCAAGATGTCAGCGATGTCGGTATTCTCGGTCTTCAGCGCCCAGTCGATGGCCGTCGCGCCCCGTTCGTTGGCAAGGTTCGGATCGGCGTTGTTCTGCAACAGGAGTTCGACGACATCGAGATGTCCAAAGCGTGCGGCAAACAGCAGCGCCGTCGAACCATTGGCAGTCGTTGCATTGACCTCGGCACCCTTCCTGAGCAGGTAGTTGACCACCGCCGCATGGCCGTTGAACGACGCATAGATCAGTGGAGGCCAGCCGTACAGGTTAACGTCCGCACCCGCTTCAACCAGACGTTTGACAAACGGCAGCTTGCCCTGGTAGGCCGCCAGGCTCAGCGCGGTCTCACCGTTGCGGTTGCGGGTATTGATGCGGGCGCGACGCTTGAGCAGATAATCGAAGAAATCCAGGTTACCCCGCTGGACGGTCTGCATCAGCAGCGTATTGCCCAAGGCATCGACCGAATTGACATCCATGCCACGGTTGATCAACTGGATCGCCCAAGGCGTGTCACCGGAAATCAGAGCCTCCTCCATGTCTTCATACACCCCGGCCGTGGCCAAGGCGGGAAGCAGCAAAGCAAACAGCAAGGCCATCATTTTCATTGAGGGACTTTCGTACGGGCATCAGGAAAAAGTCGGAAAAAATTGTGGGTGGTGGCGTCGACCAGGTCCTGGTAGCTCAGGCCACGCAGTTTCGCGATCTCTTCGGCAACGTGTTTCACATAGGCAGGCTGGTTGGTCTTGCCCCGATACGGTACCGGCGCGAGATAGGGGGAGTCGGTTTCAACCAACAGACGATCAAGTGGCACACGCCCTGCTACCTCTCGCACCGTCAGCGCATTCTTGAAAGTGACGATGCCGGACATGGAAATGTAGAAACCCTGATCAAGCGCCGCTTCGGCGACCTGCCAGGTTTCAGTGAAGCAGTGCATCACCCCGCCGGCCTCGCCGGCCTCCTCTTCCTTCATCACTTGCAGAGTATCGGCGGCCGCTTCCCGCGTATGGATCACCAACGGTTTGCCAGCAACGCGGGCGGCGCGAATGTGCGTACGGAAACGCTCTCGCTGCCACTTTGGAGCATCCTTGTGCCAGTAGTAATCCAGCCCGGTCTCACCGATGGCGATGATGCGCGGATGGCGAGCCAGTTCCACAAGTTCGTCAAGCGTTGGTTCACGAACCCCGGTGTTCTCGGGATGAACGCCGACCGACGCCAGAATCGTTGGCCAGGCCTCGGCCAGGGCCAGCACCCGCGGCAGGTCTTCGAGCGTGACGCCGATGCACACCGCACAGCCCACACCATTCTCGTGCATCGATTCAAGCACCTGCCCGATATGGGCAGACAACTTCGGAAAATCGAGGTGGCAGTGGGAATCGACCAGCATCCCCATCAGACGGTATGGGTCGGACGACCGGACTGCATCACACCGCCGAGCAGTCCTTCGATGCGTCTGCGCGCCTCGATGCCACTTTCGTCGTTCTTGAAGTGCACTCCAATCCCCTGGACCTTGTTGTTATGCGCGCCGACCGGAGTGATCCAGACGACTGTACCGGCGATCGGCAATTTGGCCGGGTCCTCCATCAGAGACAACAGCATGAACACCTCATCGCCCATGCCATAGTTGCGGTTGGTCGGAATGAAGATTCCACCGTTACGCAGAAGCGGCATGTACGCCGCGTACAACGCCGACTTCGAGTTGATGTTCAGCGACAATACGCTCGGGCGCGGCGCTGCGGAGGCCACTGGCTTGCCGGGATTTGCTTCTGCCATATCCTTCTCAGGAGGTTCGGAACAGCCGCGCGTAGCTCAGGAAAAATTCTTCGAGAAACAGGCGGCTGTTCAAGGGTTGCTCGCATTGGGCCTTGTATTGTATCGCCTTTCGGTGCAATGCCAAGAGCTTGCGAAGGTCGATGGTTTGCGCCAGACCTTGCAGCAGCGGCGTCTGCCCCAGGAAATAGCGTGGCGGCAGACCCTCGCTCGCCAGACTGAGGTCGAACAGCCACTTCTGCGCCCAGTCGACAACGCGTTTCAAAGGTGCCGGGCGTTTCTCGGCCTTGACCAGCTTGTCGAGGCTGGCGGCGGCGGCCAAAGGGTCGAGTCCCTGGCCCAGCGAAACCTGCGCGAGCAGTGAATCGAGCAGCACGCGCTCGCCACTGCTGCTCAGCGCCAGCGCCAGCAGCGGCGAACCGCCAGCCAGCGCCAGCCAGCTTTCGGCATCGCTGACCCCTGCATCACGCAGCCATTGCCCGGCAACATCATGCGCCGGGCTGCGCACGGGCATCATCTGACAGCGGCTACGGATCGTCGGCAGCAGGCGGTAAGATTCGCTGGAAACCAGGAGGAACAGGGTCGCAGCAATCGGTTCCTCCAGTGACTTGAGAAGCGCATTCGCGGTCGGGCGATTCATGGCCTCGGCCGGGTTGAGCAACACCACGCGCACGCCATGGCGGTGCGTACCGACATGCAGGAACTCATCGAGTTCCCGCACTTGATCGATCGTGATCTGCTGGCTGGGCTTCTTCTTGCCCGTCTCTTCGCCCTCCCCGGCTTCAGCCACCGCGTCGGCAACGAGCGCACTCGGCTGCAACAGGCGCAGATCCGGGTGGTTGCCTTGCGCCAGCCAGCCGCAGGCCAGGCATTTGCCGCAAGCCTTGCCGGAAGCAGCGAGGTCTTCGCAGAGCAGTGATTCAGCAAAAGCGCGAGCCAGCTCGAACTTGCCGATTCCCCGCTGACCGGCAATCAGCAGCGCGTGCGGCAGTTGCGCCCGCCGCGCGCGAAGTTGTTGCCAGACTGCTGAATGCAATTCGATGATATTCATAAACAGTATCTTGTAATCGTTTCCTGAATCAGTTTCCGGATCACCTCCGGAGCCTGGGCAGCGTCGATGACCTGCATGCGCTGTGGTGCTGCAGCCGCACGTTCCAGATAGGCCTGGCGCACGCGTTCATGAAAATCCGCCCGCTCCTGTTCAAAACGGTCAAGTTCGCGTCCCTGGGCAGCAATGCGCCGGCCAGCGATGGCCGATGGCACATCGAACAGCAGGGTCAGATCCGGCTGCAGATGGGGATGCACCCACTGTTCGAGCTGCGCGAATTTGAGCCTGTCGAGGCCACGTCCGCCACTCTGGTAGGCGTAAGTGGCGTCGCTGAAACGGTCGCAGATTACCCAGTCGCCGCGTTCGAGGGCCGGTCCGATGACCCGTTCGAGATGCTCGCGGCGAGCCGCAAACATCAGCAGCGCTTCCGTCTCAAGGTGCATCGCCTGGTGCAGCAGCAGTTCCCGGAGTTTCTCGCCAAGCGGCGTCCCTCCCGGTTCCCGGGTGGTCAGCACCGTCCGGCCATGGTGACCGAGAAAGGCCGCGGCGTCGGCCAGATGACTGCTCTTGCCGGCGCCGTCAATACCTTCGAAGGTGATCAATCTGCCGCGCGGTTTGTACTCACCCTGGCTCAAGGCTTGCCCCCTCTCTGATAGCGCGTTACCGCCTGGTTGTGTTCGGGCAGCGTATTTGAAAAATGGCTCGTGCCATCGCCACGGGCCACGAAATACAGCGCGTCGCTGAGTGCCGGGTGCAGTGTCGCGTGCAAGGCGGCCAGACCAGGCATGGCGATCGGTGTCGGCGGCAGGCCAGCGCGTTTGTAGGTATTGTAGGGCGTATCGGCCAGCAGGTCGCTTTTGCGCAGGTTGCCGTCGAAGTTATCGCCCAGGCCATAGATCACGGTCGGGTCGGTCTGCAGGAGCATTCCCTGGCGTAGACGGTTGACGAATACCGCGGCCACCAGCGAGCGATCCAGGTCGCGCCCGGTCTCCTTTTCGACGATCGAAGCCATGATCAAGGCCTGGTAGGGATCACGATAAGGCAGACCGATTGCCCGCGCGGACCATTCGCGTGCCAGATGCCGCTGCATTGCGCGGTAGGCGCGCGCCAGCAGTTCGACATCGCTGCTTCGTTTGGCAAAAAGATAAGTGTCGGGAAAGAAGAGTCCCTCGGCGGCCGTCTCCGGCACCCCCAGCAGACGCATGATCTCGGCTTCGGGAAGGCCGATGGTTTCATGGCGGAGTTCCGGATGCGCATCGAGGCGCTCGCGCATTTGCTGGAAGGTCCACCCTTCGATGAAGGCCAGTTCCGCCTGCGTGAAGTCGCCACGGGTCAGTTTCCTCAACAGCTGCAGTGGCGTCACGCCGTGGGTGATTTCGTAACTGCCGGCCTTGATCGAAGCTTCGACGCCGAGCATCCTGGCGAGCAGGATCAGCGCCCAGGGATCGAGTTCGACACCGGCCGCGGCGATCTCACGGGTCGCGGTGCGCAGGCTGCTGCCGGGCGTGATCGTGAAATCGACCGTCGTACGTTCCAGACTGATCGGCGTCAGCAGCACGCTGGCGAACAGCGCGCTCAGCAGCACGCAGACCACGACAAGAAAAACGAACAAGCGACTGAGAACTTTGCGCATCAATCCTGCGCAACCGGCAGGCTGCGGGGCGGGAACGAGGGAATCGACTTGGAGTGGCCCTATAATAGCCGAAACGCCCTGCCCTGAACCGGACTCGCGGGTTCCGGATCGCCGCCCGCGGGTGAGGACCGCAGGCCAGGGGCATTGACGGTCACGATTTGATGGAAATGAGGCAACAATGAACTTGATCTGGCAGGACATTCTGGGAGCTTCCGGCGCACACCTCGAAAACGGTTTCGTCTGCGATTTCGGCGATGCCGCCGCAGAGCTGGCGGCTGCCGCTACAACGACCATCGTTGCGCCCCTGAGCCACCTCGGCGTAATCAGGGTCAGCGGCCCTGAAGCGGCCTCTTTTCTGCATCATCAATTGACCAGCGACGTCAAGCATCTCGCCAGCGACGCGGCACAGCATTCGGCCTGGTGCTCGGCCAAGGGGCGGATGCTCGCCAGCTTCCTGATTTTCCGCATCGGCTCCGACTATCAGTTGCAACTGTCTGCCGATCTGCTGCCGGCGATCCACAAGCGTCTGCAGATGTTCGTTCTACGCAGCAAGGTGACCATCAGTGATTTGTCCGTGGCTTGCGTACTGATCGGTGTCTCCGGTCCGCAGGCCGAAGCGGTACTGCAAACCGTCCTGCTACCAGTTCCCGCCAATCCCTTGAACACCGCCGTTTTCGCGGCTGGAGCCGTGGTCCGCCTCGATGGCCGCCGTTTCGAAATTCTCGTCAATCGCGACGCCGCCCCGACGCTATGGCTGAAACTGCTCACCCAGGCCCGACCGGTGGGCACCGCCGTCTGGCAATGGCTGGATATTGAGGCCGGTGTGCCGCTGATCAGCGAGCGCACCAAAGAGGAGTTCGTTCCGCAAATGGCCGATTTCGAACAGCTTGGAGCGATCAGCTTCCACAAGGGCTGCTATCCCGGCCAGGAAATCGTCGCCCGCACGCAATACCTCGGCAAAGTCAAACGCCACCTCTACCGCGCCCACTCGACCACGCCGATGGCCGCCGGCGATGCGATTTTCTCACCGGCCAGTCCCCAGCACCATTGCGGCATGATCGCCAACGCCGCACCGGCGCCGTCGGGCGGCTACGATGCCCTGGCGATCGTTCAGGAGAACTTCGTCGGCGCCGGGAATCTGGAACTCGGCGCTCCGGGTGGCCCACACCTTGACCTGCAACCCGTGCATCGCTCTGTCGCCACGCCTTGAGTGCAGGCCACGATGTGCCTGATCGTCCTCGCCTGGCAAGCGCACCCCGACTATCCTCTGGTCGTCGCCGCCAACCGCGACGAGTTCTTCGCTCGCCCTGCGGCACCCGCCGCTTTCTGGCAGGAAGCCCCACAGGTGCTCGCCGGGCGCGACCTCGAGGCCGGCGGCACCTGGCTGGGAGTCAGTCGTGCGCAGCGTTTTGCCGCCCTGACCAACTACCGTGAAGGCGGCAAACCAGACCCCGCTGCGCGTTCGCGCGGTGCGCTGGTGGCCGATTTCCTGACCGGCAACGCCAGTCCGTCGGCATACCTGGCCAGGGTCGCGGCCGCCGCCGCCGATTACAATGGCTTCAACCTGTTCGTTGGCGACGAGCAGCGCCTCGGCTATTTCAGCAACCGTGGCGACGACCAGCCGCGCTGGCTCGAACCGGGCCTCTACGGCCTCTCCAACCACCTCCTCGACACCCCCTGGCCAAAGCTTGCCAGTGCCAAGGCAACTTTTGCTGCGGCCCTCTCCAGACTGCCGGCACCAGCGCCGTTCTTTACGCTGCTCGCCGACCAGGAAATCGTCCCCGACGTCCACCTGCCCGAAACCGGCGTGCCGCTCGCATGGGAGCGCATCCTCTCGGCAGTTTTCGTTCGCTCCGAAAACTACGGCACGCGCGCCTCGACGCTGCTCAGCAGGCACCGCGACGGGCAGACCACGCTGATCGAGCGCAGTTTCGATGTCGACGCCCGGGCTACCGGCGAGGTCTGTGAGCGCTTTCAGTCCTCGCTGATATCGACCGGCGTGTAGGGCGGCACCAGATCGAACAGTTCGACCATGTCGGCGTTGCGCATGCGAATGCAGCCGATCGATCCGGGGCGGCCCATCGGCGTCGTGTCCGGGCTGCCGTGGATATAGACGTAACGGCGCATGGTATCGACCCGACCCAGCCGGTTTCGACCGGGTTCGCAGCCGGATAACCAGAGAATGCGTGTGAGAATCCAGTCGCGCTGCGGAAACCGTTCGGCGAGTTCCTGGCCATAGATCTCGCCAGTTGGCCGACGGGCAGCAAAGACGGTGTTCACCGCTTCACCGGCACCAATCTTGGCGCGGATCAGGTGCCTGCCGCGCGGCGTGCAGAAGCTGCCCGCGACTTCGCCTGGGCCATTCGTTGCGGTGGATACCGGATAGCAGCGCAGCACCTGCCCGGAGTCGTCCGAGAGGGTCAGTGTCTGTCGTCTGATGGAGATCTGGATGTGCATACTCACTCGCGGCTGCGCCGCGCTGCAAAAAAACCGGACAGCAACTGCCCGCATTCGTCGGCCAGAACACCACCGACAACCGCCGTGTGATGATTGAGACGCGGTACTGCAAAGAGATCGACGACACTACCATGCACACCGGTCTTGGGATCGCGCGCGCCGTAGATCAACCGGGCAATGCGTGCCTGCAACACCGCGCCGCCACACATCGCGCAAGGTTCGAGCGTCACGAACAGTTCGCAGCCAGGCAGACGGTAGTTGTGCAGATTGCGCGCAGCATCGCGTAGGGCCGCGATTTCGGCGTGCGCCGTTGGATCGTGTTCGCCGATCGGCGAATTGAAACCGCGGCCAACAATGACCCCATCACGAACCACCAGCGCGCCAACCGGGACTTCGCCGAGGCATTCGGCAGCGCGCGCCAGGGAGATCGCCTCGCGCATGAAAAATTCGTCGTTCATCGATGGCATTCTACTGCAGCACAGAAGCAGGCTGCAGCGAATACCCCGGCCTGAAACGTACTACCTTACCTGACGAAAGGAAGCGTTGGTATCCAGCGACCTCTGAACGTACTGCTGCGACACCTTCACCACTTTCAAATCAATTCCATCAGAGAACCGCAGTGTGCGTGTGCAGGCTCTCTTGCTTCATCATCAGCTCCTGAGCCACTTGCGCAGCATGTGATCGAGGACGATGAAAAGGATCATGCAAGCCATGAGCGCGAAGCTGGCGTTGGCAAACCCGTCGAAAAACTGGGGCGATGTAACCGGCGCTGCTTCCTTGATCGAGTAATGATACGACGCGCCTGCAGCCGAAAGACTACGTTCTGCCACCTGTCCGTAGGCTTCCTGGATATTGGCCGCCGCCAGTTTCATGGTCTCGGTTCCGCCAGGAGTTTCGATCGTCGCGATATAGGTTTTCATGGTTTCCTCAGACTCTCAACGCACACCATACATGGCATCAGAAGTGGCTATTGTTGTGCCATACGATCGGCATCAATTCAACAAGGCCTTGCTGCCCTCTCATACGAGAGCCATGTTTCAGCTGTGGGAAGGAAACCAAGTACCCGCACGAATGTGCCGGGAGCGAGGTAACCCAGCCACCCTCCCGTCGTTCCGGGTTAGGGTCTGCAGCTTTGCGTCCGGGGCTTTCACCCCGTTTGCCATTTGTCTCGTGAAGCCATTATAGGTCTGGACCGCAAACCTGCCGTGAAAATTCTCACGCCCTGACCAAGGGTTGGACGAAGTCTTCGATCAGCGAGCGTAGACCCTAGATTCTTGGGTCCGAAAAGTCTAAGCAGATGAGTCAAATTTTTTGCAGCAAGTTTGGCCTTACAGGTGGAGCTTCTTCATGACTCGTCGGTCTGAGGCGGAGCCTCGCTAGTGTTACGTCTTCCTCTCCCAGAGAGCTGAGGCGCTCGCTCATCCCGTGTACGGAGAGGGATCGAGAAGGAGCGCGTCCTGAAGAAGGCTGGGACGCTTCGGGAACAGGGTGGGCTGGAGTGAGGTTCCCTCGGTTTTCGTCTGCCAAAGGACGGATTTCATGCTACCACCCTTTCCTGACGCTGCTCGCTGATCCAGTTCTCCAGGAACTGAACGGGCGACTGGTAGCCGAGGGTCGAATGCTGGCGCGTCCGGTTGTCAAAAACCTCGATGTATTCAAAGGCGGCAGCCTTGATCTCGGCAGGCGTCGCGTCGTGAACACCCTGCAGCCGCTCGTTCTTGAAGCGGTTGAACCCGCTCTCCGTCGGCGCATTGTCCCAGCAGTTTCCTTTCCGGCTCATCGGGCAGGTCATGCCGTACGCCTTGAGCTTGTCCTGAAAGGCATGGCTGGCATACTGACTTCCCCGGTCGGAGGGGTGCAGCAGCCCCGGCACCGGACGCTTCCTGAACCCCGCCATGGTCAGCGCATCGGTCACCCGGTCTGCCGTCATGCGCGGCTTCAGCGACCCGCCAACGACTTCACGATTGAACCGATCGAGTACGACGGCCAAGTACAGCCAACCCTCGTCTGTCCAGAGGTCGGTGATGTCCGACGTCCAGACCGGATTGGGTGCCGTCGGCGTGAAGTTTCTGGCCAGCAGGTTGTCCGCCACCGGCAAGCCAGGCTTCGAGTCCGTCGTGACCTGCTTCGGTCTCTTCATTTCCTGCCTTCCAAAAATGACATCAATTTTAGGTCACCCTGGGCAGACGAAATTTCGGGGGAAGCTCACCTTGGCTTTCTCCGGACCGACGCACACGAACTGGATGAGGTCTGCGTAAGCGATTGCCCTGTCTGGAACACTGGATAAGGCAGCAGCATCAGGAAAAACTGGTAGCATGAAGCCCCACCCTTGGGCAGACGAAAAACCGAGGGAACCTCACAGGGACGGGATCACGGAAATTCACCGGCAGAAGGAGAGCGCAGCATGCCGCAGTACATCGAGTTCCATTTCGACTTGACATCGCCCTATGGCTACCTGGGCCCGGAGCAGATCGAACCGCTTGCCGATCGCGACGCTTGCAGGATCAAATGGCGACCATTTTGCCTGCTCGGCGGTGAACCGTTTTCCGGGGGCGACCGCCTGCTACGGATCGGGCGCGGGCTGAGCAGCGGAGATTTCTGATGCCCATCCTGCAAACCCGACTCGACCCTCGCAGCGACGACTTCAGGGCGAACGTCGAAGCGATGCGCAGCGTCGTCGTTGACCTGCGCACCACGGTTGACCGGATTGCCCTCGGCGGCCCGGAAGCGGCGCGCCAGAAGCACCTTGCGCGCGGCAAGCTGCTGCCGCGCGAGCGGGTCGATGCGCTGATCGATCCCGGTTCAGCTTTCCTGGAACTGTCACAGTTGGCAGCCTACGGCATGTATGGCGAGGCCCATCCTTTCGAGGTGCCGGCGGCTTCACTAATTACCGGCATCGGCCGCGTCAATGGGGTCGAATGCATGATCGTCGCCAACGATGCGACGGTGAAGGGCGGCACCTATTACCCGCTGACGGTCAAGAAACATCTGCGCGCGCAGGAGATCGCCGCCGAGAACCGTCTGCCGTGCCTCTATCTGGTCGATTCGGGCGGCGCTTTCCTGCCGATGCAGGACGAGGTCTTTCCCGACAAGGAGCATTTCGGCCGCATCTTCTACAATCAGGCCAACCTCTCGGCGGCCGGCATCCCGCAGATCGCCGTCGTGATGGGTTCGTGCACCGCTGGCGGGGCCTACGTGCCGGCGATGTCCGACGAGTCGATCATCGTCAAGGAGCAGGGAACGATCTTCCTCGGCGGGCCACCCCTGGTCAAGGCGGCGACCGGCGAGGTGGTGACTGCCGAAGAACTCGGCGGCGCCGATGTGCATACCCGGATTTCCGGCGTCGTCGATCACTACGCGGAGAATGACGCACATGCGCTGGCGATTGCCCGCAGCATCGTCGGCCACCTCAACTGGCGCAAGCGTCCGCCGCTGAGCCTCGCCGAACCGCGCGAACCGATCTATGCGGCCGACGAACTGTATGGCGTGATCCCGACCGACGCCAGGAAACCCTTCGACGTTCGCGAGATCATCGCCCGCCTCGTCGACGGCTCCGATTTCGACGAATTCAAGGCGCGCTACGGGACGACGATCGTCTGCGGTTTCGCCCGTCTCTGGGGCTATCCGATCGGTATCGTCGCCAACAACGGCATCCTGTTCTCGGAATCTTCGCTGAAAGCCGCGCATTTCATTGAACTCTGTGCGCAGCGCGGCATCCCGCTGCTCTTTCTGCAGAACATCACCGGTTTCATGGTCGGTCGCAAATACGAAAACGGCGGCATCGCCCGCGATGGCGCCAAGATGGTGACCGCCGTCGCCTGCGCGCGGGTGCCAAAGTTCACGGTGGTCATCGGCGGTTCCTTCGGCGCCGGCAACTACGGCATGTGCGGTCGGGCGTACTCGCCACGTTTTCTGTGGATGTGGCCCAATGCACGCATCTCGGTGATGGGCGGCGAGCAGGCGGCGCAGGTGCTGGCAACCGTCAGGCGTGACGGCCTGGAGGCCGCCGGCAAGGCCTGGAGCGCCGACGAAGAAGCGGCCTTCATGGCGCCGATCCGCGCACAGTACGAATTGCAGGGCCATCCCTACTACGCCAGCGCCCGCCTCTGGGACGACGGCGTGATTGACCCGGCCGATACCCGCCGGGTGATCGGACTCGGTCTGTCGGCGGCATTGAATGCCGACGCCGAAACGACCCGGTTCGGCATTTTCCGCATGTGAGGGAGCCATGATGAGCGAGTATCAATCGATTCTCACCGAAATCGACGGCAACGTCGGCATCCTGACGCTGAACAGGGCGCAGCGGCACAACGCATTCGACGAGCAACTGATCGCCGAGATTACCGAAGGCCTGCGCGAACTCGAGGCGGATGCGCGCGTTCGCGCCGTCGTGCTG
>WBZT01000924.1_pt1 | contig 22616 bp, 23 predicted proteins | sample 5204241 | NCBI WGS metagenome assembly WBZT01 (sample SAMN12344358, study PRJNA552823) | activated sludge metagenome | biome: Activated sludge suspended growth; feature: Nitrification reactor; material: Wastewater; isolation source: activated sludge from nitrification reactor of wastewater...
ATATGTTACGGTAGTTCCCGACAAGGGAGGAAAAAGAAGGGGGCGCGGCGTGGCGGGGTAGGGGCTCCCACTGTTCGGCGGCCTTTCCTAGCCGCGCCCAAAGGTTCCGGTTCTCATCGCGAAGGGCCATCTACCGGCAAGCGCCCTGCCCCTACAACGCGGGGGCCAAATCGCCGCGCCCTATCGCTTGCCGCCCGCCAGCCATTCCCCGGCTTCCACTACGTCAATCCATAGTCCGTCTTTGTAGCCCTCGCCCATAACCTGAATCTCGCATTCATCAATGGGCACGGGGTCAAGGGAGCCCAGCCACTCAAAGGGGCTTGCTCCCTGCTGTATTCCCCTCGCATCAAGCATCTTTGCTGTGGCGTATCTCATCCCGGCGGCCTTCCTGAGTACCCCATCCCTCCAAGGAATCAGCCGGGCGGCGTCAATCCCGAAACGCACCAGGCCCCCGCCAAACTCTCGTGTTTCCTGAATGCTCGCGGTCCTGATTTGGCCGGCTGCATTCATCAGCCCTTTCCGTGCCGTCATCTCGAAATGCTGGGCAAGGGAAAACCAGACGATAGGGCGCTCGGGCGGTTTCACCCCGATAGCAGCCGGCCGGATTACCCCGTCCGCCACAATCAACGGGAATTTCTCGCCCGTGGTGTAGTGCCAGGCCATTGTCATTTCTTCCTCCCTTCCACCAGGCGCAGGCCCCCGGCGCTCTCTTCCTCGGGCTGGGGGATCCCCGCTTGTTCCAGAATCCACCCCTCGATTTTCGTGTGCCACTTCCTCAGCAGGTCCAGGGGCCGGCGGCGGTAGTGCTTCTCAGCGGTTGCGCTGGGCTTGTGCCCCTGAATCTGTGCCACGATGCCCACGGGGGTTTCTGTCCATTCCGCCAGGGTGCCGAATGAGCGGCGCAAGCCGTGAAGGCTGATATGGGGCAAGCCGGCCATTTGCAGCGCCTCGGTATGCTGCAAGTAGGCATCCGCGATGCATCCGGTTGTCGAGTTCCGTGCAACGCTTGAAAACACCCATTCATTGCGGCGGGGCAGGGCGGCCAGCAGGCCGGCAAGGTAGGGCGTCAAGGGGATGATGCGGCCAACATCTTCCACCTTGTCCGCAAGTTTCAGGCTGCCCCATTGGAAATCCACATCGGCCCATTTGAGCCCCAGCAATTCGTTTGACCGTGCCCCGGTCAACAGCAGCCCCTGCAGGTAGGCGGCAACAACGGGGTTCCCAATGCGCCTCATAGCCTCGAACCAGGGGCGCAGCTGTTCACGCTGCAATGAATCGCCCTCCCTGGCTTTCGTGGTGGGGACAAGCTCCTTCACCTTGCGGGTGGATACGGCCTCAAGCTGGACAGACCCCCGGTATTCGTCTTGCTCAGCGCACCAGTTCATGAAGGCGCGGAGAAGCCGGTAGCCCAGGGCGGCCGATGTCGAGCGGGTCTTGGTTTCCTTCTCAAGCCATGTCACAACCTTGGCGGGCGTCAGGGCCTTGAGCGGCAACGGCATCAAGGCGGCGAGCACCCCGGGCTTGACCGGGCCGGTTCCCCGGATGCGTTTTGCGGTTTCGTCTTGAGCAAGCTTTTCGTGGTCCCGGTAATGGGCCGGGCTCCATCTGGCCTTCCTCGCCTCACAGTAGGCGTTCCATGCCTCGCGCACCGTAACCCCCTGACGGCGGGCTTCCTCGCGCTTGGCCTCTCCGGCGGCCCGGCGCTCTTGCTTCTCTTGCCGGGGGTCTGTTCCCAGGTCAATCAGGGAGCCCAGGCGGCGGGCTTCGGCCCTGGCGGCATCGATGCCCCAGGTGCCCACGTCGCCGATGGTGACGCGGATGTCCTTCCCGTCAAGCTTGGCCTGGAAGATGAAAACAGCCTTCCCTGTCGGGGTAGCCCGCACGGCCAGGCCGGGGGCTTCGCTATCCCATAGGAAGGCTTGGGCCTTGTCGGTGGTGAAGTCTCGTATCCGACCAGCGGTCAATTTGATTCGCGCCATATTCCATCCTCCAGAGTCGCTTACAAATGGAATTCATGTAAGCCATTTGTAAGCGGAATGATGAAATATGGATCAATTTCAGTCAACACCAAAAACCATTAAATCGGCCTGTAACCCGCATGGATGCTTGGTTTATGGCGTTTATCGGCGTTGATTAATATTTAAGCAAAATCGCTGGATGGCCTGATTGCAAATCCATCTAGGTCGGTTCGACTCCGGCACGCGCCTCCAGAAAAATCAGGAACCCAGGCCAGCCCTCGAGCTGGCCTTTTTCTTTTCGGCCGGTCTCCGACGCCTCCAGATCCGAAAGCCATTAAAGTCTTTCCGGACATGTCCGATAAAGCGTTCGTGGAAGAATGTTTTTTGTACGACCTGAATGGGGCAAACCCGTCGAAAGGCGGGGACGCAAAATCACCGGTCTAAAGGGTTGCCTGAAGGGGCCGCCCCAGGACGGCGGGATTGCCAGGTGAAGTACGCGGCAGCGCGAAACAGTGGATTCCAGGCTGTTCACCCCAGGCATATTCCGTCATCCTCACGATCGCATGATCCCGCGGGGTCGTTTGAAGCGGCAGGCGGCTGTCGGCCCGCGCGAGCCCGAACGACGGGCGGACCCGGTAGCCGCAAGAGGATAGGGCGATGCAAGACTCTCGCAAGAACAATGTGGTGGCGCTCAGCCAGTACGGCCCTGGCCGCGGTTCCGTCGGAGCGGAAGGGGCCGCCGTGCTCAACGAGTGCGGCGAGTTGGCGGCGGCCGGACTGGCCAAGGCCCTGGCCAAGGCCCTGGACAATGCGGCCGGCGAGTTGCTGGAGCTCACGGATCGGGTGACCGAATACGAGATGCGCCGCCTCTATGGGACGGCGACGGATTTCGCCCGGGATCGGCAAGGGATCGTCGAGACGGATTTCCGCCGCCGCTTCTATCAGCACTTCAAGCGGGCATGCCGCCGGGACAACGGCAAGTCGTCAAGCCAGGGGGGGCGGGATGTCTCGCAGTTGGCCCTGGTGGCGCCGGACGACCTCGAGGAAACCCTGGCCGCCAGCACCATCGAGAATGCCCTCAACAATCACTGCGGCGAGGAGTTGTTCGGGCTGGCGAAACGCATAGGCGTGCTGCTCGACGATCCGGAATTGCAACTGGGCGCCAATCCCCTCGGGCCGGAGGTCATCGGCGCGGTGGTCATGGATACCCTCAAGGGGCAGGATCTGCCGGTCAAGGCCCAACTGGTGCTGGTTCCCCAGATCAACCGCGCCCTTCCCCGCCACGTGCGGGAGGTTTACCAGAGCATCAATCGCCATCTGGTGGACAAGGGCGTATTGCCCACCATCCGGGTCGGCGTCAGGAAGCCCGCGCCCGCGCCTTCCCCGGCGGTCACCGCCGAGGCCCAGCAAAGTCCGGCGGCGGCCGCCGCCGCCGACGATGGCCAGGATATCCTGGCCATCCTTCGCCAGCTCATGACGCTCGGGAACCCGGGGCTGGCCGGCGCCCCGCTCTCGCCGAGCGGCGGCATGCCCGCCGGGCTGCCCGGCATGTCGCCCGGTGGCTTGCCCGGTGGCTTGCCGGGCATCATGCCCGGCGGCATGGCGCCGTTCGCCGCTGGAGCGGTCGGGGAAACCGAGCCGGGCGGCGTTTCGCCCATGGTCATGCGGAGCCTGACCGGCCTGCAACGGGGCCAGACCGAGAGCTTTGCCGCGGCGGGCTTCGACGGCGCCCGCTTCGCCGACGGCCAGGTCAACATCCTGCGCGAGATCCGGGGCAGCGCCGTGGCGGGCGCCATGGGCCAGATGGATACCATGACCCTGGATATCGTGGCCATGGTGTTCGACTACATCCTGGACGACAGGCGCATTCCCGACGCCATGAAGGCCCTGATCGGGCGCCTGCAGATCCCCGTGCTGAAGGTGGCCATGCTCGACCGCGCCTTCTTCTCCCAGAAGACCCACCCGGCCCGCCGCCTGCTGGACGTGCTGGCCGAGGCCTCCATGGGCTGGAACGAGAGCGAGGGCCACGGGGGCGGGCTGTATAAGAAGGTGGACGACCTGGTCCAGCGCATCCTCGGACAGTTCGACGAGGAACTGGATATCTTCGCCACGGTGCTCGAGGAGTTTCTCCAGTACGAGGCGGAAGAGAAGCGCCAGGTCGACGAGATGACCGGAAAGAGCGCCCAGCTCATCCGTCAGCGGGAACAAGGCGAGCTCGGGCGCATCGTGGCCCACAACGAGGTGGAGGGCCACCTGTTCGACCGGCCCATGCCGGAGTTCATCCGCGCCTTCCTCCTCGGGCATTGGGAACAGGTGCTCGGGCTGCATTGCTCGCGCAGCGGAGAGGGCGGCGAGGACTGGTCCCAGGCCGTGCGCACCATGGATGACCTGATCTGGAGCGTCACGCCGAAGACCGACCAGGAGGAACGCAGGAAGCTGGTGTCCATGTTGCCCGATCTGCTCAAGCGCCTCGATCAGGGATTGTGCGTCCTGGGCACACCCGGGGAAGTCCGCGACCAGTTCTTCACCGGCCTGGTGAAATGCCACGCCGTGGCGGTGCGGGCCGGGCTGCGCGGCGCGGCGGACGCGCCCTTGCCGCCGGAGCCGGCGCCCCTTCCCGCGCCCGCCTCCGTCGCGGGGGTGGACGCGGGGGAGCTGGATTTTATCGAGATTCCCGTGCTGACCGAGGTGGTGGAGGTCGATCCCGAGTTGATGCGGGAAATCACCGCGGAACCGGAGGAACGGCCCATGGTGGAGGAGATCGTCATCGGCGATGTGGGCTGGCTGGCGCGAAGCGGCGAGGTCGAGGAGAAGGACGAACACGAGTCCCGGGTCCAGCAACTCAAGCGGGGTACCTGGATCGAATACCAGCTGGAGGATGGCGCCACCGCCCGGGCGAAACTGGCCTGGGTCAGCCCCCTGAAGGGCATCTACCTGTTCACCAACCGTCTGGGCCAGCGCGCCATGTCCATCAACGGCGAGGGCCTGGCCGCCAAGTTCCGCGAAGGCCAGGCCAGGGTCATCGATAACGTTCCCCTCATGGAAAGAGCCGTCAACAGTCTGCTGGAACGCCTCCAGCAGAAGGCGTCCTAGCCCGTACCCGCCACCATGCCCAGTCCCATGCCCGCATTGTTCGTCGGCCACGGCACGCCGATGAACACGCTGGAACGCAACGTCAACAGCAATGCCTGGCGACGGATCGCGGCCGACCTGCCCAGGCCCGAGGCGATCCTGGCCATCTCCGCCCACTGGTTTACCCCGGGTCTGGCGGTCACGGCCATGGACAAGCCGGCCACCTTGCACGACTTCCGCGGGTTTCCCCGCGAGCTGTTCGAATTCCGTTACCCGGCGCCGGGCGCCCCCGCCCTCGCCGAGCGGGTCCAGGCGCTGCTGGCGCCCTTGCCGGTGGCCTCGGACCTGGAATGGGGCCTGGACCACGGCACCTGGTCGGTGCTGGCCCATCTCTACCCGGGCGCCGATATCCCGGTGGTGCATCTGAGCCTGGACCGCACCCGTCCACCAGCCTGGCATGCCGAGCTGGCCGGGCGACTGGGGCCCTTGCGGGATGAAGGCGTGCTCCTGCTCGGCAGCGGCAACGTGGTGCACAACCTGCGGCGCATGGATCTGGCGTGCCCGGAATGCGTGCTCGACTGGGCCGAGCGCTTCAATGCCAGGGTACGCCAGGCCCTGGTCGCCGCGGACCTGGACGCCCTGGTGGATTTCGTGTCGGAAGCGAACCCGGACGAGGATACCCGGCTCGCCGTGCCCACGCCGGAGCATTACCTGCCCCTGCTCTACATCGCCGCCCAACGCCGCGAGGGCGACGACATCCGCTTGTTCAACGACCGCGTCGAATACGGCTCCATCGGCATGCTCTGCTGCCGGGTGGGGTGATCAGGCCAGGCGCCAGGCCAGGTTTTCTCCCGCCCTCAGGGGAACCACGCCCGCCGGGTGGTCGGCCGCGACCGGCGTTGTTTCCCGGACCAGGCTGACGCTTTCCCGGTTGCGCGGCAGGCCGTAGAAGTCCGGCCCGTGGAAGCTGGCGAAGGCCTCCAGCCTGTGCAACGCGCCGGCCGCCTCGAAGGCTTCCGCATACAGTTCCAGGGCGGCATGGGCGGTATAGATGCCGGCGCAGCCGCAGGCCGACTCCTTGGCGGCCTTGGCGTGGGGGGCGCTGTCGGTGCCGAGGAAAAACTTGGGATTGCCGCCGGTGGCCACCTCCACTAGGGCGCGGCGGTGGATTTCCCGCTTCAGCACCGGCAGGCAGTAGTAGTGGGGCCGCATGCCGCCCTGGAACATGGCGTTGCGGTTGTAGAGCAGGTGATGGGCGGTGACCGTGGCGGCCACGTTGGCCGGCGCCGCCGCGACGAAATCCGCCGCCTGGCGGGTGGTGATGTGCTCCAGCACCACCTTCAGGCGCGGCAGCCGTTGCAGCAGGGGGGCGAGGACGCGGTCGATGAACACCGCTTCCCGGTCGAACACGTCGACCTCCGGATCGGTCACCTCGCCATGCAGCAGCAGGGGCAGGCCGACCTCCTGCATGGCTTCCAGCACGGCATCCACCTTGCGGATGTCGGTCACGCCGGAATCCGAGTTGGTGGTGGCGCCGGCCGGGTAGTACTTCACCGCCTGCACGAAACCGCTGGCCCTGGCCTTGGCGATTTCCCCGGGGTCCGTGTTGTCGGTAAGGTAAAGCGTCATCAGCGGATCGAAGCGCATGCCGGTCGGCAGGGCGGCCAGGATGCGCGCCCGGTAGGCGGCGGCCTCCGCCACCGCGCGCACCGGCGGTTTCAGGTTGGGCATGACGATGGCCCGGGCGAAGCGGCGGGCCGTGTCCGGCAAGACGGCGGCCAGCATGTCGCCGTCGCGCAGGTGCAGGTGCCAGTCGTCGGGGCGGGTGAGGGTGAGGCGGTCCACGGTCATGGCGTTCTTTTCATTTCCAGGGCGAGATCGTACAGGGTGTTCTTGCGGCCGCCGGTGATGCGGGCGGCGAGTTGGGCCGCCTGCCTGACCGGCAGTTCCTCCAGCAGGATTTCCAGGACCCGGCGCGCTTCGGGCGCGTCGTCGGATTCGCCGGCGGCCGGCGCGGAGACCACCAGGACGAATTCGCCGCGCCGGTGATCATCGTTCGCCGCCAGCCAGGCGGGGGCGTCGGCCAGGGGACATTGATGGATCTGCTCGAAGCGTTTGGTGAGTTCGCGGGCGATCAGCAGGTTCCGCTCGCCGCCGAGGCGGGCCAGCAGGTCGGCGACGCATTCCTCGATGCGATGGGGGGCCTCGTAGAACACCAGGGCGCAGGGCAGGGGACACAGATCGTCCAGGGCCTTGCGACGGGCGGAAGCCCTGGCCGGCAGGAAGCCGAAGAACAGCCAGGGTCCCTCCAGGCCGGAAACCGACATGGCGGTGGCCACGGCGCTGGCGCCGGGGATCGGCACGATGGGCACCTGCCCGGCGCGGGCGGCGCCGACCAGCCTCGCCCCGGGGTCGGAAATTCCCGGAGTGCCGGCATCGGAGATGTAGGCCACGCTTTTTCCGGCCCGCATGTCCGCCACGATGCGGGCGGCGGCGGTGGCCTCGTTGTGCTCGTGCAGGGCGACCAGGCGGGCATGGATGCCATGGGCGGCAAGCAGGGCCTGGCTGGTGCGGGTATCTTCCGCCGCGATCAGGTCGACCGATTTGAGGATGTCCAGGGCATGCGGGCTCAGGTCGCGCAGGTTGCCGATGGGGGTGGCGACGATGTAGAGGGTGCCGGAAAGGGCCGGCTGGGGGGTGTCGAACATGGGTTGTTGGCGGTTAACCTGTCGGCAGTTTAGCGAAACGGGAGGCAAGCATGGGCGAGACGGCTCGATCCATCGGCGCCGAGGCCGAGCGGCGGGCGGCCGACTATCTGGTCCATCGCGGCCTGGTCATGGTGGCGAGGAACTATCGCTGCCGGGGCGGGGAGATCGACCTGGTGATGCGCGATGGTCCCGTGCTGGTGTTCGTGGAGGTGCGGGCGCGGTCAAAATCGAGATTCGGCGGCGCGGCGGACAGCATCACCACGCGCAAGCAGGCCCGCGTCATCCTCGCCGCCCGCCACTACCTGGCGCGCCATGGCCTGGATGTCCCGTGCCGCTTCGATGCCCTCCTGCTCGATGGCGACCGAATGGAGTGGATCAAGAGCGCCTTCGACGCCTGAACTCCGCCTCCCGGGAAGCCCGAACCCGACAGTTATAATCACCCTTCACCCTTCACCCTTCACCCCGCATGCCCCTCGCCCAGCGCATCCACGATCAGTTCCAGGCCAGCATCCAGATTCTGGCGGACGCCTCGGATACGCTGGCCGAGCCCATCGGCGCCGCCGCCCGGGCCATGACGGATTGCCTGCTGGCGGAGGGCAAGATACTGGCCTGCGGCGTCGGTCCGTCCGGTCTCGCCGGCCAGCATCTGGCGGCCATCCTGGCCGATCGCCTGGAAAAGGATCGGCCGGGCCTGGCCTGCGTGGCCTTGCGGGGCGATGGCGCCGCCATGGTGGATGACGCCGATCCGGCCCTCGGTTTCGCCCGCCAGGTGTCGGCCCTGGGCCACCCGGGCGATATACTGGTGGCGTTTTCCGCCTACGGTCAGGCCCGCGCCGTGGTCGAGGCGATCCGCGCCGCCCAGGATCGGGACATGCGCGTGGTGGCCCTGGCCGGTGGTGACGGTGGCATGGTGGCCGAGATCCTTTCCGAGAATGACGTGCTGATCTGCCTGCCGGCGGAATCCGCCCCACGCATCCACGAAATCACCCTCGTCGCCGTGCACTGTCTGTGCGACGGCATCGACTTTTTTCTCCTTGGAGCCTGAACCATGAAAAAACTCATCCTCGCGTCATTGCTCGGCCTGTCGCTCACACCCTTGACCGGTTGCGCCCCCCTGGTGGTGGCCGGCGTGGGGGCCGGCGCCGTCATGGCCGACGACCGCCGCTCCTCCGGCACCTACCTGGTGGACCAGGAAATCGAACTCAAGGCCGCCAGTCGCCTACGTGAGAACTTCGGCGAAAATACCCATGTCAACACCACCAGTTTCAACCGTCGTGTCCTGCTGACCGGCGAGGCGCCGGACGCCGCCACGCGCGCCAAGATTGAGGAATTCGTCCGGGCCACGCCCAACGTCGGCGATGTCCAGAACGAAGTGATCATCGGCGAGGCCAGCGGCTTCACGGCGCGCAGCAACGACGGCTACATCACCGCCAAGGTGAAGACCCGCTTCCTGGATGACAAGCGCTTCAGCGCCAACCACGTCAAGGTGGTCACCGAGGCGCGCACCGTCTTCCTGATGGGGCTGGTCACGCGCGAGGAGGGCAACGCCGCCGCCGAGATCGCGGCCAGGACCGGCGGCGTGTCCAAGGTGGTCAAGGTGTTCGAGTACACGGACTGAGCCTTGCCGCGGGGCCGTTAGCCGACGCTTGCCCGCCGTGGCCGTGGCCGCCACAATGCCACACCGTTCGAACCGAGACGCCGAGGAGGGGGAATGAGCAAGATCCATGGTCTGACCCTGGGGTTGCTGATCGTGGCATGGAGCGCGGGCTTGGCCGGCGCCGCCGGCAACAGCGTCAACATCACCCACGACGTCAAGGCCGTGGAGGTCACGCATCTGGGCAGAAAAGTCCTGATCGAGCGCAACCCGGACACGGAAAACATGCTGGATCCGGATTTTTCCCTGACCTCCCGCCCTTGCCCGCCGTTCTGCGTGCAACCCATGAACCTGGGGCCCGGCGTCGAGACCATCGGCGAACTCGAACTGCTCGGGTACCTCGTCAAAGCGGGCCAGGGTTCCGGCGTGCTGGTGATCGATTCCCGCGACGGGGATTGGCCCCAGCGTTCCGGCATCATCCCCGGCGCGGTGCAACTGCCCTGGCAGGAACTCCATCCCGCCCACACCGACGCGGAGAAGATCGCCGAGACCCTGGTGTTCCGCTTCGGCGCGGCGCGTCAGGGCGGATTGTGGAATTTCGAGAACGCCAAGACCCTGGTGCTTTATTGCAACGGGCCCTGGTGTGGGCAATCCCCCACCAATATCAAGCAATTGGTGGCGCTGGGTTACCCGGCCCACAAACTCAAGTGGTATCGTGGCGGCATGCAGGACTGGAAAATGCTGGGACTGAGCACCGTTCCGCCCAAGTAGCCGTTTTTTCGGCCCATCACCGTTCTTTCTATAGGAAGGAAGACTCAAATGAATCGCACGCTCGTCGCCGCCCTGGCCCTCTCGTTCGCCGTGCCCACCCTGGCCCAGCAAGCCGCTCCCGCCGCCAACCCGTATCTGACCAACGTGCCGATTTCCGCCGGGCCGATGGTGTTGCCGATCTCCCCCGGCGGTCGCGGCACCCGACCCTACGAGATGTCCCGCATCGTCCCACCGGAGGAAAAAGCCTCGCTGATGCGGCAGATGATGCCCATGATGAGCACCATGACGCGCATGGACGTGAAGGATGTGATGAACCTCATGGCCGTCAAGTACAAGGCCAAGCCGGGCCTCTCCTTCGAGGATGTGAAACAGTCCATGGAACTGCGCGCCAACCAGCTCAACTTCAAGAAAGTGGGCGAAAGCCCGATGTGGAAGGACATCCAGGTCGTGCTGGGCGACATGAACGCGCCACGCATGGAGGTCTACCACTACTGCGACATCGCCGCCGGCCGGGAGATCCTCAAGTACGCGCCGGAATCCATCGTCTATCTGCCCTGCCGCATCGCCATCATGGAAGACGCGGACAAGAATCTGTGGGTGTTGACCCTGGACTGGAACACGTCCTGGCTGGATTCCATCTCCGGCAAGATGGGCGCGCCCGATCAATTGATGATCTACGCCAAGGACATCCGCGACAAGATGGATGTGATCATGCGCGCCGCCGCCGACGGCGACCTGTAACGTAGCGCGTGCGCCCCGGCCATGCCGGGGTGTGGATTCACGCGAGTCCCGCAACCACGCAGGAGAACACCATGAAGCGCCTCGCTTCTTTGTTGCTCGTCGGTCTGGCCGGAACCACCCAGGCGGCCGGTTTGGAAAACATGCTGAACCCGATGGGGGGGCTGACGCCTTTCGGCGCAAGCAATCCCTTCGCGCCGAATCCCTTCGCTTCCAACCCCTTCGCCCCCACGCCTTTCGGCTACGGGTCGACGCCGTTCGGCTATGGGAACGCACCATTCGGCTACGGCAGCCCGCTCGGGATCGGCAGCCCGCTGGGAATCGGCAGCCCGCTGGGAATCGGCAGCCCGCTGGGAATCGGCAGCCCGCTTGGGATAGGCAGCCCATTTGGCCTGGGTAGCCCCCTTGGCCTTGGCGCCGCGGCCGCGCCCCTCGGGATGGGCTTGTTGAATCCCCTGGGCGGCGGCATGGGCAACGCCATGCATCCGGCCATGCAGGTGACCCCCAACATGATGTCCTACCAGCATCTCAACCAGATGACCAACCCCTACGCGGGGGGGGCGTTCGCGGGCAACCCCTACCTCCAGCGCAGCATGCCCAATCCGTTCTCGCCACCGGCGTTCTCGCCCTCCATGCCATCGATGCCCACCCTGCCCTTCTCGGCCCCGCAGCCGCAAAGCGGCCTGGCGGGCTTCGTGCCCATGCCGCAGCAACAGCCCCCCGCTTTCCTTTCCTATCCGATGCCCGCGAGCCCCCAGCCCGCCATGGCTCCCCAGACGCCCTGGGCATCTTCACCGGCGCCCGCCGCTCCCCAGCCGGCGTCGACGCCCCAGAGCGGGTTGCCTTTCTTCTCCTTCCCGCCCCAGGCAGCCCCGGCACCCGCCCAGGCCAAGGCCGCCACACCCGCTCCGGCGCCCGCCCAGGCCCAGCCGACGGCCATGGCTCCCGCCCCCATGGGCGCGCCGCTGGATCCGGCCACCTTCATGCAGATGTTCATGAAGCCGGCTGAACCCGCGAAATAGCGGGGCAGTCGGTCGAGCGGCAGCGCGTGCGTTTTCGCGGGGTGGATAGGCCGCATGGCGTTGCCGTGCAATTTTTTCTACGCCCGCCCGCCCCATTCCCGCGATAATGCCGACATGAACACTCCCGAAAACGCTTCTCCACGCCAGCGCCTCAAGGCGCTGCTCGCGATTCCGGACAGCCAGCGAAGCGAGGCCCAGTGGGACGAGATTTTCGAGCTTGAAATCACGCTCGCTCCCGGCAATCGCGAAGACGATACCAGGCAGGCACAGCGGGAACGGCCTCCCGGCAACGCCCCGGGCTCACCCAAGCCGAATCCGGGAGGCGGCCAGGGCAAACGACCTCCCCGCAGGTTCAAGAAGCGACCCAAGGTGGAAGCCACCTGAAACCTCGGCGCCGGCGCCTCGAGTTGTGCTCGAGGCCACCTTGTCGGACCGTCCGCCCAGGTCGACCTCGGGTCACCCTCAGGTCGATTTCTCCAGCAGCAATCGGATGTCGTTCAATATGGGGGTCACGACCGGCTCGATCTTGCGGCGCATGAGGGAGCCGATGGCGGTGGAGCGGGTGAAGACCGGTTTGACCAGGGCATCGCCGACTTCAGCCAGACGTGCCGCGGCTTCCAGCCGGGGGGCGAAGGACTGACACGCATCGCGCACGGGCGAGTCGACAACCGCCGGCCAGGCGTCGTTTCCCGAAAAATAGCGGCCGATGGCGTTGAGGGTGCGGCTCACCACTTCCTGAGTTTCCGGCCGATCCAGAATCTCGGCGGCGGCGGCCAGGAAGGTCTGGCCCTGGTCCGACAGCCCCCGTTCCAGGGCCAGGGCCGCCGGCTGGCCGGCCGCGATCCGGTCGGCGAGGGCGGCCCGCATCGCCTCGTGGTCGGAATGCGCCGGTCTGGGCAGGGGCAGGTTGCCCGCCGCCATTTCCAGGAAGGCCACGTAATGGGTGTTGCTGCGGGTGCCCCGCTTCCAGGTGGTTTCCCGCTGCGCCTGGCTCAGGGCGCCGGAATGGAGCAGTACCGCCACCGTGTCCATGATGCCGAGATGGTCGTCCTGCAGGAACGGCAGATGCTCCACCAGGAAATCGGCCAGCACCTTGCCCATCTCTCCCCTGGCCACCGCATCCCGGCGCAGCATGAGGCGGGCATTCTCGATGGTGGGCTGGGTCCACCAGGCGCGGCGCGCCAGTTCGTCGGTCAGGGCGGGGGAATACACCACCGCCACCACCGCTTCCGGCTCGCCGGTGAGCAACAGCTTGCCCAGGTTGATGCCTTCCATCTGGCCGTGACGGGTCCAGCGCGAGAGATAGACCGGATAGCCGCCGGGGGAGCCCAGGGCGTGGCCGGACAGCAGTTCCCGGACCAGGCGCAGGTACTTGTCCGGCCGGCAATTGGGGGCCAGGGGAATGCTGGCCTCGCCCTGGTCCGTGAGGGCATGCAGCACCAGGTTGGACTCGTCGAGTCGCACCGCCTTGAGATCCTGGGCCAGCAGGACTTCCAGGCGAAAACTGTCCTCGGGGGAAAGGCCTTCGTCCATGGGGCGCGCTTATCCCGCCAGTTTCTCGAAGCAGCGGGCGGCGGCGGCGATGGTGGCGTCGATGTCCGCGTCCGAATGGGCCGCCGAGACGAAGCCGGCCTCGAAGGCGGAGGGGGCCAGATAAACGCCTTCCAGCAGCATCAGGTGGAAGAAGCGGTTGAAGGCGTCCTTGTCGCTTTCCATGACCTCGGCGTAGGAGGTGGGCGGGGTGGCGCGGAAATACACGCCGAACATGCCGCCGACGCTGTCGGCCGAGAAGATGACGCCGGCGTCCCGGGCGGCGGCGGCCAGGCCGTCCACCAGACGGCGGGTCTTGGCGGTGAGCGCCTCGAAGAAGCCGGGGGCGGAAATCTTCTCCAGGGTCTTGAGGCCGGCGGCCACCGCCACCGGGTTGCCGGACAGGGTGCCAGCCTGGTAGACCGGGCCCAGGGGCGCCAGCTTGTCCATGATTTCCGCCTTGCCGCCGAAAGCGCCCACCGGCAGGCCGCCGCCGATGACCTTGCCCAGGGTGGTGAGGTCGGGGGTGACGCCATAGAGGCCCTGCACGCAGCCCGGGCCGACGCGGAAGCCGGTCATGACCTCGTCGAAGATCAGCACGGCGCCGTGCCTGGTGCAATTTTCCCGCAGGGCTTCGAGGAAGCCGGTCCTGGGCTTGATCAGGTTCATGTTGCCGGCCACCGCCTCGACGATGACGCAGGCGATCTCGCCGCCCTTCTCGGCGAAGACCCGGTTGACCTGGTCGATGTCGTTGTAGTCCAGCACCAGGGTGTGGCGCGAGGTGTCGGCGGGCACGCCGGCGGAACTGGGGGCGCCGAAGGTGAGCAGGCCGGAGCCGGCCTTCACCAGGAGGCTGTCGGCGTGGCCGTGGTAGCAACCCTCGAACTTGATGAGCAGGTCGCGGCCGGTGTAGCCCCGGGCCAGGCGGATGGCGCTCATGGTGGCCTCGGTGCCGGAGGAGACCAGGCGCAGCTTTTCCATGCTGGGCAGCATGGCCGCCAGTTTCTCGGCCATGACCAGTTCCATTTCCGTGGGGGCGCCGAAACTCAGGCCCAGGGCGGCGGTGTCCCGCACCGCCTTGACCACGTCCGGGTCGGCGTGACCCAGGATCAGCGGACCCCAGGAGCCCACATAGTCCAGGTAGGACTTGCCGTCGGCGTCCCAGACCCGGCTGCCCGCGCCCCTGGCGAAGAAGCGGGGCGTGCCGCCCACGGAGCGGAAGGCGCGCACGGGGGAGTTCACACCACCGGGGATGACTTTCTGGGATTGTTCGAACAGCTGGTCGTTGCGGGAGGTCATGGATTTTCCTCGAAGAGAGTCATGAATTGTCTTGTTGCCCGGCCCGGGTCATCGGCCTCGTACAGGGCGGTAATGACCGCCAGCAGATCGGCCCCCGCCCGCACCAGTTCCCCGGCGTTGTCCGGGGTGATGCCGCCGATGGCGCAAACCGGCAGGCCGGTTTTTTCCTTGCCCGTCATAAGCAGGCCCAAATCGGCGCGCCTGGCCAGGGGTTTGGTGGGCGAGGCGAAGAAGCTGCCGAAGGCGAGGTAATCCGCGCCCATCCGCGCCGCCGAGACCGCCCTGTCCAGGCTCTGGTAACAGGAAACGCCCAGGATTTTACCGGGTCCGGCGGCATCCAGGCGGATGCGCGCGGCGGCCGGTTCGCCGTCATCCTCGCCCAGGTGCACGCCATCGGCGGCGCAGAACAGGGCCAGGTCGATGTCGTCGTTGATGATCAACCGGGCGCCATATTTCCGGGTGAGGCCGCGCAGGGAAACGGCCTGTTCCTGGCGATGGCAAGCCGACGCGGACTTGTTGCGGTATTGCAGGACGCGGCAGCCGGCGGACAGGATGGCTTCGGTGGCCATGAGCAGACGGCGGCTGTCGCTCCAGTCCGGGGTGATGGCATACAGGCCCCGACAGGCGGCCGTTTCACTCGTCATCGTCGCCGCGTACCCAATACAAGCGGTCCGGGATGTATTGCCCCATGCCCGGCCGATAGGCGTTCTTCAGGGTCTGGTAGGTGTATTCCTGGGCTTCCCGCGCCGCGTCGGCGATGTCCTGTCCCTGGGCCAGCAGGCCCGCCAGGGCCGCGGCCAGGGTACAGCCGGAGCCGTGATAGGAGCCGGGCAGCCGGTCCCAGTTCAGGCGATGCACCACGCCCCGGGTGTTGTACAAGGTGTTGCCGACCTGGGCGCCCTGTTCGTGGGCGCCGGTGATGAGCACGTATTCGCAGCCCAGGTCGATGAGCCGGCGGGCGCACTCGCTGAGCTCCGGGTCGTCGTTCTCCTCATCCAGGTCTTCCGCCAGCCGGCGCGCCTCGATGCTGTTGGGTGTCAGGACGGTGGTCTGGGGCAGCAGCAGATCACGCAGGGCTTCCAGCAATTCCTCGTTGGCCAGGGGATCGCCCCGGCCGGAGGTGAGCACCGGATCCAGGATGAGGGGGATGTCGGGATAGTCCGAGACCACCTCGGCGATGGCGGCCGCGGCCTCCACGCTGCCGATCATGCCGACCTTGATGGCGGCCACCGGCATGTCTTCCAGGACGCCGCGCGCCTGGTCGGCGATCCATTCCGGGTCGATGGGCAGATAGTCGTCCACGCCGACGGTGTCCTGGACGGTGACGGTGGTGACGACGGAGAGGGGATGGCAGCCCAGGCTGGACAAAGTCAGCACGTCCGCCTGGAGTCCAGCGCCGCCGGTGGGGTCGGTGCCGGCAAAGACGAGCACGGCGGGGAGCGGCGGTATGGACATGGGGAAACCCTTGGCGAGGGCTGGAAGAATGGGCAGAATCCAATTCTATTACATAAGCGATGGCCCCCCTGGCGGCGCATGGAATACAGGACGTGGATGTGCGTGGTGTGCGGTTTTGTTTATGACGAGGCCGCGGGACGGCCGGATGAGGGGATTGCGCCCGGCACCCGCTGGGAGGATGTTCCGGTGAATTGGACATGTCCGGAATGCGGGGCGCGCAAGGAGGATTTCGAGATGTTGGGGATTTGACTCCAGATTTCCGGGTGTTCGCCGATATAGCCCCTGGGCCCGTACAAAGTGGGCATCGGTGAGGAGGAGGATCGACATGCGTTGGTTGGCTGCCTTGTTCCTGGCGGCGCTTGCCTGGACTTCCCAGGCGCGCGGGGAGTTGATTCTCAACGTGACCCTGGACTACGACCAGGAACGCGATCATGTCGCGACCCAGGCCGTGTTCGCGGATCTCGCCCGCTATCTCGGCCGCGCGCTGGGGCAGACCGTCAAGTTGATCATGACCCAGAACGCCGAACGGGTGGGGGAGCACATCCGCACCGGCACCTATTCCATGATGCTGGTCCCGGCCCAGTTGGTCGGGTTGGCCATGCGCAACGGCTACACGCCGGTGGCAAGGACCGAGCGGGACACCCAGGTGGTGCTGGTGGCCGGCAAGAATTCCCGGGCGCGCTCCCTGGACGGCGCGCGCAACAAGCGCATCGTTCTGCCCCATCAGGAATCCCTGGTGAGCTACATGGTGCGCGGCGAAATGAATGCCCTGGGACTGGCGCCGGCGAAATTCTTCAGCCAGGTCCAGTACATGAACCAGTATGGCGCGGTGCTCTACGCCCTCGATATCGGCCAGGCCGAGATCGCGGCCATGAAATCGGATGTGGCCAATAGCTGGATCAGCCGGAATCCCGGCGCGGCGGTGATCAAGACCCTGACCAGCGTGCCCCAGGCCGGCGTGGTGGTGAGCGACAAGATCGATCCCGCGCTGCGAGACCGCATTCGCGCCGCCTTCACCAGCCTGGACAAGGATCTCGAGAACCGCCTCAATCGCACCCGGCTTGGGACCTTTGACCCGGCCGACGCGGCGGATTTCGAATTCGTCTCGACGCGCGGCTTCTACAGCCCGGAAATCCTGGCGGGCGCCACCATTCCCAGCGCCGAGCAGGTGAAGAAGTTGATGAGCCAGGGCGTTCCCCTGTTCGACGTGCGGCCGCTGGCGCATTATCGCGAATCCCATATCCCCGGGGCGGTGCACGTCCCCTATCAGATGAACAGCCCCAAGGAAGTGGAGTACGACGATTCCGTGGATGCCTTCGACCTCACGAAACTGCCCAGGGACAGGAACGCGCCCATGATTTTCCAGTGCAATGGCGCGGAATGCTGGTATAGCTACAAAGCCGCCCGCTACATGGTGAAACGGGGATATACCAAAATCTACTGGTTCCGTACCGGGCTGCCCGCCTGGAAGGCGGCGGGTTATCCGCTACAGCGCGGCACCTGAACATTGTTAAGGAGGGAGTGTGGACAATCCCAACGACCTGGCCGGCACCAAGGTGATGGTCATCGACGACAGCAACACCATTCGCCGCAGCGCCGAGATCTTCCTGTTGCAGACCGGGTGCGAAGTGATCCTGGCGGAGGATGGTTTCGACGCCCTGGCCAAGATCACCGACCATCAACCCCAGGTGATCTTCGTGGACATCATGATGCCTCGCCTGGACGGCTACCAGACCTGCGCCCTGATCAAGAAGAATCCCAGGCTGCGCGATACGCCGGTGATCATGCTGTCCAGCAAGGACGGGCTGTTCGACCGGGCGCGCGGACGCCTGGTCGGTTCGGACGAATACCTCACCAAGCCTTTCACCAAGGACACCCTGCTGGAGGCGGTTCGCCGTCATCGGCCGAAGGGTGGCTGATGACCGCGAAGGGAACGCCATGCCCGTCAAGAGAGTCCTGATTATCGACGACTCGCCCACCGAGCGTTTTTTCCTGACCGACCTGCTGCGCAAGCAGGGGTACGACGTGCTCACCGCCGAAAGCGGCGAGTTGGGCGTCGCCGTCGCCAAGACGGAGAAGCCGGACCTGATCCTCATGGATGTGGTGATGCCCGGCCTCAATGGTTTCCAGGCCACCCGCCAGTTGGCCCGGAACCCGGAGACCGAGTCCATTCCAGTCATGATGTGCACCACCAAGGGCCAGGAGACCGACCGGGTCTGGGGCCTCCGCCAGGGCGCCGTCGAGTACCTGGTGAAACCCGTCGTGGCGGAAGAACTGCTGGCCAAGATCAAGGCCCTGGGCTGATGGAAGCCAAGGAAAGCCTGCGCGAATTTCAGACCCGCCTGGCCGAGAAACTCAAGGCGGCGGAGGCGACCCGGGGCGCCGCCTCCATGCTGGGCTTCAGCGCCGGCGGCCGTCTCTGGCTGGTCAGCCTGGACCAGATCAACGAAGTGGTGACGGTCCCGGCGCTGACCGAGGTGCCCTGGGCCAAGCCCTGGTTCGCGGGGGTGGCCAGCGTCCGCGGGGCGCTTTATGGTTGCGTGGACCTGGCGGCCTATCTCGGCCTGGGCGAGCCCCTGCCGCCGGGGGAGGCCCGCATTCTCCTGGCCCATCCCCGCTTCGGCGTGAACGCCGCCCTGCGGGTGGAGCGCGCCCTGGGCCTGCGCGGCATCGCCGACCTGGTGCCGGAGCCCGGCGCGGAGGACGCGGCAGCGTGGCAGTTGTCCCGCTGGCATGATCGGGAAGGCCAGTTCTGGACGGAAATCAGCATGGAACGTCTGGTGTCGACGCCGGCTTTCCTGGAAGCCGGCTTGTGAGGGCCGGTCCGAGCCGGACCCGGGGCCGGAAAGAATCTGAAAGGGTGTACTGATGGCGATGAGCAGGCCGCGCGTGGATCTGGGCAATCAATTCGGAAAACTGGCGGGGAAAATCGGCCCGGTGGTGGGGCGGGTCATGGATCGCTGGATGGCCGTGGACCCGGAGCGCCTGCCGCTGCTGAATCGCCTGCCCCCGGAACAACGCCACCCGGCGGTGGTGCTGACCCTGCTGGCATCCCTGGTTCTGGCGATCCTGCTGATCGTGTGGCATACCGTCCAGGTGGAGAACCGGGCCGGCTACGTGGAAATCTCCACCCGCCTGCAAATGCTGTCCCAGCGTTATACCAAGACCGCCCAGCAGGCGGTCCTGGGCAACAAGTCGGCCTTCACCCAGCTGGAGGAAAGCCGCAAGGCCTTCGCCGACGGCCTCGATGCCCTGATCGACGGCGGCGCCGGGGTGCCGTCCTCGCCGGGATTCCTGCAAGCCGATCTGGAGGAACTCAGGAAACGCTGGGACGTTTCCCGGAAAGACATCCAGACCCTGATCGGGCAGCAGACCGTGCTGGTGGAGTTGGGCCAGGGCCTGGCGGAAATCAACCAGCGCAACGCGGAACTCCTGGACCTGACCGAGCAGGTCATCGCCCTGCTGCCGGCCGACGCCAGGAAGCAGCTGGCCTTCGCCAACCAGCAGGCCCTGTGGAGCCAGCGCATGGCCAAGAACGCCAATGCCCTGTTGTCCTCGGACCAGATCAATCCGGAAACCGCCTACCAGCTCGGGCAGGATCTGCGCACCTTCCGCGAGGTGCTGGACGGCCTGCTGAAAGGCGGCGGCGGCCTCGGGGTGGCCGCGGTATCCGATGCCAGCGCGCGGGAAAAACTGCAGGAACTGCAGGACGTTTTCGGCCGCTTCGAGAAGCAGGCCAACCACATTCTGAAGAACATGCCCCAGCTGGTGGAAGCCAAGCGCGCCGCCCGGGAGATCTTCGACGAATCCGAACAGTTGCTGACCCTGACCAGCAAGCTCACCGAACGCTATCAGGGCATGGGGGCCGGCGTTTCGCTGTTTCTCGCCATTCTGTTTTCCCTGCTCGCCCTGGCCGCCCTGCTGGTTCTCGGCGTGATCAACGTCGGCGAGGCGCGCCGGCGCGCGGAGGAGGCCGCCCAGGAAAACCAGCGCAACCAGGACGCCATCCTGCGTCTGCTGAATGAAATGGGCGACCTGGCGGAAGGCGACCTGACCGTGGAGGCCACGGTGACCGAGGACATCACGGGAGCCATCGCCGACTCGGTGAACTACGCCATCGAGGAGCTGCGCACCCTGGTCCAGGGCATCAACCGGGCCGCCGACCAGGTGAACCAGGCCACCACGGACGCCCGCGCCAGTTCCGACGAACTGCTGGCCGCCGCCGAGCGCCAGTCCCGGCAGATCGCCGAGACCACCGAATCGGTCAACCAGATGTCCCAATCCATCGTCCAGGTATCCCGCAACGCCGCCGAATCCGCCCGGGTGGCCGAGCAATCCCTGGCCACCGCCCGCAAGGGCGGCGATTCGGTGCGCGGCGCCATCGCCGGCATGAACGCCATCCGCAACCAGATCCAGGATACGTCCAAGCGCATCAAGCGGCTGGGGGAGTCCTCCCAGGAGATCGGCGAAATCGTGGACCTGATCTCGGACATTACCGAGCAGACCAACGTTCTGGCGCTGAACGCCGCCATCCAGGCGGCGGCGGCGGGCGACGCCGGCCGGGGCTTCAGCGTCGTGGCGGAGGAGGTGCAGCGCCTGGCCGAGCGTTCCGCCCAGGCCACCCGCCGCATCGGCGCCATCGTCAAGACCATCCAGAGCGATACCCAGGACGCGGTGAACGCCATGGAGGCCTCCACCCAGGGCGTGGTGCAGGGAACCTCCCGTTCCGACGCGGCCGGCCAGTCCCTGGCCGAGATCGAGGCGGTATCCGACGAACTGGCCGGCCTGATCCAGAGCATCTCCGATGCCACCCGGGCCCAGGCCGGCACCGCCGAGCGCATCGCCGGCAACATGCGGCAGATTCTCGCGTCGACCGAACAGGCGTCCGACGGCGCCCGGCGCAGCGCGGAGTCCATCGGCCAGCTCGCCGTCCTGTCGAACGATCTGAAAGTGTCCGTGTCGGGCTTCAAGCTGTAAACCGGGAATAGGAAGGCATGCCATGAGTGTGGAAATGGATTTCGACCTGGGTCCGCTCACCTGGATCAAGGGTGAACTGGATAACGCCCTGGATGCCGCCGGCGCGGCCCTGGCCGATTGGAACGGCCAGGACATCACCCCGCTCAAGGCCGCCGCCGCTCACCTGCACCAGGTCTATGGCGCCCTGCAGATCGTCGATCTCCAGGGCGTCTCCCTGCTCACGTCGGAAACCGAGCGCCTGCTCTCGGACATGGCCGAACAGGCGGAAAAACGCCATCGCGAGACCGTGGACACCGTCCTGCGCGCCATCGCCGCCCTGAGAGCCTATCTCGACGGTCTGATGGCCGGGGCGCCCCACGCCGAACTGAAGCTCTCCCCGATATACCAGGAGGTGGTGGCTCGGCGCGGCGGCGAGCCGCCGGCGCCGAGCGAGCTGTTCTACCCGGACACCGGTACGCGGGTATCCCGCGCGGAACCCGAGATGCCCCTGGACGACGCGGCCCGGGCCCGAGCCATCCACGGCGCCCGCAGCCAATACCAGCGGGGCCTGCTGCTGTTCCTGCAAAACCGGGATGCCATGGCCGGGCTGACCCAGATGGAACTGGCCGTCCGCCAGGTGGAACGCCTGGCGCCCGGCGCGGCCCAGTTCACGTTCTGGTGGACCGCCGCCGGCCTCATGGAGATGTTGCGGCGGGGGCGGATACCCACCGACAACTGGCTCAAGCGCGTGTGCGGGCGGGTTGACCTGCAGATGCGCCGGCTCATGGAAGGCTCCCGCCAACTGGCCGACCGTCTGTTCCGCGACGTGCTGTATTACGTCGCCCAGGACGACGCGTCCGAGGGGCGCGGCGCCGAGGCGCGGCAACACTTCCATCTGCAGCGCTACTTCCCGGCGGAGGTGGCGGCGCCCATGTCCGACCAGCTTGCCCAGCTGGCCGCCCTGAAGGACAACCTGGGCCTGGCGCGGGATCATTGGGTGCGTTATTGCGCCGGCCGCACCGACAGCCTGGAGCCCTTCCAGCATGCCGCCCTGGCCATGTTCGAGGCCGCCACCCGCCTGCCCAACGGCGCCATGCAGGCCCTCGCGCGCATGATCCAGGCCGTGGCCAAGCGGCTGCCCGGCGTGGCGGACGCCACCCAGAACGAGGCCCTGCAGCTGGAAATGGCCACCGGCCTGCTGCTGGCCCTGAACGCCGCCGAGCATTTCAAGGCCCTGGGGCCCGAATTCGACCGCCAGTCGGAGGTCCAGACCATGCGTCTGCAGGCCGCCATCGATCCCGCCTTCGACAGTACCCGCATCCCGGACGTCGACCTGCTCGACGAGTATTCCCGCAAGGCCCAGGAAAAGCTGGTGGTGGCCCAGGTCACCCAGGAAATCCAGGCCAACCTCAACCAGGTGGAAGAGATTCTCGACCGATTCTTCCGCGACGCCAGGGAGCGGGCCGGCCTGCCCCTGGTGCCCGGGCTGATGAAGTTCTATCTGGAGCACGCC
>WBZT01000925.1_pt1 | contig 22602 bp, 14 predicted proteins | sample 5204241 | NCBI WGS metagenome assembly WBZT01 (sample SAMN12344358, study PRJNA552823) | activated sludge metagenome | biome: Activated sludge suspended growth; feature: Nitrification reactor; material: Wastewater; isolation source: activated sludge from nitrification reactor of wastewater...
TGGAAGACTGTAATATTGTTGACTTTTAAGTTGGTTGTAAAAACGGTAAATTCAACCTGTTCTGTTAAAAGATTAAGCGAAATAAATCCAAAATCAGCACTTACGAAGACACTTTGATCATCTTTAAAATCGATGGAATTTATATTTTTTGAAATGGGTATATTGTTATAGATTTTAATAAATGGAACGGATGATGTCCCATTTTCTTTTACCAAATCAATTAAGCCGTCCGAGTAAGCAATGATTAGTATTTTGGTCGATTTGTGAAAATAAATAGCGTTGATCCTACTTCCGGACAAGCCTTCGATGGTACTTATTTTTTTAGTTGATAAGTCCAGTTTGTTGATTTGTAATATGGCTAAATCGGTAGCATAATAAATAAATTGGTCGCTTTGGGTAATTTTGATACCATTGTTATAGGGTATTTGATTTTGCCACTCGCCAATTCGAAGTTCTGCCTGACTACATAAAAATAGGGGCAACGCAAATAGAAAAAGTACTCGAATCATGTATTTTAAAAACAGTCGCCAAGATAACGTTTTCTAAGGTCTACTTATTCTTCAAAGAGTAACTTAATTCTGTGTAGGATTCTCCTTTGTTAACGATTGTACAGAATCATTGACATCCTTGGTAGCCTTAGTCAGTTCATCCAATTTGGATTTTCGAGACTCGTCATTGAATGATAGCGAACCACCTGGCCGTCCGTTGAAGGTGAATCCTTTGGAATCAATATCTATTTCTATTTTGCCGGCAGGAATTTCAGTACCTGATAATATTAATTTTGCCAGTTCATTTACGATTTCTTTCTGGATCATCCTTTTCAGCGGTCTTGCTCCAAATTGAGGATCGTAGCCCAGATCTGAAACCATATCGAGAGCTTTTTCTGAAAGGCTTAGTATTATGCCCTGTTCCTGAAGATTTTTAGTCAATTGCATAATTTGTAATGTAGCAATTCTCTTAATCTCTTTTTTAGTAAGCGGTAAGAACATGATTTTATCATCAATTCGATTTAAAAATTCAGGTCTTACAGATTCCTTTAACTTATTAAAGACTTCAATTTTGGTAGTCTCGATAATTTCTGTTCTATGTTTATCTCCAAGTGCTTCCAGGTCATCAAAGTTTTCAAGAATTAAATCTGAACCGATATTGGAAGTCATGATTATAATTGTATTCTTAAAATTGGCTACCCTTCCTTTGCTATCAGTTAATCTTCCATCATCCAATACCTGTAATAGAATATTGAATACATCGGGATGAGCTTTTTCAATTTCGTCAAGTAGAACGATTGAGTATGGCTTATTTCTAACGGCTTCAGTAAGCTGGCCACCCTCATCGTATCCAATGTATCCAGGAGGCGCCCCTACTAATTTGGAGACTGAATGAGACTCCATGTATTCACTCATATCAATTCTAGTCATTGATTTTTCATCGTCAAAGAGAGAGATTGCCAGGGCTTTAGCTAATTCGGTTTTGCCAACTCCGGTTGGACCAAGAAAAATAAAAGAACCAATTGGTCTATTTGGGTCTTGTAATCCGGCGCGACTTCGTCTAATGGCATCAGAAACTGCAGTGACGGCTTCAGACTGACCGATTACCCTTCTTCCGATTTCATCTTCAAGATGTAAGAGCTTTTCACGTTCAGATTGAAGCATTTTTTGTAATGGAATTCCGGTCCACTTACTTACTACTTCTGCTATGTCGTTTGCAGTTACTGTATCTGAAGTAAATCTGTTTCCTTCAGGAAGTTTGGTTAATTTTAATTCAGATTCTTTTAATTCTTCTTCTTGTTTTTTAAGATCGCCATATTTTAATTGAGCTACTTTTCCGAAATCAGATTCTCTGAACGCACGATCAATTTCAATATTAATTTCATCGATTCTTTTTTTGTTATTCTGAATTTCATCAACTATTTGTTTTTCAGTATGCCACCCAGCCGTTATTGAAGATAGTTTTTGTTTTGCATTGGCGAGTTGCTCTTCAATTATTTTTAATTTGTTCTCATCTTTTTCTCTTTTAACGGCTTCTTTTTCAACTTCTAATTGTCTTACTTTTCTTTCCCACTCATCTACTTCTTCCGGAACACTATCTAATTCGAGTCTCAATTTAGCAGAAGCTTCATCTATTAGATCTATCGCTTTATCGGGAAGTTGTCTGTCCGAAATATAGCGATGAGACAATTCCGCTGCAGCAACTAAGGCTTCATCCTGTATGGCCACTTTATGATATACTTCATATTTATCCTGAATACCTCGAAGAATTGAAATCGTATCTTCAACAGAAGGTTCTTCTATCATTACGGGTTGAAATCTTCTTACCAGTGCTTTGTCATTTTCAAAATATTTTTGATATTCATCTAATGTAGTTGCACCGATGGTATGAATATCACCCCTTGCCAAAGCGGGTTTTAAAATATTGGCAGCATCAATTGAGCCACTTCCTCCACCGGCTCCAACTAAGGTATGAATTTCATCAATAAATAAAATGATATTTCCATCAGAATCAACTACTTCTTTTAAAACTGATTTTAAACGCTCTTCAAATTCGCCTTTATATTTGGCGCCAGCAATTAAAGCAGCAATGTCCAATGAAAATATTTTTTTAGATTTTAAATTTTCGGGAACATCATTTTTAACTATTCGCCATGCAATGCCTTCAATGATGGCGGTTTTTCCGACACCAGCTTCACCAATTAAAATAGGATTATTTTTCTTTCTTCTGGATAAAATGTGAAGAATACGCCTGATTTCTTCATCCCTTCCAATGATTGGATCAAGTTTCCCGTTTTCTGCATTGGCATTTAAATTAATTGCAAACTTATTTAATGAATTGTAAGTATTGTCACTGCTTGCATCGGTGACTTTTTTACCCTTTCTTAAATCAATTATACCTTGCTTAATGCCTTCAAATGTGATTTTATTGTCTTTAAGAATTTTACTTGCTTTATCATTATTTTTTAATAGACCAAGTATTAATAACTCGATGGAGATATATTCATCTCCCATTTCCTTCATCAGATTTTTCGCATTAATTAGCGCTTGATTGGCATCATTGGAAAGATACTGTTTGTCTGAACCGCTGACTTTTGGAGTTCTTTTTATTTCAGCATCTAATTCTAGTTTAATTTTAGAAATATTTGAACCCATTTTTTCAAAAAGAAAAATGCATAACTGTTCATCTGTGTCAATAATTCCTCTGCAAAGATGCACTGAATCAACAACCTGTTGTTCGAAACCGCTAGCAATTTGTTGTGCTTTTAGAATGGCATCTTGTGCTTTAATTGTAAAATTCTCATATGTCATGTTAAAACGATTTCATATATCCAATCAATAATTTTACCAGCTTGAATTAACGGAATAATTGGCATTTTTCAGATGAAAAAAATGACAAAAAAGCAGTTATTAAATTAAGAATATGACAATTTTTCTACTCTTCAATAAAGACTCTTTTTACCCTATGTGATATTCCGCATATTATTTCATAAGGAATTCTACCTGTAATTTGAGATAATTGCTCTAAACCACTTGAGGTCCCAAATACTTCGACTTCCTCTCCTTCTTCAATATGCTTTAGATGGCTAATATCAACCATACACATATCCATGCAAACGGCTCCAACCAAAGCACATTTTTGACCTTGAATCGTAACATTGTATTTTTGCAAACCAGCCATTCTTGGTAATCCATCGGCATAGCCAATACTTAAAATTGCAATTCTTCCATCGTCTACAAGTTGACCTGAATTATTATAGCTAATCAGATCGCTGGCCTTTATTTTTTTTATTTGGCTAACCTTTGTTTTAAGTTTATGTGTTTTTTCCAGAAGTTTTTGAATGGAGGGATTGGCATCAATTCCATACATCCCGATTCCTAGCCTCACCATGTCCATTTGAAATTCAGGATGTCTGCTAATACCACCACTATTTAAAATATGTTTCAATGGATAATAACCTAAGGTCTGAGTCAATTGATTATAAAGATATTCAAATTCAGTTAACTGCTTTCTGCTAAAATCATCGAATTCCTTTGAATCGCTACCAGATAAATGACTAAATATTGAAATAACCTTAAGTAGCGGATTGTGTCCGAGAATGCTGCAAAGTTCTTTTATGTCTTCCTGCATAAATCCCAATCTCCGCATTCCGGTATCTAATTTGATATGTATACCAATTCTACTTCTATTTCCTTCTTCCTTTAGCAAACGTTTAATTTGCTGTAGTGAAAAAATAGCAGGCTCAATATTGTTGTCTAGCAACTCATCAAATTCAGCAAGGCCTGTATTAAGCACTATGATCTTTGACTGAATGCCTTTATTTCTTAGTTGAATCGCCTCTTCCTGATACGCTACAGCAAAATAATTTATTCCCAACCTTTCAATATAATGGGCAATTTCAAAGTTTCCAGCTCCGTAAGCGGAGGCTTTAACCACTGCAATGATTTCAGTGGAAGGATTTAACAATGACTTGTAAATGGATATATTATGAGCAATAGATTTTAAATTAATTTCTAAAATACTTTCGTGGTTCGATAAAGAAAGTTCTTTAAATACTCTTTCCAATTCGAATACTCTGGCTCCTTTTAAAAGTATGAGCTGATTTTTAAAACTAAATGTATCGAGATTGCGTAGGAGGTCATCGGTGCTTTTAAAACCAAAATAATTTGTGGATGAAGAGAGTTTATTCTTTATTTCGTGAATTTTATCTCCAATGCCAATAACGGTCTGATATTGATATGAAGTGATTAAATGCACTAAGGTTGAATATGAATTATTGTCTGTTGAATTCGATGGAAAATCAGTTATTACTAAAACTTTTGGTTTAGCTGAATATTGGTTGGCACAAAATTGAATAGACAAACTAAGTGACTTTAAGTCCAGGGAGTAACTGTCATTAATAATAATGCAACCATTTATTCCTTCTTTTTGCTCCATTCTGAGTTTCATCCGATGAAGTCGCTCAATCTGAAATTGTATGTGTTCTTCGGGAACTTTAAAATCTAAAGAAAGGATAATGCATGGGATTATATTTTCAATAGAAGCTTCATCAACAAAAGGAAGCTTAAATTCATTATGAACTTCTTTATGAGTAATTTGTAGTAGAGTTGAACCATCATTTCTTCTGTCCAATTGAATGTTAGTTTTACATTCTGGATGATGACCCCAAGAGATTGCATTAGGATATCCTTTAAGATTTTCAGCTAAGAATTGCTGATCTCCATTATAATAAAAAATTTCAGCATTTTTAAAAAGTTTGATTTTTTCTTTTAATTTATTTTCCCTTGAATCAAAGCCGGAATCATGAGCATCCCCTAAATTGGATAGTATTCCAATATTGGGATTAATTATTTTTAGAAGCCTTTCCATTTCACCCGCACAGGAAATACCAGCTTCAAAGATTCCAATGTCGTGAAAGTTTTTTAATTCTAAAACCGATAGGGATACGCCTAGTTGAGAATTAAAACTTTTAGGACTTTTACAAATGTTATATTTTGTTGAAAGTAATTGACTAAGCCATTCTTTGATAATTGTTTTACCATTGCTTCCTGTTATTCCTATCATTGGAATGTGAAATGACTTTCGATGCTCTGCCGCCAGTTGTTGAATGGCAAGCAGGCAATCTTGAACTTTAAAAATTATTGCATCTGAATTCTCAATATATTTATCTACAATAAAATAGCGAACACCTTTATTTAGCAGGTCTGGAATAAATTGAATTCCTTCATGATATGTCCCTGAAAATGCAATGAATATCGTCTTATCAGGAAAGAGAATATGCCTACTGTCTGTCTCAATATTCCAATCGCATGACTTGTCCTGAAATTCTGAACAAAATTCAGGACTAATAATTTCAACTATTCTGGAAAGTGAGCAATTCATTCGTTATAAATCAAAGCCAATATCCTTGCGATAATATTTACCAGAGTATTGTATGTATTCGGCACCGCGCAAAGATTTTTCGAGTGCTTCATTTTTGGTTTTTCCCAGACTGCTAATAGCCATTACACGTCCACCGCTGGTAACCAATTCCGAATTAATAATTGAAGTTCCGGAATGAAAAATATGGTAATTAGATTTTTCCAAATGATTCGTTATGGGTTTCCCCTTTTCAAAATGTTCAGGGTATCCGCCACTAACTAAAAATACGGTAGCTGCAAAATCTGGATTTGTAACAGCTGTAATGGATTGAAGTTCATTTTGATCACAAGCTAGAAACAAATCAATTAAATCATTTTCTATTCGGAGCATTATGGATTCTGTTTCAGGATCGCCTAGTCGACAATTGTATTCAATCACAAAGGGATCCTGTCCGACCAAAATCAGACCGAAAAAAATAAAACCCTGATAGGGTAAATTTTCATCACTTAATCCATGCAACGTCGGTAAAATAATAGATCGAATTACTTTAGATTTTAAATCTTCTGTATAAAACGGCACCGGAGAAACGGAACCCATACCTCCTGTATTCAAGCCGAGGTCAGCTTCACCAATTTTTTTATAATCCTTTGCCTCCGGAAGTAAAAAATATTCCTTGCCATTGGTTAGAATAAAGACCGAAAATTCTATTCCTGATAGGAATTCTTCAATAACCACTTCTTTACTTGATAAACCAAATTTTCCATTAAGCATTAATTCAATTTCGTTTACAGCTTCCAGATGGGTTTGAGCAATGATGACCCCTTTTCCGGCTGCTAGACCATCAGCTTTTAAAACGATCGGCGTTTTCATATTCAGGATGAAGTTTTTAGCTTCATCCAATTGTGATGTATTAAAAGAAGAATATCTGGCGGTTGGAATGTTATGGCGAATCATAAATTCTTTCGCAAATTTTTTACTTGACTCCAGTTTGGCTCCAGCTTTATTTGGACCGATGAGAATACATTTTCTTTCTAAATGTTCAGAAAGATAATCTATTAATCCTTCTGACAAAGGACCTTCCGGTCCACAAATTAAAATGTCAATATGATGAGAATGTATATAGTTGTTTATACTTTCGAAATCTTCCATTTGAATTGCTGAGCAGATTGAAATTTCCTGTATACCGGGATTACCAGGTATACAATGCAGCGCTTTTAATTTTGAACTTTGATTTATTCTATAAGCAATGGCATGTTCTCTGGCGCCAGAGCCAATAATTAAAACATTATATTTCATCGATTGAATTCATTTGATTTAAAAGTTCACTAAGGAATAAAATTTTGTCAATAGGTAAGGACTATACCTATTGTTGATCCCTTAATTCACGGCGTAATATTTTGCCAATTGGTGTTTTAGGAAGACTTTCTCTGAAAACAATTTTTCTTGGAAGCTTATAATTGGTAAGGTTTTCTTTACAATACTTAAAGACTTCTGATTCGGTCAGTGAATGGTCTTTTTTGACAACAAATACTTTAACAACTTCTCCACATTTTTCATCCTGCATTGCAACGGCGGCTGCTTCCAGAATTTTTGGATGCGCTGTAAGTACTTCTTCAATTTCATTCGGATAAACATTAAAACCGGATACCAGAATCATGTCTTTTTTTCTGTCGACTATCCTAAAAAAGCCATCTGCATCCATTATACCAATGTCACCCGTGCTCAGCCAACCATCTACAATGCTATTTGAAGTTTCATCAGGTTTGTTATAATAGCCTTTCATAACTTGTGGGCCTTTAATTTGAATCTCTCCGACCGTTTCAATACCTACAATATTTCCCTGATCATCCACCAACCTGACATCGGTATTTGGGACGGGAAGTCCAATCGAACCAATTCTACCCATGTCATTAATTGGATTTAGCATCGCGACGGGAGATGTTTCAGTAAGTCCATATCCTTCTGTGATTGGTGTTCCCGTGATTGCCCGCCATCTGCTGGCCACTGAACTTTGAAGTGCCATGCCCCCTGCAACAGAAGCTTTAAGACTTGAAAAATTTAGTTTTAAAAAATCAGGATTATGCAGAAGGGCATTGTAAAGTGTGTTAACGCCGGTCATTAAGCTGATGGGATATTTTTTAAAAGCATCTACAACAGTAGGAATATCCCTCGCATTGACAACTAAAATTGTCCTTGCTCCAATACTCATCATGGCAAGGATGTTGACAGCAAACGCGAATATATGATACATAGGTAATGGCGATAAAGTCGTTTCTTTTTCTTCTTTCAGCGCATAACAGATTACGGCTTTGATCTGTTCGAGATTAGCACACATATTTGCATTGGTAAGCATGGTTCCTTTGCTAATTCCGGTAGTGCCACCGGTATATTGTAGCATGATGACATCATCTCGTTTGGAAGTGAAAGACTTTATCGTAAATTTAGATCCTTGATGTAGAGCATCTTTAAAGCTTACCAGATTTGGAATAGAATATTTTGGAACTAGTCTCTTAATATATCGTACCGCAAAATTGACTAAATTACCTTTAATAAATCCTAACATCTCACCAATACTGGTTGTGATAACAATTTCAATGGACGTTTTTCCGATGACTTTCTCCAAATTTGACGCAAAATTCTCTGCTATTACAATTGCCTTCACTCCGGAATCGATAAATTGGTATTCCATTTCGCGCGGAGTATAAAGTGGGTTGGTATTAACGATCACCATTCCCGCTCTCAGTGCCCCAAAAATAGCAATAGGATATTGTAATAAGTTGGGCATCATCAAAGCTATTTTATCACCTGGCTTCAGGCCCCTCGAATGTAAATAAGCGCCAAATGAGGCAGAGTACTTATCTAATTCTTGATATGTCAGATCTGAGCCCATACAGGTAAAGGCGATATGATGTGCATATTTGGACATCGATTCTACTGCAAAAGAAATCAATGAGTCATACTTTTCCGGATTGATATTAGCAGGCACGCCCTGCGGATAATTTCTCAACCATGGTCTGGATTCTGACATCTCCTTAATTTTGAGTAAAAGTAAGAATAGGGAATTGTAATGAGAAACAAATGGAAAATAATGTAAAGTATTCGGTTGAAATATTGCTTTTCAGGATCAATATTCTGTTTAATATAATTTCGTCTAGTGCTCAAATTTCAGCAATTTTGTTTTCATAAACCCCTGAAACTCTATTAACTAAGCGTTGACTAATTCTTAGAATAGCTTAACAATCAAACTTTTATTGGCTTATAATTTTGCGGAAAATTATTAAACAAACTATAAAATGAAAAATTATCTATTATTATTGAGCGCACTTTCAGTATTTGCAATGTCCTGCAACAATGTTGAACAATACCGTGCACCAATTGAAGCATTAACTGCTGAATGGACAAAGGCGGCAGAAACAGTAAATACATCTACAACAAACCTAACTACTGCAGCTAATTTTCTATCAACTTACGTTGATAGTTTCAAAATTGATTCTACTAAAAAATGGAGCAAGGTAGCATTAATGAAGATGGATACTGCAAAAACTGCATTTGTTGCTCAATTGCAAGGTGTTAACGGATTGGTTAATGAGGCAAATGAATTCAAAGCTAAATGGACAAGTATGTCAGCTGATGTTGATGCTTTAACAGCCGGATTAAAAAGCGGTAAATTAGAAGGGGATGTTATGGTTAAAATTAATGATCTGAAAGCAAATTGTGCCATGGCGCTTACTCAAACTGAAGGATGGAGTAAAAATGTTATGGGAGCGCAAACCACAGCAATGAACGCGTGGGATATGTTTAAGAGCGCAATGATGATGAAATAATAATTCAGTTCACGCTGAATACCGAAAGGGAAAACTGATAAAGTTTTCCCTTTTTTTATTAAAATCGCTGAACAAAGTTAAAATTTCAGTGAGATTATATATGTTTACAGCATGCAGGAAAGGCACACCAATAGAAAAAAATATTTTGAAGAACAAGGAATAACAACTTCGAAATATGTAATTCCATATATCGAAAGTATTAAAAAAATTACTGCTGATTCACAGGTTATGGAGATCGGATGTGGAGAAGGAGGAAATTTAAATCCTTTTTTAAGTAAAAATTGTCAGGTAATTGGCATTGAACTTTTATACGGTCAATATTCAAGAGCTAAAGAATTCTATCAGGATCATCCACTGAGGCATAATTTGAAACTCATACATGCAGATATTTATCAGATCAATCCGGATACTTTGCCAGCTTTTGACATCATTTTTATGAAAGATGTGATTGAACATATTCCGGATCAATTAAGGTTTCTTAAGTTTCTTCGGCAATTTTTAAAACCAGACGGAATTATTTTTTTTGGATTTCCTCCCTGGAGAATGCCATTTGGTGGACATCAACAGGTTTGTAATTCTATATTAAGCAAAGTGCCATATTTTCACATCTTACCTGCGCCTTTATATAGAAGGATTCTTCATTGGTTTGGAGAAAGCGAGGCGGCCATTCAGGATTTTTTAGAAGTTAAATCAACAGGACTAAGTATCCAGCGATTTCATGATATAGTTCGTCAAAATAACTATAAAATTTTGAAAGAAACTTATTGGTTTATCAATCCAAATTATGAAATAAAATTTGGTTTAAGTCCTAGAGTACTTCCTTCCTGGTTGAGAGTTCCCTGGCTGGTAGATTTTTATACTACCGCACTATACGCAGTCATTTCAAAAAAATAAGAACAGAAAATGATAGATATAATTTGCAATATAATTCAAGATTAGATTGAACTGGCTAGGCCCCAACTGTTAAACTATAAATATTCATTGCTATATTTTTTGTATTCATAACTTGGAGTATTTCAGACAGGTCAACAAGTAGATTTGAATCATTCAGAAAATATTTTTTCGATATTAACACAAAAAGAGGCTTACATCAAAAGAAGCACTTCTGTTCATAGAAATATTAATAGAGTTAATCTGAATAATAATTTTAGACTGGGTTAAATCTTTTTTAAAATTTTAAATACTTATTCTATCACCAATTTAAATACCTGTGTTTCGTGACCTGTTTTTACAATTAAAAAATATAGCCCCTGATTCAATTTACTAACATTGATTGTGTTGGAATGATTTAAGTCATTTGATTTAAGTTCTATGATCGAACCCAATGCAGCATTGCAAAGATTTATTTGTTGAATATCATCCGATTCAACGTGAATTTCATAAGATGAAGGGTTTGGAAAAATTTTGACCGGATGCAATTTTATCGGTTGTGTTAGTAATGGATTGCAGTCTGCTGAAAATTCCTTCGTGCAGCCGAAAGTATCGGTCACGACAAGTTTAATAGCTGGAAGACTAGTTATAACCGTATCGGTTGTGGATTGATTACTCCATACATAAGTCAAAGGACCATAATTTGCAGAGGGAATAAAGTAGAACTTACATTCTGACGACGACCAGAAAGAAACATGCTCTATCTTTCCTAAGATGGGAGGAATGGCCTTAAGCAATTGAGAAGCTTCAGCAGAGCATCCATTTTCGGATGTTACCGTAACAGAATAATTTCCTGGATTAGATAATTCTATTACCGGAGTAGTCATTCCATTGCTCCAGCGAACTTTATTTGCATTTACCATCCAGTTTACGGATTGACCATCACATAATTTGTCAGTTCCACTGATACTGAATTTTGGGGATTCAAGAACTGTAATTTTTAAACTTGTTTTGATGTAATAATTACCTGGACAAAGATGATTCCAGTTTAGAACATAATTTCCAGTATTAATTCCTGTAATTTGAATTTGATGTTCATCCAGATCTTTAAGACCAAGCCCTGGTGAAAGGGTAATTTGCTGCAAACCATTAAATCCTGCTTTTACAAGATTAGAATCATTCAGCATAAAGGAATGTCCTTGACAAATGGAAATAGAATCAATTCCCAGCCAGTCAGATTTAAAGACCAATGGACTTGTTGAAGAAGGCACAGTGGTAAAAGTAGGAAGTGTTAGATTCAGGGATGAAATATTAGGAATCTTAACAGCGGTTTTGCTGAAAATAAAACTTTTTTCATCGTATCGGATGAGAATAAAGTAATTTTCATTTGCTGCTGCATTAGGAAAGAATAAAGTATTGGACAAATTGGTATCCACCACGGTATTGTCTGACTTTAACAAGCCTGCTCTTCTATCTATAAGCTTGGTTGAATCTTTGGAAGATCGCAGTTCTACCAGCACCCACCTTTTGACGTCGGAATTAATTTTAGTAAATTTTTCCTGACCGGAATAGTTGAAGGGAGCATTAGTAAAGGGATGATTTTTTGGTAGAGTGGGTATAGCATTTGTATTACACGGAATTTGTAAAGGGATTTGAAGTTTTAGTAAGGCAGGAGTACATGTACCTTGCAAGTTGACATCCATCCATTGAAGTCTACTGCGTATCCAATTCTTCAACTTTGACATTTCGTCCTCGTAAGAGGAGGCAATGTATGCATTGAACCCTCCGGGATTGGTACCAAGAATAGGCCACTTGGCAAAATGCCTTTTCTGAGCCTGATTCAGACTATCTTTGGAATATAGATCTAAAAGAGTAAAAATATTTGTTGTGTCAAGTACTGTTTTTCTAAGTGCATTGTATCTACACTTTAGTTCGTTTAAGTAATTTACATCGGTTAGTAATCGCTTCCATAGGATTGGAGTTGGAAGTGTTGCTGGAGTACAACCATCATACATCCATCCTGTGCTGGGTCCACCCGTGCAAAAACTTGCATTTCCAAAAGCAAAATTAAAATCCCATACTGGCCCGGCCTTGAATTGTCCACCACTTCCATCTGCTTCAGCTTTTTCTTTGTAGAAGTAACTACTAGCTTTGTAAGCATCAATATTTCTTGAAAATTCGGTCAACAGAAAGTAATCCATAAATGATTTGGTGCTCAGATATTTGGAGTAACCATTAATTGGATCTGCAAAATTTGAAGAGGCCAGAACTTGCTCTACCGTATCAATATATCGATGAATATAGTTTTCCTGAGCTGATGTAATATCATCTGATTCCGGATAATGGTACAACCAGGTTATATTTTGATTATTGGTTGATTTTACTTTGGAAATAAAACTTTTATCTGTAGCTGTATTCTTCTTATCAATCTTCATTATATAACCCCCAGTCAATTCAATGCCACTGCTGTCTTCTATCTTTAATTTGGCAATATCAACTCTATTTACACTGCGTTTTATGGATTCAGTTAAAATATAAATTCCCTGATAACTATTGTTTAGGATTAGTTCGCAGAATCGAGTTCTTGGGCCCCAATGTCCCATTTGATTCCAAAGTTGGTAGGCCAATACATTTCGGAGCAAGCTAATATCATTATATGGCGCATACAGAACCCAATCCTCATCGGCAGGCATTCCTATTAAGGAGGAATCAATATCCTGACCTGAAATACTGTCTCTCAGCTCCAATCCGTATTGTTTTTGTGGGTAAGATTGAGAACTGTTACCACGGATTTCAATAGCAATATTGTTATTATAATGGTATTTCGTATTGTTGATGTAATTGGTTTTACCGGGTCCGTTGTAGATGATTTTCATATTCGCCAGAATTTTTGGTTCATTGAGAATGGTTTGACCACGGGTATCAACGATACAAATGGGCAATTTTGATGAATCAAGTTTAACGGATTGACTCCATAGTAAGCTGGAACTGAGTATGAATAATAAAAAGCTTAAGTATTTCATAAACTAAAGTTACATCATTCCAGAAATGTCACGTTGACTAATTTTGTAAAATGACTAAAAAGATGGATCGAAATAATTTATTAAGGATAGGATATTTAAAACATTCATTTAAGTGATTGAACTTTCGCATCAGGATAACAGAGGTAATGAAGAAAGAGGAAGACAACGGTTTAGACCTTACATACCAACGTCCAAAAAGTAGTTTGAGAAAATAATCTTAAGAATACTGCATCAAGACTTCTGGTATGCATATAAGTTAATGTTACTGATAATTAGTCATGCATTTCTTTGGAAATCCCTATCTTCTGATTAAAAATGTAACCAACCAAACAACTTTAATACTGTTAAAGCAATTGCACCTACGAAGAGGGCATAACCCCATCGATCGACATTGGGAACCTTGCTCGCCCACTGCGCCATCATCCATCCACCCGCAGCTTGCCCAAAAGCAATGACACAACCTGTTCGCCAATCCATAAGCTGATAATGGTTAAAAATTATTATGACCAGCAGCGTATAGGAAGTGACCATGATCAATTTCATTATATTAGCTTCTACAATGGGTGTTTTAAGAATATTTACCATCAGGAATAAAAAGAAAATACCCATTCCCATCTGTATAAACCCACCGTAGAAACCAAGGATAAAAAATGCCGGCCACACTATATAATGAGGAAGATTTTTGAATTCCAAATTAATCTTTAACCATCGCTCTGGTCTCAGAATTGCTATAAAGAGCATGGCGAGCATTAATGTCCGATATATTTTGTAAAAAGATGAAGCATCCAGATAGATCGAAGTTAGAGCACCCAATAATGCTCCGGCAATCCCAATAATTATTCCAGCCCGGGAATGTAGTTTTTGAAATTTTTGATTTCTTCTGAAGGCTTCCAAACTTGCAACACCTTGCATGAATAGACCTATGCGGTTCGTACCATTGGCAAGTTGTGCTGGCATTCCTAGGACTTCAGTCATAAATCCGAGAGTTAAAATAGAGCCATTTCCGGAGAGCGTATTGATACATCCTGCAGCGAACCCTGCGATTACCGCCATGGGTAACTGAGTACTTGTCATTTTAGGATCTGATACTTTGACAGAGTTCGATTAACACACCCGTTGCATCTTTCGGATGAACAAAGCAGATCAGTTTGTTGTCTGCACCTCTTTTTGGATGATCGCTCAACAATTGAAAACCCTGATCCTGTAGTCTTTTCATCTCTTCCAGGATATCGTCAACTTCAAAGGCTATATGATGAATGCCTTCTCCTTTCTTATCAATAAATTTAGCAATGGCGGAATCCGGATGACAGGCTTGCAATAATTCAATCTTGCTTTCACTAAGCATAAAAAACGAGGTAAGCACAGATTCAGATTCAACATATTCTTCTTTTAAAACCCTTGTGTTTAGTAGTTTTTCATAGATAGTGTTGGCCAGCTTTAGGTCTCGTACTGCAATACCGATATGTTCAATTTTTTTCATTCAGTTGATCTAATTATCCAAATAATTCCATTTTAATTTGTCGACGATCGACACCTAAGTCTTTGATTAGATGTACCACCGCTTCATCTATCATCTTACTCCATCCGCAGATCATAAAAAGTGCATTTGAATCCTTTGCCATATTATCTTTCAAATACACCGGGTGAATGTACCCTTCAAAAAACGTAATATTTTTGTACTTCTTTTTTGGCAATTTACTTTCTCTGGACAAGCAAATACTAATTTTTAATCCATCAATAAAATGCGCAAAATCCTGCAACTCTTCGTAGAATAAAATATCTTTTTCTTTGCGTGTCCCAAAGATCAAATGGAGATTAGAGACTTGTAATTGCTTCTTTTCAATTTCCTGAAGCATTGCTCGAAAAGGTACTATTCCTGTTCCAGTACAAAGCATGAATATCGGTTTGGTAAGATCCTGAGGAAGGGTAAACACCCCTTCTGGTCCTTTCAATTTTAGCTTGTCTCCTTTATTTACTTCATTAAAAAAAAATTCACTTGCCAAACCATTTTTCTTGTAGGATATGCAGAGTTCAATGAGCTTGGATTCATCATACCGATTGGCAATAGAATAGGAACGCCATCGGTCTGCTCTCTTCTCTCCGGTTGGCAGATCAAAGGTGAAGAATTGCCCCGCTTCATAGGGGACAGGATTATCAGAAAGAACTTTTAACCAAAAGCGATTGGTACCTTTGGTTTCTTCTTTTTGACCAATAAATTCTGCTTCGTGCCAGTTTGTAGTCATGTTTTTGGTTATCAGGCGGATGATATCATATAATAGGAATGAAATATAAAGATATATGTTTTAAAACTTTCCGAAATCTCCCTAAAATTATTCCATGATGAATAAGTAAACAAAGAGTGATTTTACACCTAATTAATTACGAATTGATGTCAAAAATGAACATTAAATTAAATAAAATTATTTTCTGATATTACCTAAGGTCCATTATTTATCTCAGAATTACGTAATGGATCTTGGAGAGAAAGGTATTATAGTATTAATTCCCTAAATGGGATAAGTTTAGGATAACCTTTAGATGTGAAGTAATCAGCTGTTTCTTTTTCACTTTTACCACTGGTAACCAACACCATGTCACCATGCCAGGCGCCGAGAGATTTGACAGCTCCCCAGTAATCTTGAAAATAAGTCTTTTGGGCTGTTTGTTCTTTGAGATAGTCTTCAAGGATTTTTTCGTGTTCGTGAATCCATTGCTCAAAGCCTTGAAGGTTTTTTATTTCAAGTACTTTTTCACTCAGTTCTGAAATTCTTTTAACCGTGGCTTTTGGAGGAGGATTGTTGATAGTCTTTGCGACGGCCTTTCGAGAATCGGCTTTTTTTCCAAGCGGAACGAAAAACAGAGAATCTGCAAAAGAAGGCATAAAGTCTACATCATCTATAGAAAGACTGTCTTGTTTGAATTGGTATAGGATCGGACCATCCGCACCTGCACAGGCAATATCATAGCCGGATCCGTTTTCAACATCAAAATACAAATGAAAAGGGTTTACATCAGCCCAGGATGCCATATTGTAAATAAGGGTAGAAGACGAACCAAGACCCCATTCTCTGGGAAACTCCAGGTGATGTTCAATTTTGTATTTTTTCCAGTGGGATAAGAATTCGGAATTGTTGTTGATGCAGGCTTTAAATATTTTTCGGAGATACTTACCAATGTTTTCATCGGAAGTGGAACTTATGTCGAAAGCCATCAGGTCGATTTCTGCATCAAACCATTTTTTACCCAAGTGATCATAACTGGTCCAAAGAACTTCGCTGCCACTCAATTCCTGCATCTTCATCCTTTGACCCAACTTGGTTGGCAAAGCCAATACACGCGCACCATGCACAGCGAAATACTCTCCACTGAGCAAAATTTTCCCCCGGGCGTAAAATTCGGCTTTAATAAGTTGGTTTAAATTATGTGCGAAGATACATTTTCAAAATTATTAATATAAAAATTATCTATATATTTTTTTTATATGCATAACTTAGTTTTTTTACAGAAGGATATACATTTTAAAAAAGATCTTTTTGAGATAATACAATTTTTCCACTTCAATTTTCCTTGTTTCTTTACAGCGAATATATTAATTAATTATATACAAATAATAGAAAATCAAAATAATACATATTAGAAATATTATTAATTTGGGAATATCAAATTGAAGACATTTATCAAATATATTTGGTTAAGCCAATTGGGCAGAATGGTTTACCTTTGCGCCGCTAAAAATATTTGTTAACCTTTAAAAATATCCAAAATGTTGGACGAAAAAAACGAACTAATTGAGAACGTACCCATTTTTACAGACGCCGCTGATGAGAGCATAAAAACCTCAGTTGACAACCCTGCAGCGGAAACCAAGACTAAAATAAATGATTTGGTTGAGGAAGTTGCCTTAGAGACGCTGGTAGAAGCAGATGATTATTCCGGAGCTCATGACGAATTTGACTGGACCATTTCAAAGAAAAATACGGTTCATTACACAGCAGATCAGGTTGAAGCAATGCTTAAGGACTATGATACTTCACTGTCTTCCATTTCGGAAGGTCAGATTATTGAAGGAACCGTGGCAAGCATTTCCGGAGGAGATGTCATTTTTGATATTAAATATAAATCCGATGGACTGATACCTGCTTCCGAGTTTCGCGATTTGGATTTAAAACCAGGCGACAAAATCGAGATTTATGTAGAGCGAACTGAAGATGAGAAAGGCCATCTAGTGCTTTCCAGAAAAAAAGCCAAACTTCTAAGAGCATGGGAAAACCTGGTAGATTCCTATAAGAACGGAACCATCATCAAAGGAAATGTAATTTCCAAAACAAAGGGTGGTCTGATCGTAGATTGCAACGGATTAGAGACATTCTTACCAGGATCGCAGATCGATATTAAGCCAATTGTAGATTACGATGCATATGTTGGAAAAGTAATGGAGTTCAAAGTTGTTAAAATCAATGAAAACATCAAAAACGCCGTTGTTTCCCACAAAGCACTTATCGAGGGAGATCTTCAAGAGCAGAGAGAACAAATCATTCAAGGACTTGAGAAAGGTCAGGTGTTGGAAGGTGTAATCAAAAACATCACGGACTTTGGAGCCTTTTTGGATCTTGGAGGAGTGGATGGTCTATTGTATATCACCGATATTTCCTGGGGTAGAATTACACATCCTTCCGAAGTATTGGAAAGAAATCAAAAAATCAATGTCGTTGTATTGGATTTTGACGACAACAAAAAGCGAATTTCACTTGGTCTAAAACAACTTCAGCCTCATCCTTGGGATGTGTTGCCTGCTGATCTGGTAGAGGGTGCCACAGTGAAAGGAAAAATCGTTAACATCGAAGATTACGGTGCATTTCTTGAAATCCAACCTGGTATTGAAGGTTTGATACACGTTTCAGAAATAAATTGGAATAATCAACCGATACACGCCAAAGAATTCTTCTATCTTGGACAAGAACTCGAAGCCAAAGTTGTTACCATCGACAAGGCAGAAAGAAAAATGTCTCTGAGCTTAAAATTATTAACTGAAGATCCTTGGCAGACCGTTCAAAGTAAGTTTTCGGTTGGAACCAGACATACCGGAGTGGTAAAGAATCTAACACTGTACGGAGTTTTTGTTGAATTAAGTGAAGGAATTGGCGGAATGATTCATATTTCTGACCTTTCCTGGACCAAACGCTTCAATCACCCATCTGAATTTATTAAGGTTGGTCAACCCATAGAAGTAGTAGTATTGGATATTGACCTTCCCAATCGAAAATTATCCTTGGGCCACAAACAATTGGAAGAAAACCCATGGGATACTTTTGAAACAGTTTTCCCTGAAGGCTCATACCATACAGCAACTGTAATTAAAAAAGATGACAAGGGATTTATTGTTCAGTTACCTTATGGATTAGAGTCTTTCGGGCCTTTGAGACATATGAAGAAAGAGAACAATCAATATGTTTCTGTTGACGAAACCATCACCGTTAAAGTTATCGAATTCAACCGTGATGAGAAAAAAATTCTGGTGTCTCACACACGTTATCTTGAGGATATTAAGAGAGAAGCAGAAGACAACATCAAAAAGGAAAAAGATGATGAACGTCAACAAACCAAGAAGACCATTGAGAAACAACAATCCAAAATGGAAATCACCACCTTGGGTGAAATTGAAGGTTTCAGTGCGCTAAAAGAACAGTTGAATGTAAAATCTGATAAGGCAAACATTCCACCACCTGTCACCACACCGCCACCTCTCCCTGTGCAAGAAGAAAAGATCGTTGCCGATGTTTCTATTCCAGAACAGGCTGAGGAGCAAAAAACGGTTAAATCCAAAAGTAAATCTACCGCTGGAGACGACCTCAAAATTATTGAAGGTATAGGTCCTAAAATTGCTGAAATTCTCAGCAGTGAAGGTATTTCTAGCTTTGCAAAATTAGCTGAAACGCCTGCAGAGACCATTAAAGAAATCCTGGAAAAAGCAGGTTCACGTTACAAAATGCATGACCCAACAACCTGGCCTCAACAAGCCGGATTGGCTGCTTCCGGAAAAATGGATGAATTGAAAATTCTGCAAGACCAATTGAAAGGTGGAAAATCAGAATAATCATTCAGCACATTAAACAATCCAAGGAAGAACTTGTATATAAATGCCATAGTGTAAAGCACTATGGCATTTTTTTTATGCAAATAGATAAAGAACACCTCAATCCTATTTCACCAAAAGTCAGAATAGGAATAATTGGTTCCGGAATAGCGGGATTGGTTGCTGCTATTGATCTCGCATCCAATGGATACGAGGTAAGTGTTTTTGAGAAAAACAACTCCATTGGTGGAAGAGCACGCGAGTTTCAAGAGCTCGGTTTTAAATTTGACATGGGACCAAGTTGGTATTGGATGCCTGATATATTTGAATCTTTTTTTCAAAAACACGGACGGTCAACCAAAGATTATTTTTCGCTGATTCGAATTGATCCTTCTTATAGAATTTTTTTTCAAGATAAAAGTATTGATTCATCAGCTGATTTCGAATTGGTGTGTCAGAAGTTTGAAGAACTCGAAACCGGTAGTTCCCGATTTTTAAGAAAATTTATTGAAGAAGCGCGCTATAAATATGAAGTGGGGATGAACGATTTTGTTCGAAAGCCTTCATTAAGTATTAAGGAGTTTCTGGATTGGAGACTCTTTAAAAGTGTTTTCAAATTACAAATGATTCGATCCATTGAATCAGTAATCGACAAACACATCCTTCATCCACAATTGAGATCATGGCTCAAATTTCCCGTGCTTTTCCTTGGAGCAAAACCAAAGAATACACCTGCTTTGTATTCACTGATGAATTATGCAGACTTTCAACTGGGAACCTGGTACCCTGAAGGCGGAATGTTTAAGTTGTTCGACGCATTGCATCAGCTGGCATTGGAAAAAAATGTTTGCTTTCACTTAGAAGAAGCAGTTGAATCCATTCAGGTGCAAGGAAATTCCCTTAGTGGTTTGATTACTAAAAAAGGAACTTATGCCATGGATTATGTGGTGGCTGCCTGTGATTACCATCATACAGAATTTCAATTGCTTCCCATTGAATACAGACAATTTGGTCAAACGTATTGGAATAATAGGATGATGGCACCTTCAGCCTTGGTATTTTATCTTGGACTGAATCAAAAAATAGATGGACTTCTGCACCATAATTTATTTTTTGATGAGGATTTTGAAACTCATGCCAATGAAATTTATGATACTAAGATTTGGCCTACAAATCCACTGTTTTATGTCTGTGTTACTTCAAAGACAGACGCTACGGTAGCTCCGCCAGGTATGGAAAATGTTTTTATTTTGGTACCCCTTGCTGCAGGCTTAGATGATAGTCCGGATGAGCGGGAGAGATTGTATAAAATGGTAATGGCGCGTATGAACAAAAAGCTAAATATTTCAGTGGATGATAAGGTAATTTTTAAAAAAGATTTTTGTCTCAGTGATTTTGTTTCTGAATACAATTCATATAAAGGGAATGCTTATGGATTAGCCAACATATTGACCCAAACAGCTTTTCTGAAGCCACCTATTCAGCATAAAAAAATAAAAAATTTACTGTATGCAGGGCAACTAACGCATCCAGGGCCTGGGTTGCCCCCTTCTTTAATTTCCGCCGAGATTTCAGCCTCATTGATTAAAAAACAAATTGAACAGACTGTTTAGCTTCCATAGTAAAAATCGAGAATTGAAATAATTCATCAGTGATATTCTTTCAGGAAATTGTAAACTCTTTTTTATAAAACATTTAAACTAGCTAGATTAGTGTACGAGCTGACGCTTTATTAGTTATCTTGAAATTGAGGACTACAAAAGCTAACTTTACCGTTTTGTACGAAAAAATCTCGGGATAATTTAACTTAGCAAATAGGATGAGTCATAGGAAAATTCAATTGGTTAGCATCGGAATTTTGTTAATGGCTATACTATTTTTTATCATGAAAGAAGAGATCGTTATTACGACCTATGTATTAAAAACGGACCGATTAGGTTTGGTGCAAGGATTGGAGACGCATTATTTGTATTGGATACATCACGCTTTTGCATTTATCCCTGTGTGGATTATTAGTCTGATTGGTCCACATTGGGGTATGAGAGCAGGATTCTATAAGACATGGCTGTTGCCAATAGTTTTAGGGAGCATGGTTTTCCTGGCCTGGGATATTTATTTTTCGTACCTGTCAATTTGGGGATTTAACGAGAGATATTTGACAGGAAATCGTATAGCTAACTTTCCACTGGAAGAGGTGGTTTGGTTTCCGGTAATAGGATGTTGTAGCCTATATATATACTTTTTGATGGAGCGCGAAAAGTGGGCATTATTGGAGCAAAGAGGTTGGGTTTTGGCGATCCTGGTGTGCTTTGGTTTATTTCTATTTTGGATGTTTTATTTTGATCGCTTGTATAGTTCTTTCGCAGTTTGGAGTATTTTTATTGTTATATGGCTATGGTATTGGAGTGAAATTCAAGACAAGCTGATGAATTTTATGGGAGCCTTTATGATTATTACGCTTCCGATGCTAATAATGGATGGTATGCTGACCGGAATATTTACACAGGAAGCATTGATTATTTACAACCCATTGGAGAATTCAGGAATTCGAATAATTTCAATTCCGATAGAAGATTTCTTGTTTGGTTTTAGTTTTTTGGCATTTATTGTCTGGATTAAAAATGTCATAAATAAAAGATTATCAGCGAATTAAATATTACAATAATAAAATTTGTTATTAAATTGCAAAAAGATCTTTTGGAATTGGTCTGCAGATGTATCTTTGCAATCCCTTTGCGAAAGTGCAGAGCGAAAAAATATTGATTTAGATGATGAACGGAAGTTCAAACTTCATCAAAAAAGTTCTTTGACAGATTAGGAAAAAGGAAGGAAAATAAGACGTAACAAAAGAATTACGACGAGCACATTAAAGACTTGTGAAGAATAACGGAACACGTTAAGGAAGATAAGTTGAGCAGAGAATAGTTTCTAGAAGTGAGTAAGCTAGGACTTGGAAGATGGA
>WBZT01000926.1_pt1 | contig 22592 bp, 16 predicted proteins | sample 5204241 | NCBI WGS metagenome assembly WBZT01 (sample SAMN12344358, study PRJNA552823) | activated sludge metagenome | biome: Activated sludge suspended growth; feature: Nitrification reactor; material: Wastewater; isolation source: activated sludge from nitrification reactor of wastewater...
CGTAGCGCTTTTATTCATCAGTCCAGGGCAAGATAATGCTATTCGCGAAGATGGCGAGAAACAAAAAAGCCACCTCATCGGCGGCTTTTTTGTTTTTACCATTAACTGATGGTTAGCGGCGATATTTCGATAGGGCAATGTCCGTAGCGGTACCGTCGGTCCACTGGTAAGTGATATCGAAAGAGGTCGGAGCCGTGCCACTGTTTACGCCGGTACCCGTCGGGTAGATTTGAGTAACCTGTGCTACAGTTCCTACAAACTGGTTGTTGGTGTTGAGGGTGATTGCCGATCCGGCGGCTACTCCGTCAAATTTGATATAGATCGGATAGGTTCCGGTAGAGTCAAAGGCTCCGAAATTGACTACTTTAACGAGGTTGTTGATGGTATCGGAAGTAGAGAAGGTAGAGATGAAGTTATTTACGGAACCAAAAGTTGTGGACGAATCGGTACAGTTATCGTAAGATCCTGCGAATACTTCGGCGTCGTTCACGACGTTGATGACCCGGTCAACTGAGGTGGCATTTCCCGCCTTGTCGCTTACGGAGTAGGAAACGGTGTAGGAGCCTTTGCGGTTCAGGTTGACGGCCGAAGCGCCGGTAACGGTAACGGAGCTGGTGATGTTGCCATCTTCGTCATCCAAAGCGCTGAAACCCGGATCCGACCAGGTGCCGGCGCCACCTGCTGTGGTAGGAAGGCTGACCGTGATGCTGGTACCTCCGGTCAGGCTAAGAGAAGGAGCAGTGGTGTCTTCGTCTTTGGAACAGCCCGTCAGGACCAGCGTGCCAAATCCGAGAATCGCAAAAGCGGAATACAGAATTGATTTTTTCATTGGAGGATTGATTGGTTAAGTTACGTTGCGTTTGGTACCGCAAAAATAGCGGAATTATCTTTCTTTTGCCTGGCCGAAACAATTTTCATTCCTTTCAGTATATCTTTGCCGTCAATCAAAAATCAAACGATTAACCAACAACCATCATGAAGAAAGTATTCGCCCTTCTTCTCTCAGCCGGTATGATCGCTACGGTCGCGTGCGGCCCGAGCGCTGAAGAAAAGGCTGCGGCTGAGAAAGCCCGCCAGGATTCAATCAATGCTGTAATGGAAAAGGCTGCAGCTGATTCCGCAGCAGCTGCCCAGGCTGCCCTGGAGCAGGCTCGTCAGGATTCGATCAACGCGGCTATGGAGCAGGCTAAAGCCGATTCCATCGCTAAAGCTGAAGCGGACAAGGCGAAAGCAAAGCCGAAACCCAAGCCCAAGCCGAAAGAAGAGCCGAAGCAGGCCCCGACCGGACAGCCCAAGGTGGGCATGAAGAAGCCGGGAGCCAAGTAATCTGGCTTTTTAGCATAAAACAGGGGAGCGGATATTAACGTTCCCCTGTTAATTTTTTTAACCTAAGGCCTTGTTTCCTAAGGAAAAAGCCCTACCTTTGCGCCCATTCAATCAAAAAACCATCCAAAAAACAATGAAAAAGGTTCTCTCTACCTTGTTCGTCGCCGGAATGATTGCTCTCGTAGCTTGTGGTCCGAGCGCAGAAGAAAAAGCTGCTCAGGAAAAAGCTGCTCAAGATTCGATCGCTGCTGCTGAAGCTGCCGCTAAGGCTGCTGCCGAGCAGGCTGTTATGCAGGATTCTGCTGCCGCTGCTGCTGCAACGGTTGTTGACTCTGCTGCTGCTGCTGTTGAGTCTGCCAAGTAATTCCGCGCAGAAAAAAATAAAAAAGGAGCCTCAGGCTCCTTTTTTATTTTCTACACTTTTCATCGATCCGGGGTCACAGGCGGAGCATCCGGAAGTCTTTTTCCCGGAGAATGTTCCAACCAATTTCTGCAACAGGTAACCCGCCGCAAGCAGCAAGAGCACATAAGCGACCAAAGACTGCCATTCCATTCCGCTAAGATACGAATGCGGGCTTGCTTTTCGTTCAGGGTAGTCGGGCTGATTTGTTGGAAAGTCTGTAAATCAACCTGCCGGCCCCAAGGCAGCAGCCCGTTCTGATTCGGTAATTTTGCAGCGCCAACCGCGATTTCACCTATGATGAAGTACGACCGTTCCGGACTCTCCGACGACCAACTCCGGCGTATCTATAAAGCTATCCTGAAGCCTCGCATGATCGAGGAGAAAATGCTCGTGCTCCTGCGCCAGGGTAAACTGGCGAAATGGTTCTCCGGTATCGGGCAGGAAGCAATCGCCGTTGGGTGCGGCCTTGCCCTGGATCGCGATGAATACATCCTGCCCATGCACCGGAATCTCGGGGTCTTTACCACTCGGGAAATTCCACTCAACCGACTGTTCTCCCAGTGGATGGGAAAGCCGGGCGGATTTACCAAAGGTCGCGACCGCTCCTTTCACTTCGGTACACAGGAATTCAAGATCATCGGAATGATCTCTCATCTGGGTCCCCAACTCGGTGTGGCCGACGGCATCGCGCTGGCCAATAAGATCCGCTCGGAAAAGCGTGTTACCGCGGTTTTCTCCGGCGATGGAGCAACTTCCGAAGGCGATTTCCACGAAAGCCTCAACGTGGCCGCGGTCTGGGACCTGCCGGTCATCTTTATCATCGAGAACAACGGTTACGGACTTTCCACCCCCAGCAATGAACAGTTTCGGATGAAACAGTTCATCGACAAGGGAATCGGCTATGGAATGGAGGCCGTTCAGATCGATGGAAACAACATCCTCGAAACCTACAAGACCATCTCCGGTCTGGCGGAATCGGTGCGTCAACGGCCACGCCCGATCCTGCTGGAATGCATGACCTTCAGAATGCGTGGGCATGAGGAAGCGTCCGGGACGAAATATGTCCCTCAGGAGCTCTTCGACCTTTGGGGAAAGAAGGATCCGGTCAATAATTACGAGAATTTCCTGCTTAAAGAGAAAGTGATCGACGAGGAATTTATAGCTCTGACGCGCAGAGAGATAAAGCAGGAGATCGAAGCGAATCTGGAGGTCGCTTATGCGGAGTCGAACCCTGAACCGGACACGGAGGTCGAGTTACGGGACATGTACGATCAGCGTTCCGTTGAACTGATTGAGCCCGTTACAGGCAAGGCTACCGAGAAACGTCTGGTCGATGCGATCAGCGACGGCCTCCGTCAGTCCATGGGGCGCTACCCGAACCTGATTCTCATGGGACAAGACATTGCCGAATATGGCGGTGTCTTTAAGGTTACCCAGGGCTTTGTGGAAGCCTTCGGAAAGGACCGCGTACGGAATACGCCTTTATGCGAGTCCGCTATTGTTGGAACCGCCCAGGGCTTAGCCATCAATGGCATGAAAGCCATGGTCGAAATGCAGTTTTCCGACTTCGTCACCTGCGGTTTCAACCAGATTGTGAACAACCTCGCGAAGACGCACTATCGCTGGGGACAAAATGTCGATGTAGTGGTTCGTATGCCCACCGGCGCCGGCGTGAATGCGGGACCGTTCCATTCTCAATCGACCGAAGCCTGGTTCACCCATACACCCGGTTTGAAGGTGGTCTATCCCGCGTTCCCGGATGACGCGAAAGGATTGCTCGCAGCATCCATCGCGGACCCCAATCCGGTCATGTTCTTTGAACACAAGGCGCTTTACCGCTCTGTTCAGGGGCGGGTTCCGGACGATTATTATACCCTCGAGATCGGAAAGGCAAAGTTGGTCCGTCAGGGAAATGCTGCCACCATTGTGAGCTATGGACTGGCGGTCCACTGGGCGCTGGAATACCTCGATCAGCATCCCGAAATTTCGGTTGACCTGATTGACCTGCGCTCGCTCTTACCGTGGGATAAGGAAATGGTGATGGAGAGCGTGCGTAAGACCGGAAAAGTGCTGGTATTCCATGAGGACACGCACACGGGAGGATTCGGGGGAGAGATCGCTTCGCATATTTCCGAGCATTGCTTTGAATCCCTGGACGCGCCGGTGATGCGACTGGCCAGCCTGGATACACCGGTTCCCATGAACCTGGAATTGGAATGGAATTTTCTTCCGAAGAACCGCCTCGGAGAACGTCTGGAGCAACTGCTCCGTTACTGATATTACTTTGGATCGGTCGTAGAAACGTCCGTGAGTAACGGCTTGTTCGGCTGTTCGCGTACCGGCTTCATCAGCTCGAGTAAACGGGCAATGGCCACCTGGTTCTGCTCGAGGTAAACCGAATTGTAAACGGACCGGCGTTCGCGGGTCGTCAGATGCCAGCTCAGCGAAATCTCCTGTTCCTTGGTCGGTAGTTCGAAGATGATGAAATCGAACGGGGAGGTCAGCCAGGCCTTGGCGTATTCATACGACTCATCCTGGTTGTAATCCTGAATGGTCAGCAGGTTGCCGTAGATGTTGCCGAGCGGCGTCGTGATATTCTCGATGAAGGTCTTTCGCGGTTGCTCTTCGATGGGACGCTCCTTGTGAGAATCACGGATATCGACAAAGATCACCCCGCTGGTGTTTTCCTCAATCCATTTGCGAAAGGTATGGAGGAAACGCAACGAGGTTTTCATTCCGGTATTGTCCCGGATGCCGGCATCCATCACCTGGATCATCGGCTCGCTGGGTAAACTGACAGCCGGCAGGATGTAAGGGAAGGTCGCGTTCATCCGCAGCACACTGCTGAACCGGATGTTTCCCGCCTGTTGTTCCCTGAAGAGGTCGGAGAATTCCACTTCGTCGTAAGTGGTCTTGAAATTGAAATTGCTGTCGTTCCTGTGGGTGGTAAGGTAGGAGATGGGTTGGGGTGAGATCAGGAGGCGACGGCCGTCGTTGACAATGGTCGGCGCGAAGACCATCATCGGGATCATGGCTTCCGATTCCGGTTTCCGGTAATCCTGCAGACGCTTGACCATGACACTGCCGGTATTTTCATTGAGTTGGTTCTCGAAAGCATAGGCCCGATCCTTCGAGTATCGGTTATTGCCTTCCCGGAACTTTTGGACGTTGAGGAACAGATCGCTCACGGAAATACTGAACGTGACCGGATTCAGCAGATCTTTCCCGATGTTATCAATGTATTTCTTGTTCTGAAGGTCGGAGAGCAGTCCGAGTCGCTGGCGCAGGAACAACTCCCGGTAGTACGCCGCGCCGATCATTCCCCCCGAAGCCCCGCTGATGAGTTGGGTGGAACGTGTGAAGCGGTAGTCGGTCAGACTGTCGCAAAGTTGCATGATCCGAAAGGCCCAAATGGATGCGCGCAAGCCGCCACCGGAACAATTAACGAAGATCATCTTCGGTTTCGTCCCGCCGACGGCCGCTTTCTCTTTCCATTTTTCCAACTGCGCGATCGTGGCGGCCATGTCTGCCTGAACGCGCAGACTGTCGTCGCTTCTCCGGATGGCATCCATGTCGTACGCGCTCTTTTTCACCGTGTAATCGAGCCCGTAGGCCTTATTTTCCGGATAGAAGATGCCGTATTGCGATAGGAAATTGACCACCAGGATCAGGAGAATGAACGCGGAGCCCGCCCAGGATTTCAACCAGAACCGGAAGGCACTGCTCAACATGATCAGCAGGGAGAAGGTGAGCATCACGCTGGCGCCGGCCGGGATCTTGAAAAGGGAGTACTCCTTGAAAAGTCCCATCAGGATGAACATGCCAAAGACGATGATCTCGATGATCGCGGCGTTCAGGTGATTCTGGCGGAACACCGATTCGACCATGTCGCGGGTATAGTGTCCGGTATGCCGTACCAACTTGACTTTTCGGAAGGTGCTCAGGTACGTATCAACCCGCCACTCCTTGATCTGGGCCGGTTTTTTCTTCTTGGTGAATAATTTTCTTGTCAGCAGCAGATCGTCTTCGTCATCCACATGCGCCGCGACAGGCGCATTGGGATCGGCATCGGAAGTCTCCATGCCGAACATGAGCACGATGTCCTTGTTGGTTCGGAAAAAATATGTCAGCGTGACGGTGAAGATCAGCGTCATGCCGATCAGGAAACCGGTCACCTCCGAAATTATGCTCCATAAGCCCTGGTATTCATTGTTGAGCTGAAAACTGATGAGATTGCCGAGGTACACCAGGACGAACAGCGCAGGAAGAATGAAGTTGTTGATCGTGTACTTCAGAAACGGGCGCGATAAGGTGGCAATGAACGGAAAGCGGAAGCCGTTGATGATGTAACTGGAAATGTTGAACACCATGATGAACGCGCCGGTGGCGAAACCCATGATGAAGAAACTCAGAAAACCGACGGTCCCCATGTACTCGGGATCGAGAAACAGATAGGGTATACCGAAGCGTTTGGAAAGCGATTCCGTCACCCAGCCGAACAGCACCACCCAGTACAACAACAGGAGGTGATTCTTTTTCAGCATCACCACCAGCAACTGGATGGGAAACGAATAGATAAAGCGGGTAAAGGCTTTACGTCTTCGGAAATCGGGGCGGCGGAACCTGTTCATTGAACGCAGTACCAATAATTTACGTTCAAAACAGGAAAAAGTTTGACACTTAAGCGGTAGTTATCTTACGTTCGACCGTTTCCAGGATGACTTTCTCTTCGATTTTAGCCTTTTCCATGACTGCCGCCGCTTCCTTCAGGATCCCGTCAACGAATTCCTTGTCCTTTAGCCCCGAAGCGTTGATCCGGACGTTCAGATAGGCGCCCTGTACGGCTGTCCTGGCACACAACGCACCTACACCAGCATCGGTAACCGAATTGGGGTTGCCCTCTTCGGCCATGGCTTTAATGATTGCAAGCGAAGCGAAGGCGGCCTTCATGACACGGAGCGGTATTTCGGTCGCATACCGGGTAGCCGCCTGGATCTCCACACTTCGGGCCTTTTTTTCTTCCTCCGTAGCTTTTGGAAGACCGAAGGCGGCCATGATACGGTTGAACGATCGGGTGTCTTCATCGACCAGGAACAAAAGCTCGTCCTTCAGTTGCTGACCCTTTTCTGCCCAATCCGAGAAGAACTCCCAACGATCATCCATACCCTTTTTGTGGGAGGAAAGATTCCCGACCATGGAACCCAGGGAAACACCCAATGCACCCACATAGGCGGAAATGGAGCCACCGCCGGGTGCAGGGGATTCAGCGGCTGTCTCGTTCGCGAATTCGCGTAGCCGCATGCCGACCAAACGCTCCTGGGCTGCGTCGCGCAAACGGTATTCGATGATCCGCTCTTCCGGTTTAAATGGTCCCAGTTCGTCGAGTCCCATCGACTTGATGGCGATCCGTATCAGTTCTTCTTCCGATACACCGGTTGATCGCTTCTGCTTTTTTAAAAAGTACCTTCCCGCATCCGTCATTGCGGATAGGGGAATCAGACCGACCAGTTCGGAACCCGTAACCCGAAGCCCTCGTTGGTAAGCGCTTTTCACACATTCGTCAAACGCGATGTGAACCGGAGTCACGCTGATGTCGGTCAGGTTCATGCTGACCTGGGCAATGCCGTATTCTTCGATGAACCATCCGATGGCTTTGACCGATTTGCAGGTGCCGGGCTGTACAATTTCTTCGCCTTTTTCATTCTTGACCTTTCGGCCATTTTCCCGTACGTCGAACGCAACCGAATTGGCCCGTCGTACAGAAGTGGTATTGAGGTTGATGTTATAAGCCACGAGGAAATTTCGTGCTCCGATAACCGTAGCGCCTGAACGGGCAGGAAAAACAGCGGGACCGAAGTCGGGTTTCCATTCCGGCTTCCTGATCTTTTCGAAGAAGCCCTCATACTCGCCGGCGCGGATGACCGATAGATTCTTCCTGGCCGGGTCAGGCTGAGCTGCCTCGTAGAGGTATACCGGAATTTTCAATTCATTTCCCACGCGCTGAGCCAGCTTCTGCGCCCAGGCAGCCGTCTCTTCCATGGAGATACCGCTGATCGGGATAAGCGGACAAACATCGGTAGCACCCATGCGGGGATGCTCACCTTTGTGCTTGCTCATGTCAATCAGTTCCGCCGCCTTGCGGATGGCCTGGAACGCGGCTTCCACAACTTGTTCAGGCGCTCCGACAAACGTAACCACAGTACGATTGGTAGCCTTTCCCGGATCGACGTTCAGCAAACGGATTCCGTCGGTCGCTTCGATAACCTCGGTGATCTGCCGGATGATCGCCGGATCCTGTCCTTCACTGAAATTGGGAACACATTCGATAAGCTGTTGCATATGGGGTGTTGTCAGTTGTCAGATATTGAGTGAGGATAATGTCCGGCCGTTGATGAAGCACTGCCGGATGAGTGGCTGACCGAAGAAGTATGGAAATGCTTCGACGGATTCAAGCGGCGAGGTCACAAAGAAATTGGCAACCTTTCCGATGCCGATACTTCCATGTGTATCCTGAATGCCCATGGCGGCCGCTGCATTGATTGTTGCGGCGCAGATCGCTTCCCGTGGGGTCATCTTGTAGAGGATGCAGGCAAGAGACACCATGAGGTTCATGTTCGAACTGGGACTGCTGCCGGGATTGAAATCGGTCGCCAGTGCGACCGCATTGCCGGCCGTGATCATCGCCCGGGCCGGGGGAGCAGGAAGTCCGAGGAACAACTGAGCTCCGGGCAACAGGACCGGAATGGTTGTAGAGTCTGCCAGCGCCTTGATGTCTTCGTCATTCGCGTATTCCAGATGATCCACGCTGATGGCTCCGACTTTGATTCCGGCCAGGATACCACCGCTTCGGGTCAACTGCTCGGCATGCACCTTGGGCCGCATTCCGAACGCACGAGCTTTTGACAGGTACTGAAACGTCTCGTCCGCCGTAAAATACCCTTGTTCACAAAAGATGTCGCAGAAATCAGCGAGCCCTTCATCGGCGACTTTCGGGAATAAGGTATCGGTAAGGAATTTCAGATAGGCTGATCGGTCACCCTGGAACTCGGCTGGGACCGCGTGTGCTCCAAGAAAGGTGCTGCGCACCGGAATCGGGAAGTGATCCCGCAACCGACGAATGACCCGGAGCATTTTCAACTCACTGGCTTCGTCAAGGCCATAACCGCTCTTGATCTCGATCGCTCCGGTTCCCATCCGGATCGCATCCAGCACACGCTCACGTGCCGCGTGGAAAAGCTCATCTTCCGAAGCATCCCGAAGGCGCCTGGCTGAATTCAATATACCACCACCACGCTCCGCTATCTGCTGATAGCTGAGTCCCTGCATACGATCAACGAATTCCTGTTCACGACTACCGGCAAATACGGTATGCGTATGGGCATCGCACCAAGAGGGTAGCACCAATCCGCCTTGGGCATCGATCTCTTCGCCGATCGTGTAGCGGGATCGAAGTTCGGCCAGGGCCTCCGGTGTTTCCTGTCCAAAGGCTTCAAATTTCCCGTGCCGGACAAGCAGGTAGGCTCCATCCACGAGCGGAATACGGTCCATGGCATCGCCACGAAGCGGAGAAAGTGAACCCGGGTGGGCAAGCACCAGGGTACGGATGTTCCGGATCAATAAAGCCACAGGAACTTTGGTAGATTCGCCGGCGAAAGTAGCAATTAATCCCGCCACCGCCTGTATGGATACCTACGATGTCGTGATCCTTGGCGCCGGTCCAGCCGGTTGTACCTGTGCTTTGGCTTTGCATGACGCAGGGCTGAAGGTGGCGCTTGTTGACAAAAGTGATTTTCCGCGCGACAAGGTATGTGGGGATGCGATTGGAGGGAGGGCTGAACGTGTCCTGAGGGAACTTGATCCGGACCTGGCCGATGAATTTTCAAGGCGCGCGTTCGGCGTAAAGGCTGCCGGCTGGCGATTGGTGACACCCCGGGGCAGGTCCGTTACAGCCAGGTTTGTAAAACCTGGCCGGGTCGTTCGCCGATGGGACTTCGATCATTTTCTGTTCGAACAACTCCGGGTGAAGTTTCCGACACTCAGGTTGTTGACCGGACTGACGGTCAAGTCGATCCGGAATACCGGAGAGGGGTTTGAATTGTTAGCTGACGGGCTGCAACTCAAGGCCCGTTTTCTGGTGGGCTGTGATGGCGCAAACTCCATCGTTGCCCGGCAACTGGTCGGGAGAACGGTAGATCCTGCTTTTCACTCGGGAGCAGTCCGGGCTTATTACCGCGGGATAAAAGGTGTTCAAGGCAATGAGTTGCTCGAGATCTACCTGCTCAAAGATTTTCTGCCGGGATACTTCTGGATATTTCCGCTTCCGGATGGAGCAGCGAATGTGGGTTTCGGGATGTTGACCAGCGATATCTCCAAACGGCGGATCGATCTGAAGGCTGCCCTGGACGCGATTATCCGGTCCAATGATGAACTGCGTGACCGATTCCGGTTCGCCGTAAGGGAAGGAACGGTGACAGGATTCGGCTTACCACTTGGCGGAAAGGTGCAACAACTCAGCGGTGACAGTTTCCTACTCTGTGGCGATGCCGCTTCCCTGATCGATCCTTTGAACGGGGAAGGTATAGCCAACGCGATGTGGAGTGCGCAAATCGCGGCACGCCATATCCGGCAGGCCTTCAAGTCGGGAGCGTTTGGCCACGACTCTTTGCAAGCCTACGATCGGGAACTCTACTCCAAACTTGGACCGGAACTCCGCCGCAAATTGTTGATGCAACGTGTTTTTAACCGTCCCTGGCTGATCGAGTCCCTGGTTGCGTTGGGGAACCGAATTCCCTGGTTGAAAGACCGGGTAGCACGCAGGTTGTAAGGCTGCATTAACATCTTTTCGTTGATTTTTAGGCCTTTCACCGGGTTCTGCAGCCAACCCGAACCGTAACTTCGTATCCTATGGCTGGAAATAGCTTCGGACAGATTTTTCGTCTTACCTCGTTCGGCGAATCGCACGGTCCCGCACTGGGTGGCGTACTCGATGGTTGCCCGTCCGGACTGCCGATTGATTTGACTGCTGTACAAGCTGATCTTGATCGACGGAGACCCGGACAAAGCGGCATTACCACCGCGAGAAAGGAGGCTGATTCTTTTGAGTTGTTATCGGGTGTGTTTGAGGGCAGAACCACCGGCGCTCCGATCGGATTTATCATCAGGAACCGTGACGAACGTTCTTCCGATTACGATGCCATGGCCGGAAGCTTTCGTCCTTCTCACGCCGATTATACGACTACCGCCAAATACGGACATCGCGATCATCGAGGTGGTGGACGCAGTTCCGCCCGCGAAACGGTTTGCCGGGTCTTTGCAGGCGCGATCGCCCGTCAACTGTTGACTACCGTCGGTGTGGAAGTAGGCGCTTGTGTTTCGGGTGTCGGTCCCTATCAGTTCGCCACTGCCGATCGCTTTTTCAGCCGCGAGGAAGTTGACGCGAACATACTCCGTTGTCCGGATGAAACCGCCGCTGATCAGATGATCCGGTATATCGAAGAGCTAAAGTCACTGGGCGATACCACCGGCGGTGTCATCACCGGCTTCGTCCGTGGCATGCCAGCCGGATGGGGTGAACCGGTATTCGATAAACTCCACGCCGATCTGGGTAAGGCGATGTTGAGCATCAACGCCGTTCATGGATTCGAATACGGAAGCGGCTTCGCTGCCGCGGCCATGAAAGGCTCTGAACATAACGATGTCTTTACGACTGCGAAGGCTGGCCGGATCGTGACGCGTACCAACCATTCCGGGGGAATCCAAGGGGGTATTTCCAATGGGATGGACATCCGTTTCCGCGTAGCCTTCAAACCCGTCGCCACTCTGCTGAAGCCGCAGGAAACAGTCGATACGGGAGGAAATCCTACTGTCCTGGAAGCCAAAGGGCGGCACGATCCGTGTGTAGTGCCGCGCGCCGTTCCGATCGTTGAAGCGATGACCTGTCTGGTGCTAGCCGATCACTATCTGCGCCACCGCTCCTCCCGCTTGTAAACAATATTTATCGAAAATCCCGTTAGTATAATATCAATTAAAGTCATGAAAAAAATACTGAAGTGGTTCTTCATCGTAATCGGAGTCTTGTTGGTGCTATTGATCGCCACTCCGTTTCTTTTCAAGGACAAATTGGTTGGCCTGATCAAAGAGGAAACGAATAAGAACCTGAACGCGACGGTTGACTTCTCGGATGCCAGTCTTTCTTTGATCCGGAGTTTCCCCAACCTCTCCCTGGAGTTGGAGAATCTATCGGTCATCAACATGGCCCCCTTCGCCGGTGATACCTTGGTCTATGCGAAGTCACTCGGCATTACGGTCGATATCATGTCGGTCATCCGAGGTAGTGAGATCAACATCCGCTCCGTCACGGTCGCGGATGCGGTCATGAATTTCCTGGTCACCAAAGAAGGGAAAGCGAACTGGGATATTGCCAAACCTTCTGAAACGCCCACCGCTGCTGGTGAACCATCGAAATTCAAGGCGAGTCTGAAGTCGTATACGGTTTCCAACGCGGATGTAACCTACGATGACCGGTCGCTCGATTTTTACCTGCGCCTTAAAGATGTGAATCATGCAGGCAAAGGAGATTTTACCCAAGACCTGTTCGTCCTGTCGACCACTACCATCAGTCCGAACGTTGCGATGAAGTATGGTGGTGTACCGTATATCGCTGCGGCAAAAGCCGAAATTCTGGCCGACCTCGACATGGACATGAAGCAATTCAAGTTCACGTTCAAGCAAAATCAACTCAAGCTCAATGAACTTGAACTAGGTGTCGATGGTTGGGTGGCCATGCCGGACACCAACATCGACATGGACTTGAAATTCAACGCCCCGAAAGCCGATTTCCGGAACTTCCTGTCCATGATTCCAGCCGTTTATTCCAAGGACTTTTCTTCCATTCAGGCGAATGGCAAAATGGCCCTGTCCGGTTTCATCAAAGGCCGATACAATGCCGCCAGTATGCCGGGATTCGGACTGAAGTTGGATATTGATAACGGGCGATTCAAATATCCCAGCCTGCCGGCCGAAGTACGCAGCGTGTTCGTCAACCTGGCGGTTGAAAACCCCGACGGTGTTCCCGATCATACGTACATCAACCTTTCCCGACTGGATGCCAACCTCGGTGGTGACGAGTTTCGTTCCCGTTTGGTGCTGAAGACACCGGTCAGCGATCCCGATCTGGATGCGATGATGAAAGGCCGGATCAATCTGGACAATGTCAAGAAATTCGTTCCGCTCGAAAAGGGAACCGATCTAAGTGGTCGTATGGAAGCCGATCTGGAACTGAAGGGACGCATGTCGTCGATCGACCGCAAGCAGTACGATCAGTTTAAAGCAGCCGGGCGTTTGCTCCTGAGCCAGTTCAAATACGTCGATCCTGCCGTAGGGAAACCTGTTTCGATCGCTGAACTGAAGCTGGGCTTTTCTCCCCAGATTGTTCGACTGGAGAATCTTCAGATGCAGGCAGGGAAGACCGATATCCAGGCGGAAGGAAGCCTGGAACAGTTTCTCGCGTACTTCCTGAAAGACGAAGGGGTTCTGACGGGCAAGCTGAACATGACTTCCCGGGTGGTGGACCTGAACGAGTGGATGCCTGCATCGGACTCCACCAATGCTGCCACAGCCGACACGGCTGCGCTGAGTGTTATTCCGGTTCCTGCCAACATCGATTTCACCATGAACGCGTCGATCGGCAAACTGGTCTATACCAATTTCAATATCTATAACCTGAAAGGTTCACTGATCGTTCGTGATGAATCCGTCCGGATGAGCGGAGTCAACATGCAATTGATGGATGGGACGATGGCGATGAACGGAAGTTACTCGACGAAGAATCCCAAAGCTCCGGACATCGACTTCAGCATGGACATCAAGAACTTCGATATGCAGAAAACGGTGGCGACCTTTAATACGGTGGAAAAGCTCGCACCCATGGCGAAGTATTGCTCGGGCAAGTTCGGTACGACCATGACGGTGAAGGGACAGTTGGATCAACACATGAGCCCGGTAGTGAATTCCCTCACCGGTGCAGGAAAGCTGAACACCAGCCAGGTGGTGATCTCCAATTTCCCTGCTTTCAACAAACTGGCGGATGCGCTGAAGATGCCCTCCTGGAAAAAGCTGGATGTACCCGCGTTGAATCCTTCCTTCCGTTTTGTCAATGGCCGCGTCTATGTGGATCCGTTCGATGTGACCATGAACGGGAACAAGGCGACCATTGCAGGATCGAACGGATTCGACCAGACCATCGACTATACCATGGCTGTTCAGATTCCGCGGAGTTCGTTTGGCGGCAACGCCAACGCAGCACTCGAAGGTCTCGTTTCCAAGGCGAATGCTTCCGGAGCCAATTTCAGTTTGGGAGAGACGGTCCCGTTGAATGTGACCATTGGCGGTACGGTGCTGGAGCCCAAGGTCGGAACGGACCTCAATAAAAAAGGCGCAGCGGTTATGGATGACCTGAAGGCCAAGGCCAAAGCGGAGTTTGATAAGAAGAAGGCTGAAGCCGAAGCGAAAGCCCGGGCCGAGGCCGACAAGCTCAAGGCGGAAGCGGAAGCAAAGCTGAACGCCGAGAAGGAAAAGGCCAAGGCGGAAGCGGATCGTTTGAAGAAAGAAGCGGAAGCGAAAGCGAAAGCAGCTGCCGACAGCGCGAAGAAAGCCGCGGAGAAGAAAGGGAAGGAGATGATCGACGAATTCAATCCGTTCAAGAAGAAGAAGTGATAAAAGCCGTTTGTCCTATTGGCAGGTTCCTGATCGCGGGAACATTGCTGTTGAACTCCTGCCTGGCGGTTGCGCAATCATGCCCGAAGTCGGAGAATAAAAAAGCCCTCCGCTTCCAGGAGGAGGCGGAGTCGGCTTACAAGTCGCGCAAGTACGAAGATGCGTTGGATGCCAGTGGAAAAGCGATTGACGCGGATCCGGAATATGCAGACGCTTATTTGCTGCAAGGTTATGCCGCATTGAAGAAACGCTCATTCGGATTGGCGGAAGAGAGTTTGCAAAAGGCGATCGAACTCTGCGAGTCGGTCGATCCGGAAGCCTATTATCAGCTGGGTTGGTTGTATTATGACCTCAAGAAATGGAAGGAGTCGGAGCGCTACCTGTCAAAATTCACAGGTCATGACCGGATCAACGAAGAACATGGTGCCAAGGCCGAATTGATGCTGGCAAGGGCGAAGCTTTATGCCCATCCGGTACCCTTTGACCCGCAACCGGTGAAAGACCTGAGCACACCCGACCCCGAGTATCTGCCGTACATATCACCCGACCAGGACCTGGCGTTTTTCACCCGCCGCTTTGAACTGAAGGACAAGAACATGCTGGTGCCGCAAAGCGTCGAGAAATTCATGCTTTCGAAACGCACCGGTCTGGGCGTTTATGAGCGAGGTGCCCCGATGCCATTACCCTTCAATCAGGCAAGCTCGAACAACGAAGGCGGGGCAACGATCACGATTGACAATAAGCACTTGTTCTTTACGGTCAATACAAAGGGTAATTTCGACATCTGTACTTCGGATCGCGAAAATGGGCAGTGGGGAGAGATCCGGAATCTCGGCCCGAATGTCAACGACCCGAAGCAATGGGATTCGCAGCCGACCATTGCGCCGGACGGGAAGACGTTGTACTTCGCTTCAGCAAGGGATGCAGCCACGGGAATTGATCTCTATGTGACAACGCGGTCGGATGATGGAACATGGAACAAGGCGCGTAAGCTCCCGCCTCCCGTCAACACGAACGGGAATGATAAATCGCCTTTCTTTCACAGCGATGCCCGGACCTTGTATTTCTCTTCCGACAGTCTGCCTGGATTGGGCGGATACGATATTTACTTTTCCCGACAGGATGAGAAGGGTAACTGGAGCAAACCGGTGAATCTGGGCTATCCGATCAATACGGAAGCCGATGAAGTGGGATTCTTTGTCAGCACCGATGGAAAAAAAGGATTTTTCAGCTCCAACAAATTGAATAACGGAGCCGGCGGTTTCGATATCTATTCCTTCGATTTGTATGAAGGCGCCCGACCGGGGAAGGTGTATTTTCAAAAGGGCGATCTGAACGGACCGGAGGATGCTGATCCATTACCTGCTACGATCGAGATCAAGGATGCGGTGACAAGAAAACTCACCAGGATCGATGTCGATTCCGTGACCGGTGAATATGCCTTCGTCGTAAACTTCGATCACGACCTCCTGGTATCCGTTAAGAAAGAAGGCTATGCGTTCGAATCCCAGTATGTATCACGGAAAGACACGGCCCGACCATTGGTAGTTACCAGCGATCTTCAACTGAAGAAGCTGGAAGTAGGGGCACAGTACCCGATCAACGATATCCTGTTCGGAACGAATTCTTCCGAGATCAACGACACCATCAAGACCGTCCTGGATGATTTTGCGGAGTATCTGCAGTTGAACCCGAAGTTGCGGGTCGGCATTCAGGGGCATACGGATAATGTCGGGAACCCAGGTGATAACATGGCGCTTTCAGAGCGTCGCGCCAAGGCCGTCTTCGACTATCTCGTCGGTCAGGGCATTACCGCTACCCGGATGACGCATAAGGGATATGGCGAAACGAAGCCGCTTTTCCCGAATGCTACCGAAGCCGGACGTGCGAAGAACCGAAGGACGGTTTTCGTGGTTTCCCAGAATTAATGGTATGGAAAATGCTATGCACCGTGCTCCACTTAAAAAATCCAGCATGAAGTACTTTCTAGCCCCGGTATTCGCTCTCCTGATCGCGATACCGGTATCCGCACAGCAAGTGCGATCGATCACGGAATCCGACGTGAAATCCGTAAAAGTCTTCCTCAATGGAGCGCAGGTTAATCGGGAAGCAAAAACCACCATCGATGCCGGCACCACCTTACTGCAGATCGAAAACCTGTCGCAGTACATCGATAAGAGTTCGATCAGTGTGAGCGGAACAGGAGAAGCGGTGATCGCCGGAGTGGGTTTCAGGATGGAGTACCTGACCGAAGACCGAAAATCACCGGAGGTCCGTCAACTCGAGGACTCGGCAAAAACGCTTCAGTTGGAATTGGACAAAGTGAATGGGTTGGAGCAGGTGTACAACGATGAAATAACCCTGCTGAATGCCAATAAAGCGGTGGGTGGTTCAAACATAGGTGTGGATGTCGACAACCTGCGGGAAGTAGCCGATTTTTTCCGACAACGCATGATTGAACTGCGCATCAAACTCATCGATTCGGGACGGGAAAAGAAGAAAGTCAGTGAACGCCTGGCTCGCGTCACACAACAATTGAATGAACTGAATGCAAGGAAGAATCATCCGTTCGGAACCATTCTGGTCACCCTGACTGCCCGTCAACGCACCAGTGTCAACCTTTCCCTGAGCTACTATGTGCAGGGTGTCGCCTGGTCGCCGCTGTATGATATCCGTGCCAAAGACGTGGCGAGTCCGGTGCAGTTGTCTTATAAAGCACAGGTGACAAATGCTACGGGAGAGCAATGGGAGAATGTTCGGCTGACACTTTCAACAGGCAATCCGAGTCTGGGTGGTACAAAACCACAACTGAATCCGTGGTACCTCGATTTTCTTCAGCCCTACTATGGGCGCCAGAAACAAGAGTTGAAAGAACTGTCAGCGGTACCGGCCATGCGGGATGATAATCTGGCGATGGGCCAGGCCGTCGAGCTTTCCGCGCCGATTGTTCAGATGAATGAGAACCAACTGGCCACCGACTTTGACATCACCCTTCCGTATACCTTGAACGGCGACGGCAAACCGGTCACGGTCGATATCCAGTCCCATCAACTTCCGGCCACCTACACCTATTATGCAGCACCGCGTCTGGACCGGGATGCCTTCTTGCTGGCACGTGTCACGGGTTGGGATGCATTGAACCTGCTGCCTGGACAAGCGAATGTCTATTTTGAAGGAAGCTATGTCGGAGAAACTTCGATTAATCCCAACGCCACACAGGACACCCTGGATCTTTCACTCGGCCGTGATAAACGGATTGTCATTACACGCGAGAAACTGAAAGAACTGACCACCAATAAAACCATCGGCGGTACGCAGGTCCATGAAACTACCTGGGAGATCAAAGTGCGGAACTCGAAACGCGAGGCCATCAATCTGGTACTCGAAGATCAGTTCCCCGTGAGTCGTGACAAAGACATCAAGGTACAAACCGGAGACTTCTCCGGTGCCTCGTACGATGAAGTTAGCGGCAAACTGACGTGGAGGTTGTCGATAGGTTCCAACCAAACGGAAAACCGCAAGTTCAACTACACGGTCAAACACCCGAAAGACCGGCCAGTTCCGGGCCTTTAATCAAGAAAGAGAAACGCCGCCTGCATGGGCGGCGTTTCTTAATTCCTTAACATCCGGCGTTGGGAAGATTCGCGCATTTTCCGTTTTTTTGCAGCACGGAATGGCGAGCAAGAAGCTGATATACAATATTTTACTCGTTTTCGGGCTAATTTCCGCTTTTCCGAAATGGTTGAACGCGCAATGCGCTTCCACCGTCAGTAGTTTTCCCTATTTCGAGAGTTTTGAAGTCGGTAACGGAGGGTGGAGCAGCAGTGGCTCGAATGATGACTGGGCGCTGGGTACTCCGGGCAAACCGGTTATTCGTACGGCCGGCGACGGTTTGAATTCCTGGATTACCGGCGGACTAACGCTTTCTTTTTACAACTTCGGGGAACGATCGTGGGTGGAAAGTCCCTGTTTCGATTTTTCCGGATTACAGTACCCGGAAGTCTCCTTGATGGTTTTCTGGGAAACCGAGTATCAATACGACGGCGCCAATTTGCAATACTCGATCGATGGGGGTTCCTCTTGGGTGAATGTTGGCAACGCGAATGAATCCGGTACTTGCCTCTCGGAAAATTGGTTCAACCGTTCAGGCATCAATAATCTTTCCGGGTTTGTCAATCCGGGATCCGGTTGGTCCGGTAACGTGCAACCGACTTCAGGTTCCTGTCGCGGCGGGAATGGCAGCGGCGATTGGGTAACCGCCCGCCATTGCGTACGTGAGTTAGCCGGACAACCGGAAGTGCGCTTTCGGGTTACGTTCGGTTCGGGTACCACTTGCAATGACTTCGATGGTTTCGCATTCGATGCCTTCCAGATCCGGGAAAGTTCCAGCGCTGCTACTGCAGGTGTTCTGTTTAGCTGTGTAAATGAAACCACGGTGCAATTCTCGGATGCCGATCCTTCCTGTAATCAATCCTGGTCCTGGGATTTCGGAGACGGAACTTCGGGTTCTTCTTCGGAGACTGTCTCCGGAACTTCGCATACATTTTTAACTCCAGGCACCTATACGGTGACCCTGGAAACCGAAAATGCATGCGGTGCTTCGGCAGTCGGAACGCAGGAAATAAACGTGCTGCGCGCTACCTCGGTAACACAAGCCGTTAGCTGTGCCGGTGGTAACGATGGGAGCGTCTCCCTCGAAGTCCTGCCTTCCGGTCTTGCACATGCGACTGTCTGGCAACTTCCGGTTCCGGTTGTCGGAGATAGCCTTTTGGGACTTGAGGAAGGAGTATACGACGCAATCGTTTCGGTCAGCAACGGTTGCTCGCTGGAAGTCTCCACCGGCATTGAAACTCGTCCCGACGGGTACGTTCGTCCCGAGTTGGGCCCTGACACGTTTGTCTGCCCGGACCGGCCCCTGCAACTGGGCGGGGGAGTGTTTGATCAATATTTGTGGTCGACGGGGGATGATGGACCGTTTGTGCTCATTTCAGATTCAGGCGTAATTGCTTTGCAAGTGACCAATGCACGCGGTTGTACCGGTACCGATACGTTACATGTGCGACTGGATTGTCTGGGCGAACCCTTATTGCCGAATGCCTTTACACCCAATCAGGATGGTATTAACGATGCCTGGTCGCCCGTAGGACCATTGGAGCGTGTTATCGGCTGGAACATTTACGACCGCTGGGGAAATGCTATTCTCCTGAATCAGGGACCATATGACCGCTGGGATGGAAAGTTGTCCGGTAAGCCGGCTCCTACCGGCACATATGTCTGCCTGCTTCGGTATCTTGCCACCGATGGAAGTGAGCAACAAAAGACAGGACGGGTCACCCTGCTTTACTGATCTTCGTTTATTTTGCTTGCTGCTGCTTGCGCTCCAATCCGCTTCGGTAGCGATGGCTCAGGAGAAGTCCGATTCATCCGGCATCCCATTGCTTTCTCCCTGGGAGAACGCGACACGACCACATCCAGGGAGAACCAGACTGATCGCCGGTACAACCCTGGGCTTGTATCCGCTGAGCATGACCTGGCTGTATGCTCAATGGTATAAAGATTATCCTCAGTCAGGTTTCCACTTTTTCAACGATGCCGGTGAATGGGAACAAATGGATAAAGTTGCGCATGCCTGGGATGCGTACTCGATCGCCAAGCCGCTCGCCAGGACCTTTCGATGGGCAGGACATGGTACTCACCGATCCGCGCTCTACGGTGCAGGTATCGCGTTCCTTTACCAAACCACCATTGAAGTGTTTGACGGATTTTCCGCCGAATGGGGATTCTCCGTACCGGATATGCTGGCGAACAGCTTTGGTACAGGTGCATTCCTTTCGCAAGAGTTATTGTGGCAGGAGCAGCGTATCACACTGAAATATTCGTTTCACCTCTCCGAATATGCGCGGTTTCGACCGGAGGTACTCGGTGAAACGTTTCCGGAAAGGATCCTGAAGGACTACAATGGAATGACGTGCTGGGCAGTCCTAAACCCGGCAAGTTTCCTGAAGGGGAACGAAAAATTTCCCCGCTGGTTGAGTGTCGCAATCGGTTATGGTGCCGACGGGATGACCGGAGGTGAAGAAAATCCTCCTGCCGTGGATGGCGTACCGATTCCATCCTTCGAACGCCGAAGGCAATTCTATCTCAGTGTTGATGTGGAGCTATCGCGCATCCGGACACGATCACGGTTCCTGAAAGCGGTGGGAAGTGTGATCAACCTGATCCACTTACCGGCCCCCGCCCTGGAAATTTCACCGGGTAGGAGTGTGAAGGGCCACTGGTTATACTTCTGATCAATACGTGGGAATCGAATGGTCGATCTCGCGGGCGTAGGCGAGTATCCCACCGCGCAGGTTGTACAAATTGGTGAAGCCATACCGTCGTTCCAGTTCCTGGACCACGACACCGGAACGTCCGCCGGATTTGCAATGAATGATCACGTCTTTATCGCGGGCAATACGATCGATCTGTTCGAAGATGGTCCCCATCGGGATAAGCTCTCCGGAAAGATTGCAAACTTCGAACTCATAGGATTCCCGTACATCGATGAGTTGAAAATCTTCTCCATTATCGCGTTTCTCCTTTAATTCCTGGACGGTGACTTCCTTCATGAACCTCTTGGTTTTGAGACAGTTCAAAAATAACCTAAATTGTCCATTCACACACTAACCCATCTGCTTTATGGACTCTACCACGAATACTGAAATCCTTGTATATGCAGGCTTTTGGCGAAGGTTTGCAGCGATGTTGATCGACTATTTGATACTCGGCGCCTTGCACATGATCGTAATCGTTCCGGTACTTGGAATGTTAGGCATCGGTGCGGTTGCCAGCGGTATCGATGCGGAAGGCATGTCGGAAGACGATCAGGCCATGTTGTTCATGGCTATTCTCAGCGGTGCGGCAATCCTGTATGTAGTACTGGCCATTATCGGTTGGTTGTACTACGCTTTGATGGAGTCCAGTTCCCGGCAAGCCACGGTCGGAAAGATCGCTTTAGGCTTAAGGGTTACTGATCTGAATGGCGAAAGGATAACTTTCCTGCGCGCCACCGGCCGGTATTTTGGAAAGATCATTTCCGGCATGATCCTGTACATTGGTTTCATCATGGCAGCCTTCACGGAAAAGAGGCAGGCCTTGCATGACCTGATGGCGGAATGCCTCGTTGTATCGAATCCCTCACAATCCTAAATCCACTTACATGAAAAGAACGCTACGCATCCTGAGTGCCTGTCTATTACTTGCTCAGCAAGCATTCGCAGGCAGCGGCGGACCTGACGCTTACGGTTATGTCTGGCGCGACAACCTCGACCCGGCCGGGCCAGTGTTCAACTGGATCGATCTTACCACCCGAACGGGCGTCAACCTCGTGGAGAATCTGTCGGATGACAATACCAAGGGGCCCTTCAACATGAATTTCGATTTCCACTATTACTGGTACGATGTCGATCAGTTTTGGGTCGGCAGCAACGGTTACATTGCCTTCCAGAATGGTCAGTTATCGGCTTCCTTTCCTTCCATACCAAGCACCAGCCAGCCGCATAATTTCATTGCAGCCATGGCGTCCGACCTGAATTTCGACGGTACCGGAAATCCCGGCCGGTGTTATTCCTGGCAAAGCCCGACCGGCGACAGCCTGGTGGTATCCTGGGTGGATGTTCCCTTCTGGGATCCGGCAGCCCCGAACTATATCGGCTCGAACAGTTTTCAGATCATCCTGACGAGTGTCGACAGTTCCATAACATTCCAATACCTGTCCCAAAACGGAGTATACAACGGGGGGACGGCAACCTATTGGTCGTCGGGTATTGAAAACATCACCGGCGGGGTCGGACTGCAACACTTATTGAATCCGGTCAATGTTCCGGGTGTCAATTATCTGGCTACACCTTATGCGGTCAAGTTCTATTACCCTGCAAGCACCTCTTATCAGGTGCTCGATCTGAGTTGCACTTACTCCAATAACCCATCCAATGGTGGCGTTTTCATCAGTGACCGTACCGCAGCGCCATGGCCGCTGCAATTACAGGTCAAGAACACCGGGAATACCACCTGCAATGCGTTCAATGTCTATTCGTATGTGGCAACCGACAATTTCGGAACTACCGGAACGGTGATCGTGGACGATACCGTAACACAAGCCGGTATGGCG
>WBZT01000927.1_pt1 | contig 22586 bp, 21 predicted proteins | sample 5204241 | NCBI WGS metagenome assembly WBZT01 (sample SAMN12344358, study PRJNA552823) | activated sludge metagenome | biome: Activated sludge suspended growth; feature: Nitrification reactor; material: Wastewater; isolation source: activated sludge from nitrification reactor of wastewater...
CAGGAGCTGTGGACCCGCGGGACGGTGGACCGGCCCGACGAAAGGAACGGCAGCGATGGGGAACCGCAGCGACGAGAGGGTGTGTCGGGGCGCCATGACAGGATCACCCCATGGCACCGAGTCCCCGCCGAGCCGAACCGGCGATCGTCGTCACCGGGCCCGAGCCGCTACTGGTCCGGCGCACGGCTGACGATGCCACCGAGCGGCTCCAGGCAGCCGAACCCGAGCGAGGTCTGCGAGTCCTGGACTGCGCGCGCAAGTCCGATTCGGGGATCGACCTCGCCCAGGTGATCGCGCAAGCCGCGGCTCCCAGTCTCTTCGGTGACGCTCCGATCCTGCGGGTCGACAACATCGAACTGTCTGACGACGGCGTGCAGTCGGTACTCAAGGACCTCATCGCCGACTCCGGGGGAGGGGCGGTGGTCATCACTCACAACGGCGCCGCCCGGGGTCGAGGGGTGGTCAACGCGGCCACCAAGTCCGGTGCGGAGGTCATCAAGTGTGCCCGGCCCAACGAACGCGAGATCCGGCGCATGGCCCGAGCCGAGGCGGCCTCGGGTGGCGGCACACTCACGGACCAGGCTGAGCAGTGGCTCGTCGATGCACTCGGCACCGATTCCCTCGAACTGCTGCTCGCTGCGGTCCGCCAGGCGGTGACCGACACACCACAGGGCCGAGTCGACGAGGACACGGTGCAGGCGATGTTCCCGCAGCAGGCCAAGGTCAGTTCGTTCGCTGTCGTCGACCAGATCTGGGCCGGGCGTACCACCGATGCGCTGCGGTTGCTACGCGGAATGGAGCAGCGGGAGCGGGGGGTAGGGGTGTCAGTGGTCGCGGCTCTGGCTCACGGATTGCGCATGATGGCACTTGTCGGCTTGCGCGGGTCCAACCCGCCGCCGGACATGTCCGTGGCCCCATGGCAGAAGGACCGCGCCCGGGACAACGCCCGTCGCTGGGGAGCCACTGCCGCCAAGATCGCCGCCGTATCCGCGCGCCTGCCGCAACTCGACGCCGACATGAAAGGGGGAGTGGACGGCGGCACCGCACTTGACGACGAGCAGAAGATGGCCATCATCGAGATGGTCGTGGCTCGGCTGGCAGCGGCGTCAGAGCGCTGACGACCGGCTGATCAGGCGCTGATCAACCCAGCGCGGCGGCCTGCCGAAAGATCGCGGACTTGCGGTTCGCGGCCTGGTTCTTGTGGATGACGCCCTTGCTGGCCGCCTTGTCCAACTGCCGCCCCACGGTCTGGGCGAGTTCGTGTGCTTTCGCCGCATCACCGGCGGACACCGCCTCGTTGAAGTGGCGCACTGAGGTCTTGAGGGCGGACTTGACCGCCTTGTTGCGCTCATGGGCCTTGTCGTTGGTCCGGTTGCGCTTGATCTGCGACTTGATGTTCGCCATGGGTCCAGAAGCCTTCGTCGGTGGGGCACTCGTGCTGATGGTCGGGCGCGAGGAACGCGCACCAACAGGAGTTTAGGATAACGGTGCAGGACCCACTCGCGCCAAATCCCCCGATCGGACAGCCGTGACAGACACCTCAGACGGCGCGGCCGCCACCCGGCCCGGCGCCACCGATCAGGGGCTGATCCGCAACTTCTGCATCATCGCGCACATCGATCACGGCAAGTCGACGCTCGCCGATCGCATGCTCCAACTGACGGGTTTGGTCCCCGATCGCGAGATGCGCGCTCAATACCTCGATCGGATGGACATCGAGCGCGAGCGAGGCATCACGATCAAGAGTCAGGCCGTTCGACTGCCCTATCAGGCCGTCGACGGGCGCACCTACGTGCTCAACCTGATCGACACGCCCGGCCACGTCGATTTCACGTACGAGGTGTCCCGCAGCCTGGCCGCCTGCGAGGGGGCGGTTCTGCTCGTCGACGCCGCGCAGGGGATCGAGGCTCAGACCCTCGCCAATCTGTATCTGGCGTTGGAAGACGACCTGCACATCATCCCGGTGCTCAACAAGATCGACCTGCCCGCCGCCCAACCCGACAAGTACGCGGCCGAACTGGCACACATCATCGGCTGCTCCGCCGACGATGTCCTGCGGGTGTCGGCCAAGACCGGGGAGGGAGTCGGCGACCTGCTCGAGCAGGTTGTTCACGACGTCCCACCACCAGGGGGAGACGCCGACGCTCCCGCACGCGCATTGATCTTCGACTCCGTCTACGACACCTACCGCGGAGTGGTCACCTACGTGCGGATGGTCGACGGTCATCTGGGGCATCGGCAACGAATCCGCATGATGTCGACGGGCGCGACGCACGAGGCGCTGGAGGTCGGGGTCATCTCCCCTGAGCCGGTGGCTTCCTCGGCTTTGGCGGCCGGCGAGGTCGGCTACCTCATCACGGGAGTCAAAGACGTCCGCCAGAGTCGAGTGGGCGACACAGTCACTACATCCGACGGCGGCGCTGACGTCGCCCTCGGCGGCTACCAGGATCCCAAACCGATGGTCTATTCCGGGCTGTTCCCGATCGACGGCTCGGACTACCCGGTTCTGCGCGACGCGCTCGACAAGCTCAAACTCAACGACGCTGCCCTCGCCTACACGCCCGAGACCTCGACGGCGCTCGGGTTCGGGTTCCGGTGCGGATTCCTGGGTTTACTGCACCTGGAGATCGTCCGCGAACGGCTCGAGCGCGAATTCGACCTCGATCTCATCTCGACCGCACCAAGCGTCGTCTACGGCGTGGATATGGAGGACGGTGACCATCACGTGGTCACCAATCCCAGCGAGTTTCCCGACGGCAAGGTCGCAGCTGTCACCGAGCCCGTCGTGCGCGCCACGGTCATCGCACCGTCGGACTACGTCGGCACGATCATGGAACTGTGCCAGGCGCGGCGCGGCACGTTGCTGGGCATGGACTATCTGTCGTCGGACCGGGTCGAGTTGCGCTACACGCTGCCGCTGGCCGAGATCGTGTTCGACTTCTTCGACGCCTTGAAGTCGCGAACCCGGGGCTATGCGTCGCTGGACTACGAACCGGCCGGCGAGCAGCAAGCCGACCTGGTCAAGGTGGACATCCTGCTGCACGGCGATCCCGTCGATGCGTTCAGTTCGATCGTCCACCGCGACCGCTCCTACGCCTACGGCGTGGCGATGGCGGCACGGCTGAAGGACTTGATCCCGAGGCAGCAGTTCGAAGTCCCCATCCAGGCGGCGATCGGCTCGCGCATCATCGCTCGCGAGAACATTCGCGCGATCCGCAAGGACGTGCTCGCGAAGTGCTACGGAGGCGACATCAGCCGCAAGCGCAAACTGCTCGAGAAGCAGAAGGCGGGCAAGAAGAGGATGAAGATGGTGGGCTCTGTCGAGGTTCCACAGGAAGCGTTCATCGCGGCCCTGTCCACGGATTCCGAACGCTGATCGAGCGATAGGGGCGCATCGCAGGCCCAGGGCGTATAGGGTTCCCAGGATGCAATCGACCGCCCCAAGGAGGCGTTGACGGATGACTGAGGTCCCCTCGGCTGGAATGACAACCGGGTCACTGAACGAGCCCTACCCCAAGCAGGCGCCCTCCTTCGGGCAACTGATCCTGGATCGGGTCGCGAAAGGCCCGACCAAGGAAGCCTTCCGGGCCCCCACGAAGGACGGGGGCTGGCGTTCGTACACGTGGGCGCAGTCCCTGGACGAAGCCAGTGAGGCCGCGGCCGGTCTGGTCGCGCTCGGGCTCAACATCGAAGAGCGTGTCTCGATCGCCAGCAACACGCGGCTGGAGTGGATCTTCGCCGACATGGCCATCATGCTGGCCGGCGGTGCGACGACCACCGTGTACCCGAGCACGCAGCCTGAGGACGTCAACTACATCCTGGAGGACTCGCACTCCCGGATCCTCATCGCCGAGGACCAGAGCCAGATCGACAAGGTCGATCGCGCCGCCAACCCCGACCTGAAGCACTTCGTGCTCATCGACGGCGAAGGCGACGGCGACACGGTTCTCAGCTGGGCGCAGTTGCGCGAGAAGGGCAAGGCCCTGCTCGCCGAGAACGCCAACCTGATCCAGGAGCGGGTCGATCAGACCGGCCCCGACGGTTTGGCCACCTTGATCTACACGTCCGGGACGACCGGCAAGCCCAAGGGCGTCGAACTCACCCACGGCAACTGGACCTACGAGGGGGCCGGACTGTCGGCGCTCGGCGTGATCCAGGAGGACTGGGTGCAGTTCCTTTGGCTGCCCATGGCGCACTCGTTCGGCAAGGTGCTCATGGCGGCCCAGATGCAGATCGGGTTCGTCACCGCCGTCGACGGCCGGGTCCCCGAGATCATCAACAACCTTCCCGTGGTCAAGCCGACCTTCATGGCGGCCGTTCCGCGCATCTTCGAGAAGGTCCACGCCGGCGTCAATCGGCAGGTCAACGAAGAGGGCGGTGCCAAGGCGTCGATCTTCGCGTGGGCGTTCAAGGTCGGCGCCAAGGCGCGCGAGAAGCGACTCGCCGGCGAGAAGGTCGGTGGCCTACTCGGAGTGCAGTTGGGTCTGGCCGACAAACTGGTGTTCTCCAAGGTGCGCGAACGCATGGGCGGCAATCTCCAGTACTTCGTGTCCGGCTCGGCCGCGTTGTCCAAGGACATCAACGCCTGGTTCGACATCGCGGGACTGACCATCCTCGAGGGTTACGGCCTGACGGAAACCTCCGCCGGCACCACGCTGAACCGCCCTGGCAACGTCGCGATCGGCACTGTCGGCCAGCCGCTGCCGGGCACCGAGATCAAGATCGCCGACGACGGCGAGATCATGATCCGCGGTGGGGGCGTCATGCGCGAGTACCGCAACCGGCCCGAGGCCAACACCGAGGTCTTCGGAGATCAGGCGCCCGGTCCCAACCGCTGGTTCGCCACCGGTGACATCGGCGTGATCGACGAAGGCGGCCGGGTCAAGATCACCGACCGCAAGAAGGACCTCGTCAAGACCTCCGGCGGCAAGTACATCGCCCCCGGCGCGATCGAGGCCCAGTTCAAGGCGCACTGCCCCCTGGCCGGCCAGGTGGTCATCATCGCCAACGAGCGCAACTTCGCCAGCGCCCTGGTTGCTCTCGATCCGGATGCCGCGAAGCAGTGGGCCGAGGCCAACGGCAAGGCCGGTGCGGACATCCCCACCCTGGCGAAGGACCCGCAGGTCATCGCCATCATCCAAAAGGGCGTCGACGACTTGAACGGCGAGCTGAACAAGTGGGAGACGATCAAGCAGTTCCGGGTCATCCCGCAGGAGCTGACCGTCGACGACGGGTTCTTGACCCCGAGCCTCAAGGTGAAGCGCAAGGTCGTGGAACAGAGCTTCTCCGGACTGGTCGACGACATCTACGGCGGCACCAGCAAGTAACCGTCTGAACGACCGCAGCGCCGGTCGGGTATCGGTCCCCGTGCACGGCACAATCGGACCGTGACCCGACCGGCGCTGCGTTTCTACGTCCACGTCCCGTACTGCAGCGCGCGGTGCGGATACTGCGACTTCAACACCTATGTCCCTGGAGAGTCCGGGCGGGGAGCTCCCGGGCTCTGGCGCGGTGCCGCCGAGGCCGAAACCCGGCTCGCCCGCACGCAACTGGCCGACGATCCGCGACCGGTGTCGTCGATCTTCTTCGGTGGGGGGACTCCGACCCTCCTTCCCGCCGACGACCTCGGTGCCGTCATCTCGATGATCAGGTCCGAGTTCGGGCTGACCCCGGCCGCGGAGATCACGGTCGAGGCGAACCCCGAGAACATCTCCGAGAAGCTGCTCGGTGAGCTCCTGAGCGTCGGGGTCAATCGTTTGTCGATCGGTATGCAAAGTGCCGATCCGGTGGTGCTGAGTCACCTGGATCGGCGCCACGGCGGCGACGCGGCCGTGAGGGCCGCCGATCTGGCGATCACCGCGGGCTTCGGGCGGTTGAGTCTCGACTTGATCTACGCGACCCCCGGCGAGACTGATGACTCCTGGCGCGGCACCGTACAGGCGGCCATCGACTCGGGAGTCGGACATGTGTCGGCTTACGCACTGAAGGTCGAACCCGGGACCGCTTTGGCCCGGCAGGTGTCCACCGGAGTCATGCCCCCGGTGGATGACGACGCCGCCGCATCCCGGTATGAGATCGCCGACGACATGCTGTCCCACGCCGGGCTGCAATGGTACGAGATCTCCAACTGGGCCCGAGCCGGCCAGGAGTGTCACCACAACCTGGGCTACTGGCGCGGCGACGACTGGTGGGGAGTGGGCCCCGGCGCCCACAGCCACGTGGCCGGCACCAGGTGGTGGAACCGGCGCCATCCCCAGGCGTGGATCGACAGCCTGCGCGACGGTTCCGGTCCGCGAGCGGGCCAGGAGGTCCTGACAGGCCCTCAGCGGACCACTGAAGCCGTGATGCTCGCCATCCGCCTGGCGGAGGGTTTCGATCCGGAGGCGCTGGCTGGTCCGGCCACCCCCACCGCGGACCTGATCGATCGAGGTCTGCTCGAAAGATGTGGCGAGCGGCGGTGTCGGCTGACCCGGCGTGGCCGGCTGCTGGCAGATGCACTCACCCTGGAGCTGTTGGCTGCGGCCGAGTCGTCCTGCGAGGCGAGCGACGACGACGTGCCCCGCACCAAGGTCGGGTAGGCTCCCCTCAGCGCCATGTGGAGCACGAAACGGCCATGTGGCGCGATACCGCGCAACCCGCGACCCGGTCGATTCGAGGACGGTATGACCGACACCGACACCTTTATCGCACCCGACGCCGAACCCGACGCCGAACCCGACGCCGACAGCGCGGCCCCCTCGAAGTCCCGGGTGCGCCACCGTGGTGCCTACATCGAGATGCTGATCTCCAGTGTCCTCGGGCTGATCGCTTCGTTCGTGTTGTCGGTCGACGCCCTGGCGATAGCCGCCGACCCGGACGCGGAGTTCTCGTGTGACATCTCGGCCACCATCTCGTGTGGGGCGGTCGGGCGCACCTGGCAAGCCGAGTTGCTCGGGTTCCCGAACGCTTTCCTCGGACTGATCACCGAGCCGGTCGTCATCACCGTCGCCTTGGCGGCCCTGGGCGGGGTGCGGTTCCCGCGCTGGTTCATGATCACGGCACAGGTGTTCTATTCGATCGGCCTGATCTTCGCGTACTGGTTGTTCTACCAGGCCTACTTCAACATCCACGCGTTGTGCCCCTGGTGCTTGCTCATCACGGCCACCACAACGTTCGTCTTCACGTCGATCACCCGGGTGAACATCCTCGACGGCCACCTGGGCGAGGGTGTGCGCCGAAAACTGACGCCTGCCCTGCGATACAACGCGGACACCGTGGGCGCGGTGCTGGTCCTCGCGATCATCGCGGCGATGGTGACCTACACGTACCTGTGACGGGATTCGGGGACCCCTGAGCCTGCCGGTCTCTCTGCGCTCCCTGCCAGGTTCACGCCCGGGCACTAGGCTCTCGGGTGAGGTCTTGGGCTCCTGGGCGCGCGGTTCTCGGAGTGAAGACCAGGGGGCAAGCGACTGAACGCGGGAGGCAAACGTGAGCGATGACCGTCGCCTCGCTGTCCTGCGCGCGATCGTGGAGGACTTCGTCGCCACCAATGAGCCGGTCGGCTCCAAATCCTTGGCCGACCGCCACGATCTCGGCGTCTCCCCGGCCACCATCCGCAACGACATGGCCGTCCTCGAAGACGAGGGCCTGATCGTACAGCCGCACACCAGCGCCGGCCGGATCCCCACCGACATGGGCTATCGGTTGTTCGTGGATCGGCTCGCCGAGGTCAGGCCGATGTCCGCCGCGGAACGCCGTGCCATCCAGACGTTCCTCGAATCGGCGGTCGACCTCGACAATGTCGTCGAGAGGGCGGTCCGCCTGCTGGCCCAACTGACGAATCAACTGGCGCTCGTCCAGTACCCGTCTCTGCAGCGGTCCCGGGTGCGCCACATCGATCTGGTGGCACTGGGCCAACACCGGCTGCTGCTGGTTCTCATCGCCGATTCCGGCCGGGTGGAGCAGCGCATCCTGACGAGCTCCGACGACATCGACCCGAAAGTCGCGGACGACCTGCGCACCCGGCTGAACGCCGAACTGCACAACAAGACATTCGCGGAGATCTCCGCTGCCGTCGGCGGCCTACCGGACCGGGTCCCCCCCGAACAGCGTGACCTCGTCGCGGCCGTCGTGAATCTGCTCGTCGAGGCCGGTGTCGAGCAGGTCGAGGAGCGGGTCGTGATCGCCGGAACGTCCCACCTGGCGAGGTACGGCCGCGATTTCCCGCAGACACTGCATCCCGTGCTGGAAGCCCTGGAGGAGCAGATGATCCTCCTGCGGCTCTTGGGTGAGGCCACCGCCACAGACACCATCAGCGTGCGAATCGGACACGAGAACGACCTCGCGGCGATGGATTCCGTGTCTGTCGTCACCTCCGGCTATGGTCCCGCGGACACCGCCGTGGCCCATCTGGGGGTGCTCGGACCGACTCGGATGGACTATCCCGGCTCGATCACGTCGGTACGCGCAGTGGCCCGCTACCTGGGTCGCATCCTGGCCGAGCAGTGACCAGTGCCAGCGGTTGGTGCCCCGTTCACCGCTGGCGAAGCCGGATGGCCGAACGCCGCGGGTGAAGTAGATTTGGTCAGTGCCGCCGCGAAACGACTACTACGACATCCTCGGGGTGTCCCGAGAAGCCGACCCCGGCGAGATCAAGCGGGCCTACCGACGTCTCGCCCGCGAATTGCACCCCGATCTCAACCCTGACCCCGTCACCCAGGAACGGTTCAAGGACGTCACCGTCGCCTACGAGGTCCTGAGCGACCCCGACAAACGTCGGCTGTATGACAGTGGGGTCGATCCCATGGCCGCCAACGCAGCCGGCGGGCCGTTCGACTTCGGCGATCTGATGGACGCGTTCTTCGGGCCGTCGGCTCCCCGCGGCCCGCGCCCCCGCCGGCAGCGTGGCCAAGATGCCCTGATCCGGATCTCCGTCGAACTCGACGAGGTCATGTTCGGCTCCGAGCGAGAAGTCACCATCGACACCGCCATCGCGTGCACAGCCTGCGCGGGAGCGGGCACGGCCCCCGATACCGAGGTCGTCGGCTGCACCATGTGCAAGGGCCGCGGTGAGATCCAATCCGTCCAGCGCTCGTTCCTCGGTCAGGTGATGACCACCCGCGTGTGCCCCCAATGCCGTGGGTTCGGCACGGTCATCCCGCACCCGTGCCCAGAGTGCTCGGGCGACGGTCGGATCCGGACCCGGCGTACGGTCGGATTCCGGGTCCCGCCCGGAGTCGAGACCGGGACCCGCATTCAGCTCAGTGGCGAGGGCGAGGTCGGCGCCGGAGCCGGCCCGGCCGGTGACCTTTACGTCGAGATCGTCGAGAAACCGCACCCGCTGTTCCAGCGCAACGGCGACGATCTGCACTGCACCCTGTCGGTACCCATGACCGCTGCGGCGCTGGGCACCGAGATCTCCCTGACGACCCTCGACGGGGAGGAACTGATCAAGGTGGCCCCCGGCACCCAATCCGGCACCGAGAACATCATCCGCGACCGGGGTGTGCCCCGCCTGCGTGGCACCGGGCGCGGCTCCCTGACCGTGCACCTGCAGGTCCAGACCCCCACGGGCGTCGACTCCGCGCAGCGGGCTCTGCTGGAGCAACTGGCCGATCTGCGCGGCGAGGACAACCCGCAGGGAACACCCATCGCCCAGACCGGTGGATTCTTCAGCCGCATCAAGGATGCCTTCGCCGGCAAGCAGTGACGGCCGCCGACAATGACGCCGCCGGTCTTCCTGGTCGACCCTCACAGCGTCGCCGATGCCGAAGTCGGCGACGTCATCCCCGTCCTCGGCACCGAAGGCCATCACGGCGCCGCTGCCCTACGACTCCAGCGGGGAGAACAAGTCGACCTCGTCGACGGGGCGGGGCTTCGCGTCACGGGAGCCGTTGACTCCGTGGGCCCCGGATCGTTCGATGTGGCGATCGAGTCGGTCACCACCGACGCCGCGCCGCGCCCGCTCATCACCGTCGTGCAGGCGCTGGCCAAGGGAGATCGGGGCGAGTCCGCGGTGGAGATGCTGACAGAGTGCGGAGCCGACCGCATCGCCCCCTGGGCGGCCGCGCGGAGCGTCGCCGTGTGGCGGGGGGACAAGGCCGATCGGGGGACCCGCCGCTGGCGTGCGGTCGCCCGGGCGGCGACCAAGCAGTCGCGCCGCAGTCGGATCCCCGAGGTCACGGGAATGGTGACGACCTCCGCTGTGTGCGCGCTGCTGCAATCCGCCAGCCTGGGCCTGGTGCTGCACGAGGAAGCGGCGGCCCGGTTGTCCCGCTTGACACTTCCCGACGACGGGGACGTCGTTGTAGTGGTCGGCCCCGAAGGTGGGATCACGGATTCCGAACTCACGGCGTTCGTCGAGTGCGGAGCGCTTCCGGTGCGGTTGGGGGAGTCCGTCCTGCGGACCTCGACCGCCGGTGTTGCCGCGACCGCGCTGCTCATGGCCGCCTCCGGTCGATGGGGGTGAGAGGCATCTCACCGCGTCCGAGCGAGAAGGCGCCCATTGCAGAGCACACAACTGCGAAGTGAGAGGTAAGTTTCCCCCATGACCGACTGCCTGTTCTGCAGCATCGCCGCCGGCGAGATTCCGGCGGACATCGTGCACAGCGATGAGACGTTCATCGCGTTCCGGGACATCAACCCCCAGGCCCCCATCCACGTCCTGGTGATCCCACGTCAGCATGTGCCCACTGCAGGTGAACTGGCGGCTGCGGAGCCCGACATCGCCGGGCGCCTTTTGGCCACGGCGGCGGCGCTCGCCACCGAATTCGGACTTGCCGCCGGCTACCGGATCGTGCTCAACACAGGCGACGACGGTGGCCAGACTGTTCCCCATGTGCACGCCCACCTGCTCGGGGGACGTCGGATGGGCTGGCCGCCCGGATGACCTGCGAGTGGACGAAGTCCGATCGACCGACGACGATGGAGCGGGTGGTCCGTGAGAGACCGTTCCGCCCGGGGAAAGAAGCGGCCGGGAAAGAAGCGGCCGTGAGAGAGGTGTCATGACGTCGACGAGCGTCGAGGCCCGTATCGCTGTGCCCGCGTCCCAACCGATGCTCGCCTTGTTGGGCGTCTCCGACGCGCACCTGCGGGTGATCGAGAACTCGTTCCCCGACCTCGACGTCCATGTCCGGGGCAACGAGATCACCGTCGCCGGTCCGGAACACGAAGTCCGCCTGGCTGAGCAACTCTTCGCGGAGCTGCTCGCGATGCTGCGGACCGGCCAGGCGCTCACGTCCGACACCGTCGAGCGTTCGATCGGCATGCTGCGCGCGGGGGATGTCATGCCGTCGAGTGTGCTGACGGCGAACATCCTGTCCAGCCGCGGACGCACGATCCGCCCCAAAACCCTGAACCAGAAGCACTATGTCGACGCCATCGACAAGAACACCGTCACGTTCGGGATCGGGCCGGCGGGCACCGGCAAGACCTACTTGGCCGTCGCCAAAGCGGTTCAGGCGCTGCAGGGCAAAGAGGTCAGCCGGATCGTGCTGACCCGACCGGCAGTGGAGGCCGGGGAGCGGCTGGGGTTCCTCCCAGGAACGCTGAGCGAGAAGATCGACCCCTACCTGCGACCCCTCTACGACGCTCTGCACGACATGATCGACCCCGACTCGATACCGCGACTGATCACCACCGGAACGATCGAGATCGCCCCCTTGGCGTACATGCGGGGACGCACCCTCAACGACGCTTTCATCATCCTGGACGAGGCCCAGAACACCACCCCGGAACAGATGAAGATGTTCCTCACCCGGCTGGGGTTCGGCTCGACCATGGTGGTCACCGGTGATGTCACTCAGGTCGACCTTCCCAGCGGACAGTCGTCCGGTCTGCGCATTGTGGAGGGAATCCTCTCAGGGCTCAACGATGTCGCGTTTTGTCGGCTCGATGCCCGCGATGTCGTTCGCCACGAACTCGTCGGCAGGATCGTCGCTGCTTACGGCCAATGGGACAGTGAGCAGGCATCTACCCGGCATCGATCGGATCGTCGGGGCCAGCGTGCCTGAGCATCCGGCGCTGGATGTCCGTGACGACACGGCCGAGGGTTTCGACACGTCCGACATCTCCGGGCTTGCCGGCTACCTGCTGGACACCTTGGGCATGGCACCGGACGCCGAACTGTCCATCACTGTCGTCGACGAACCAGCGATGGCGCAGTTGCATGTGGAGTGGATGGACGAACCCGGGGCGACGGATGTGCTCAGTTTCCCGATGGATGAGTTGCGGGAGCCCGCTCCGGGGGCACCGCGCGCCCGCGGAGTCCTCGGAGATGTCGTGGTGTGCCCGGCGGTCGCCCGCCGGCAAGCTGTTGTCGCCGGACACGACGAGACCCATGAGATCCGAGTGCTGGTCACGCACGGGGTGCTGCACCTGCTGGGCCACGACCACGCGGACCCCGATGAAGAGCTGCTGATGTTCGCTCGCCAGGAGCAACTCGTCGCCGCCTACGCTCGGGGGAGCGCTCCGTGACGTCGGGAACGTTCGCGCTGCTGGGCATCGTGGTCGTCCTGGTGCTGATCTCGTGGTTCTTCGTCGCGGCCGAGACCGCGTTCGGGCTACTTTCCCGAGTTCGACTCCAAGAGCTCAGTGACGAGGGCGACAAACGTGCCGGTCGTCTGCTCACGTTGGTCGCCGACCCACCGCGGTACATCAACGTCCTGCTGCTGTTGCATACGTTCATCACCCTGGCCGCTCTTGCCGTGTTGTACCTCGCGCTCGGCGACTTCTTCCCCGGCGACACATCTGTCGATCTGCTCATCGCCACGGCCGTCATGACCGTGGTGTCCTACGTGGTACTCGGCGTCTCCGCTCGGACGGTCGGACGACAGCATCCGGAACGGGTGGCTGCCGCAGCCGCGGGGATCGCGCGGGTGCTGGCGGTGCTGCTGACCCCGGTGTCCTGGGCATTGATCCACATCGGTAACGCGATCACGCCGGGCAAGGGTTACGCCCGCGGGCCATTCACATCCCAGGCGGAGTTGCGGGCGCTGCTGGACCGGGCCGGCGAGGACTCCCTGATCGAAGACGACGAGCGGCAGATGATCCACTCCGTCTTCGAGTTGGGTGGCACCATCGCCCGAGAGGTGATGGTGCCGCGCACCGAGGTCGTGTTCATCGAACGGGACAAGAGCCTGCGACAGGCGATGTCCCTGGCGCTGCGTTCCGGTTTCTCCCGAATCCCGGTGGTGGGTGAGGACGCCGACGACGTTGTGGGAGTCGTCTTCTTGAAGGACCTGGTGAAGCGCAACTTCGAACACCGCGACTCGGAGAAGGTGGAGCAAGTGGGATCGATCATGCGATCCGCGCACTTCGTCCCGGACAGCAAGCCCGCCGACGAACTCCTGCGCGAGATGCAGGCCAGCCGCGTCCACATGGCGATCGTCGTCGATGAGTTCGGCGGGACCGCAGGGCTGGTCACCATCGAGGACATCCTGGAGGAGATCGTCGGCGAGATCGACGACGAGTACGACACCGGTGCCCCCGAGGTAGTTCGGCTGGGTGACGGGGTGCTGCGCGTCAGTTCGCGTCTGTCGGTCGAGCACCTGTGCGAGCTCACCGGGATGGACCTGGACCCCGACCGGCTCGGTGTCGAGACAGTCGCCGGACTGCTGGCGCGCCGGTTGGGACACGTCCCGATCCCCGGTGCCGAGATCACCGAACAAGGGTGGCGCCTGGAGGCGGAGTCGGCGGAGGGGCGCCGCAATCGGATCGGTTCGGTGCTCGTGGAACCACAGTCCGGGAGTCACGTATGACCGCCACCCCGCAGCCGGAGGACGACAAGCCCGAGGCGGAGGGTGAGAAGCCCGATCCGGACGACGAGAAACTGGTGACGCTGGCGCGGGCCGCGCGTGCTCGGATCATGGCCGAGCACGGGGCCGCGGTCCGCGACGACACGGGCCGGACGTATTCGGGTGCGGACGTGACGATCGGGGGTCGCGCGATCACCGCGCTGCAATTGGCCCTGGCCCAAGCGCGCGCGGCCGGAGCCAAGGGGATCGAGGCTGCTGCGGTGGTCGGAGGCGGACCCTGTGACATCAGCGATGTGGCCGCGGAAGGCGGTCCCGGGATCCCTGTGTGGATCGCAGACCGCAAGGGCACCGTGACTGATCGGCTCGTGACATGAGTGTCGAGTTGGGCAGTGAGAAGTCCGGCGGCGACGAGTTCCGCAGTGGATTCGTGTGCATCATCGGGCGGCCGAATGTGGGCAAGTCCACGCTGCTCAACGCGCTGGTCGGATCGAAGGTCGCCATCACCTCCGACCGCCCCCAGACCACCCGACATGCGATCCGCGGAGTGCGTCACACCCCCAAGGGTCAGATCGTCGTGATCGACACTCCCGGTCTGCACAAGCCGCGGACCCTGCTCGGTCGGCGCCTGAACGATCTGGTTCGGGCCACGTGGAGCCAAGTGGATGTGCTGGTGCAGTGTTTCCCTGCGGACCAGAGCGTGGGCCCGGGGGATCGGCTGATAGCCCGAGAGTCGGCGGCCGCCCACCGGGGTCCGCGGGTCGCGGTGGTCACCAAGAGCGATCTCGTTGCGCCGACAGTGCTCCCCGAACGGTTGATTCAGGTGCAAGAACTCGCGGATTCCCTGAACCGCCCGTTCGACGACATCGTCCCGATCAGCGCCGTCACCGGGGACCAGGTCGAGGTGCTGGTCGAGGTTCTCCTGGGTCATCTGGGGCCGGGGCCCGAACTGTATCCCGAGGGGCAGATCACCGAGGAACCGGAACGGACTCTGATCGCCGAGATCATCAGGGAGACCGCCCTGGCCGGGATGACCGACGAACTTCCCCACTCGATAGCGGTGGTCGTCGAGGACATGGCCCCACGACCCGACCGGCAGGACCCACTGATCGACATCACCGCGTTCCTCTACGTCGAGCGGGACAGTCAGAAGGCGATCGTGATCGGGGCCAAGGGAGCCGGAATCCGCCGCATCGGGCAGCAGTCCCGCGAACGCATCGAGGGGCTATTGGGAACGCGAGTGTTCCTGGATCTGCGAGTCAAGGTAGCCAAGGACTGGCAGCGGGATCCCAAGCAGATGAACCGGCTGGGTTTCTGACGTCGTCGTCGGCAACCTGCTGAGACGGAATCCGGCCGGGCGGTGCCGCGAACAGGTCCGCCAACGGTTCGGGTTCGTGGAACAGGAAGCCTTGGCCGTAGTCGATGCCGAGTTCACGGACGTGGTGCAGGATCGTCAGATCCGTGACCTGCTCGGCGACTGTCTCCGTGCCCACCAGGCCCGCGAGTTCCACGAAACTGCGCACCGACAGGGCGTCGATCGGGTCCCGCCCCAGCCCTTGGATGAACTGGCCGTCGATCTTCAGCAGGTCGAACGACATCGACTTCAGGTAGGAGAACGACGACAGTCCCGATCCGAAATCGTCGAGCGCGATCCGGACACCGAGCTCGCGCACAGCGTCGAAGAACGGACGTGCCGTCAGGATGACTCCGGATGAGGCGCTCTCCGAGATTTCCAGGCACAAGCGGGTGACGATCGAGGGGTCGGCGTCGGCCAGCAGCTCGATGACCTCGTCGTGGAACTTCGAGTCCGAGATGGCACGCGCCGACAGGTTCACCGTGAGCGTCGACACCCGAGTGAGGTCGGGGTGTCCGGCGAGCATGTCGAGAACGGAGTTCAGCACCCACCGGTCGATGCGCGTGGACAGGTCGAACATCACCGCAGACGGCAGGAACATCCCTGGGTTCAGGATCTTGCCGGAGGCGCCGGGCAGGCGGAGCAGGACCTCGGCGTGCAGTCGGGGATCAGGGTGGCTCAGGGGTTGGATGCGCTGCCCGAACAGTTGGAACCGAGAGGTGTCGAGCGCTTCGCCGAGTCTTGTGGCCCACTGGGTGTGATCCGACCGGTCGAGGATCAGTTCGTTGCTGTGATCCCATTCGAAGACCCGGTTGCGGCCGGCGTCTTTGGCGCAGTAGCAGGCGCTGTCCCCGGCCCGGATCAGTTCGACGGAGTTGCGCCAGGTGGGGTCGATCGGTACCAGCCCGATGCTGGCTCCACCGCGATAACTACGGCCCTCATGGATGAATCGGTAGGTCTCCATCGACTGGCGCAATCGTTCTGCGATCCGCAGGGCATCGGCCCCGGCACAGTCGTGCAGAATGATGCCGAACTCGTCGCCGCCCAGGCGTCCCAAGGTGTCCTCATCGCGCAGGTTCATCTGCAGCAGAGCCACCACCTCGAGCAGCATCCGGTCGCCGGCCGCGTGCCCGCACGCGTCGTTGACGATGCGGAACTGGTCGAGATCGAGGTAGAGCAAAGTGTGCGGAGTGTCGTCGCGCTGGACGTGATCCAGTGCGCGCCCCAAAGCAGTGTGGAACTCGCTGCGGTTGACGAGCCCGGTCAGTTCGTCGTGGGTGGCCTGGCGTTCCAGGTCGGCCGCCAGCGTGCGGACTTCCGTGACGTCCCAACTGACCCCCACGAAGCGGCGGGGGGTTCCGTCCGGATCGGTCACCACTTCCGCGGCCGAACGCAGGTGATGCACGGTCCCGTCCGGCCACCAGACCCGGAACTCGGTGTCGAAGTGGCTCGGATCGGACATGGAACTTCGGATCAGATCCTGAAGGCGGTCGTGATCCTCGCGCAGTACCCGGCGCTGCCACTGCTCTGGTGCGACGGGGCCGTCTTGAGACGAGTGCAGACCGTACAGCCGGTACATCTGCTCGTCCCACAGCAGCGTGTCGCGCGCCAAGTCGTATTCCCAGACCCCGATCCCGCCACTGTCGTTGGCGATCTGCATCCGCTGTTGGGCGGCGGTGAGATCGGTCACCACATCCTGGAGGCGCTCCTCTTGTCGTTTGGTGTCGGTCATGTCCAGGTGCGTCCCGAACATCCACTCGGGTTTGCCGTCCGACGTCCACGTCCACACGCGGCCCCGGTCCAGAACCCATACCCAGTGGCCGTCGCGATGGCGCATCCGAGACGTGCACTCGTAGAACTCGGTGTCGCCACGCAGATGCTCCGCGACGAGGTTCTCGGCGACGACCAGATCGTCGGGGTGGGTGAGCCGATCGTTGTCCTCGATCACGCGCGGTGTGAACTCGACCGGGCTCCAGCCCAGCATCTCGATCCACCGGTCGTCGGCGCGGAACTCGCCGGTCTGGACGTTCCACTCCCAGGTGCCTGCGGCGGTCGCCTCCAACACGTGCTGCAGGCGCCGTTGGGGATCGCCGGCACCGATCGTGACATCTTCGGCGACCGCCAGGCTCACACCGTCGCCCAGAGGGTGGGCCCGCACACGGACATCGCGCAGGGTGGAGTGGGATCCGAGTCGGACCACGAGGTCGATGTCGTTGCCCGCAGCGAACGAACTGCGCCATTGCCGTTCGACGCCCGGACGGCGCTCGACGGAGACGGCCTGCAGCCAATCACCGCGCCACAGGTCCCACCACGCGGCATTGGCGTGGACGCACGCACCCTCGGCGTCGAGCAATGACGCAGGCAGCGGCATCGCGTCGCACATCCGGTTGTGTTCCGGATGTGACTCCGGGTCACGGGTCACGGAACCAACTTACGGGGGAGTGGCCCTCGTTGTCGGCGCACTGTGCCGATTACGGCACATAGGGTGAGTTGTCCGGTGGGCCCACATGTGGCGGTTCCGCCCTCGTGTTCGGCAGGTCCGCCGGGGCCGTCGTGTCCGAGAACTCACCCTCGTTCATCTCGGCGATGAGTTCGTAGCGCTGCCCGTAGGTGTCGATGACCGCGATGACGGCGGCCGCGATCGGGATGCCGATCAGGGCCCCGATGGGACCCCAGATCGCGAGTCCCACGAACACGGCACCCAGCGCCACTGCGGGATGGATGTCCATCGTCGCGCGCGAGACGCGTGGAGTCAGGACGTAGTTCTCGATCTGCTGGTAGATGGTGGCGAACACGACGATCCACACGGCGTCGATCGGCTGGTCCAGCAATGCGATCACGACGGGTACCGCCACCCCGATGTAGGTGCCGATGGTCGGGATCAGTTGGCTCGTGACCCCGGCGAAGATGCCCATCGGGAGCCAGTAGGGCAGATCGATGAGCCAGAAGAACACGCCGTGCGCCAGTGCCGAGATCGTAGCCAGGATGAGTTTGGAGACCACGAATCCGCCGGTCTTGGCAAGGCTGATGTCCCACACCGTCAACAGCACCCGTTGGCGTCGCGGGGGGAGCCACGACGCGATGGTGCGCCGCAGTCGCGGCCCGTCGGCAGCGAGGTAGAACGCGAAGACCAGCACCGTGAGTCCGTCGAAGAGGATCGAGAAGGCGACCCCGAGCGCTCCGACAATGCCGCCGGCGAAGTCGCTGGCGTACGTTGCGATCTGGCTGGCGTCGATGTTGAGCTGGCTGGTGATCGTGTTCGGATTCAGGTCCAGTTCGAAGGTCTCGTTGATCCAAGCGACGACGTCGTTGATGATGACCGGCAGCGACTGGACGAGTTGCGCCAACTGAGTCGAGAACACACCACCCAACATCGCGAAAACCCCGATGGTGGCGAGCAACCCAAGTAGCAGGGTGAGTCCCGTTCCCAAGCCTCGGGACCAGCCGCGCCTTTCGAAGAACCGCACCGACGGCTCCATGGCGATCGCGATGAGCCAGGCCAGCAGCAGGAGGAACAGGAAATGCCCCGTGACCTCGAACAACCACCGGGCCACCGCGTACAGCGACAGGATGACCAGCAGTGAGATCACCGCACGCCGGAACCACACCGGTTCGACGGCGATGAACTGCACGTTGTCGCTGACCGGCAACTCCTCGGCGACCGGTGGCACCGAGTCGGGGCGCGCCACCGACGCCATCGGGGGTTGTGGCGGTCGGCTCCACTTGATGCTGGGGCGACGCAGGCGGCGAGCTCCACCGGCGTTGTCTTGGCTCACGTCTCAGACGGTAATGCACCGGCCTGGTCTGGAGGAGGCCCGTCTGCGGGGCAGGGGCCGTGCGCGTCGAATGTGGCACGACGACGCCGCGGTGCCACACTGTCCGGGTGGCTGTCTACCGGGACGAGGGTGTCGTGCTCCGCACGCATGATCTCGGCGAGGTCGACCGCATCATCACCCTGCTGACCCGTGCCAACGGACGGGTGCGGGCTGTCGCCAAAGGAGTGCGGCGCTCGCGCAGCCGCTTCGGAGCCCGGCTCGAACCCTTCGGTCACGTTGACATCCAGATGTACGAAGGCCGGTCCCTCGACACCGTCACCCAGGTCGAGTCGTTCCGTTCCTACGGCGCGGATCTCGTGGCCGACTACGCCCGTTGGACCGCGGGCACGACCATGCTCGAGGCGGCTGAGCGACTCACGCCGGTCGATCGTCAGGCGGCACCGCAGCAGTACCTGCTCCTTGTGGCCGGATTGCGGGCTCTCGTCGCAGCAGAACGCGACCCGCGGATGGTGCTCGACGCCTACCTCCTGCGTTCGATGGCTGTCTCTGGCTGGTCGCCGTCATTCTCGGACTGCGCTCGCTGTGGTGCCGCCGGACCACACCGAGCGTTCCATCTGGCGTCTGGTGGCGCGATGTGTCCGGCGTGCCGTCCCGCCGGTTCGGCCAGCCCGCGAGCGGACACGCTGGTGCTGTTGGGGGCACTGCTCTCCGGGGACTGGGACACCGTCGACGACACCGATCCCGGGTCTCACCGCGAAGGCAGTACGCTCGTGGCGGCATTCGTGCAATGGCACCTGGAACGGCAGTTGCGGTCCCTGCCGCTGGTCGAGACGGTCCGGTGATCATGGTCCGCGCACCCACTGCACACCCCTCCGGCGCCCGGCCTCCGCGCATTCCGAGCGACCTGTTGCCCCGTCACGTCGCGATCGTCATGGACGGCAACGGCCGATGGGCCAAGGAGCGCGGGCTGCCCCGCACTGCCGGACACTCCGCGGGCGAGTTCGCGCTGCTCGATGTCATGCACGGTGCGCTCGAACTCGGGGTGCGGTGGATCAGTGTCTACGCGTTCTCCACCGAGAACTGGCGTCGTTCCCCCGACGAGGTCCGGTTCTTGATGAGTTTCAACCGGGAGGTCGTGCGTCGGCGCCGGGATGAGATGAACGAGTTGGGCGTGCGGGTGCGCTGGGCGGGGCGGCGTCCGCGGCTGTGGAAGAGCGTCATCACCGAGTTGGAGTCGGCGGAGCGCCTGACCGCAGGCAACGACCGTCTCACGCTCACGATGTGTGTCAACTACGGCGGTCGAGCCGAGATCGCCGACGCGGCAGCAGCTCTCGCCGCCGACGTCCGTGCCGGTCGGGTGCGCCCGGAGCGCGTCACCGAGAAGATCTTCGCCCGGTATCTCGATGAACCCGACATGCCCGATGTCGACCTGTTCCTGCGGACCTCCGGAGAGCAGCGCATCAGCAACTTCCTGTTGTGGCAGTCTGCCTACGCTGAGCTGGTCTTCATTCCCGAACTGTGGCCCGATGTGGACCGGCGGCACCTATGGCGGGCAGTGGAGCAGTACGCCGACCGTGACCGACGCTACGGTGGTGCCGTGCCCAATCAGGTCCGTTCCCCCGAACCAGTCCCGTCACCAACGGCCGAGGGCCTTCAGCACCGCCAGCCCGAACAAGACCACTGACACGATCACCCGCACTGCGCGGCTCGACCCCGTGAGGATCGGCCACGACAAGGCCGTGAGCCACGTCAGGAAGAGCCCGATCACGACGAGCAGGATCGCTCCCAGCCACGCCCAGTCCCCGGCCAACAGCAGCCCGAGGAACAACATGATCGCCAGCCCGATGGGAACCACCCATCGCGGCATCGCGTGCAGGCGGATGAGCCAGGGGGCGCTGAGCTCCTCGAGGCGACGTCGCGAAGAGCTCTGCGCCGGAGCCACCGAGGCCGTCTTGCGACTCGGCCGACCGGAACCGCCGGACGCCCGACCGCCGGAGGCCCGACCGCCGGACGCGCTGTGCGACCGGCTGTTGCGGCTCGACTTGCTCGACATGGAACCCTTCCGCCGATCAGTTGGCTGAGTCCATGGTGGCCCACAACTGCTTCTGTAACCAATCCGGGTTCAGTGTGGATCCGGCCCTCAGCGTGGATGGCCGTGGGTATCGGACCGAACCTGCGTGTCAGTCGGGGCAGGGTTCCGGCATGCTGGGGGAGTGATGGTCCTGCTGCGCTACACCGACGCCACGATCGCACCGCTTCTCGAACAGGCACTCGCGACACTGTCGGCCCAGCCCGGTTTCGTCACGGGATGGCTGGGCCGTTCGCCGGATGATCCCACCGTCTGGGTCTTGGCCTCGCAGTGGTCCGATGCCGGGACTATGCGGCATGGGCTGGGCTCCTACGAGGCCAAGATCGCCCTCGGACCGCTCCAAGCGTTCAGCACCGGAGACGATCTCGTCCTCGAGCAGTTGGCCAGGGCGGACGAGTCCGGGGTGGTCACGTCGACGAGTGACCGCGCGACGGATGCGGACAGCGCCGGGCCCAGCGGTAGCGGGTAACCTTGGGCGCGCCCGGCCGGTCCGGGCACCGCCGACAGCCAGCCGGAGTGGAGCATCAATGGCCGATCGCGTCGACAACGTCGTCAACCTCTGCAAGCGCCGGGGATTCGTCTTCGCCTCCAGCGAGATCTACGGCGGCACCCGGTCCGCCTGGGACTACGGACCGCTGGGTGTGGAGTTGAAGGAGAACATCCGGCGCCAGTGGTGGCAGTCCGTTGTGCGAGGACGAGACGATGTCGTCGGTATCGACTCCTCAGTGATCCTGGCGCCACAGGTGTGGGTGGCGTCGGGACATGTCGACGCGTTCGTCGATCCGTTGACCGAGTGCAAGCAATGCCATCGGCGATTCCGCGCAGACCAGTTGCTCGAGGCTTTCGAGGAGAAGAAGGGCCGCGCCCCGGCAGGTCTGGCCGAGATCGCCTGTCCCCACTGTGGCACGAAGGGGGAGTTCACCGAACCGCGCGATTTCAACGGGCTGCTGCGCACGTCCATCGGCCCTGTCGAGGACCAGGGATCCGTTCACTACCTGCGTCCCGAGACTGCGCAGGGAATCTTCGTCAACTACCTGAACGTCGCCAACTCGGCGCGACTCAAGCCACCGTTCGGGATCGCGCAGACCGGTAAGTCGTTCCGCAACGAGATCACCCCCGGCAACTTCATCTTCCGTACTCGTGAGTTCGAGCAGATGGAGATGGAGTTCTTCGTCGCGCCCGGCACTGACGAGGAGTGGCACGAGTACTGGCTCGAGCAGCGCATGAACTGGTACACCGACCTCGGTATCAGGACCGAGAACCTGCGACTGTACGAGCACCCCCAGGAAAAGCTGTCGCACTACTCCAAACGCACCGTCGACATCGAGTACCGCTTCGAGTTCGCGGGCTCCGCATGGGCGGAACTGGAAGGTGTCGCCAACCGCACGGACTTCGATCTCACAACGCACAGCCAACACTCCGGAACTGACCTGTCGTACTTCGACCAGGCGAGTGGGGAGCGGTGGATGCCCTACGTGATCGAGCCCGCTGCCGGACTCACGCGGGCGGTGCTGGCGTTCCTGCTCGACGCCTATGCGGTCGACGAAGCCCCCAACACCAAGGGAGGGGTGGATAAGCGCACGGTGCTACGGTTCGACCCCCGGATTGCCCCGGTCAAGGCCGCGGTGCTTCCGCTG
>WBZT01000928.1_pt1 | contig 22571 bp, 25 predicted proteins | sample 5204241 | NCBI WGS metagenome assembly WBZT01 (sample SAMN12344358, study PRJNA552823) | activated sludge metagenome | biome: Activated sludge suspended growth; feature: Nitrification reactor; material: Wastewater; isolation source: activated sludge from nitrification reactor of wastewater...
GCTGCAGCAGGCGCGCCGCATGCCGGCGGAGACCTACTTCCTCTCGGCGGCCACCAACGATGCCAACGTGAAGGTGCGCGACGGGCGGCTGGACATCAAGACCAAGGTCGGCCAGACGCCCGACGGGCGACTGGCGGTCCTCATGCTGTCCAGTCGCGCGCACGACGCGGACCGCGGCTGGCTGGCGATCGGGGCAGGTCCCTGGGACGGCCAGGGCCGACCCAGCTGGGTGCGGCTGGACCGCATGCTCGCGGTGCGGGAGACGTCGTGTCCGGTGTTGTCGGTGAAATCTTGCTTTTCAGGCGCGAAGAGATTCTTGGACTGTTGTCCTCCGTACTGATCTTTTTTCCGGCTTTGGTGACGCGCACATGCAGGTCTTTGAGCGAATCCTGCGCCTCAAATGGACGCAATTCCTCCTCTTTGATCGGGTAGGTCGCGTTGTCAGGAATGAAGATCGCGAGCGTCTGGCTGTTGGTCTGAACAACGCCCAAGAACCAAAGCTGCTCGCTGCCGAGCGCAATCGAACTCTCTTCAATCTGTTCCTCTGTGGTGACCGTCTCTTCATCAAGTTTTTCGGGCAGGGCACGCAGGATGTAAACGTCCTTCTCGACTTTTGTCTCCGGCTTGCCTCCTTGAACCCGTGCCCCTTCCGTGGTTTTGGAAACGAAGGCATAGGTGTGCAAAATTCCATTCTCATCCGGCATTTTGCTGAAGCCGAGCACCTGCATCTGCTCGACGCGCTCAGGAGCATAGGCAGGCGTGTCGTTCACCTCGAAACGGAACGGATTTCTTGTATTGGCCCACTCGGTCTTCAACTCCGCGCCTTTCAGAATCAGATTCTCATCTGAAGTGGCAACTGGCTTGCCTGATGTTTGCGCGCTGCTCTTCACGGTGGGACTGGCGGAAGGCGAAGTCGGCCTCGTGTCTTGCGCAACCGCCAATCCAGTCGCCAGCAGCAGAGCGATGATTGTTGAAGAGGAGTTTCTCATCGGCTTTGCGGTTGTGGCAGCCGCACGGTCAGCGTGGCAACCACGTCCTCATCCGGCTTGTTCGGGCTGGGCTTCATCACCAGCGAACTCAATTCAACGAATTGGAACGTGTTCCACAGGTCGGTCAGCAACTGGCCGAGCGTGTTGTATTGCGCGACGAAACTGAAACTGGTCTCCCTCGAATCGAGCTGAACGGTGCGAAAGCTGTAGATGGAATACTTGCCGTTGTTGATGAGTCCCTGAATTGAGTCCAAACCGGTTTGTTCGATGTTCCTTTGGAAGATTTCGTTGGCTTTCTTCTTCTCCTCCATGTTCTGGAACTCTTTGAGCTTCGATTCCAAGCCCGCTTTTTCGGCGAGCAACTCGTCCTTGTGCCTGATGATTTGTCCCCACTTGCCGGAGAGCGGTTTCAAGATGTGCGAACCCGCGACCCACGGCGCGATGGCGACCAGCGCCAAAAAGAAAATCGCCGCGGCGGCAGCCAGTTGGGCGCGAATGGCGTTGGATTTCATTGTTTCTTCAGTTGAAGCGCGAACGCGGTGTACTCGTTTCTCGGATTGGGTTTCTGATTCGGCGGCAGTTCCTGAAATTTGGGCGTCTCCTCGCCCGCCTGGATGATTTGGTAATCCGGCGGCGGCTTCGGATTTTGCGCGACGTTGTCAGCGATGGCTTTTTCGAGGGTGAGCCGCACGTTCACCCGTTCGTTCGCCTGCTGCAACGTGACGTAATGCGCACGTTGTGATTTGCCGACCAGAGTGGGCAGCCAGCCGAGCAGCGGCCCGGGCCGCGCGACGATGCGCTGACGGTGCTTGAACTGCTCGTAGTTGTTCTCGGCGCGCCGATTCTCCATGAGCTGCGCGTTCAAAGCAGCGATCTCGCGCGTCGTTGTTTCGGAAATGCGCAGCGCCTGCACTTTCAACTGGTAGAGTTTGAAAAAGGCATAACCTTCCTTCAACAGCAGGCCCGCCCCGAACAGCGTGCAGACGTGGAGCAGAATGAACAGGTACTTCATCCAGCCCGGCAGCCGGAGAATCGGCGCGTCCGGCTCGGGCTGAAGATCGACGATGACGGGCAGTTTGAGATTGCGCGGATTCATGCTCAAGCTGGGGTGTGACATTCGCGAATGATTTCCAGGTCAGGCTCGGGATACGGCTGCACCTGGCTTTCAATGTTGTCCGTTGCCCAGACCAAAGGGCGTGTGTTTCGTTGAATGCTCTCCAATCCGCCAAACGCTGGGTCTTGGCGGTCGTGATAAACGTAAATGTTGACGAGGTCGGATGCCGCTTTGCCGGAAACGATTTGCAGCGTGGTGTCAATTTCCTTGCTCAAGGCGTTGAGCGCGGGCCTCGCACCCGTGCCGCCACGCTGGGTTTCAGCAATGAGACGGCTGCGCACCGTGACGATTTCGCCTTTGCTCCAGCCCATGAACACGATGAGCTTCTGCGCGTAGTAAACGAGCACACCGGGATTTTCCCAATCGAGCGGGAGGGTGGAGACGTGAGCCAGCACGGCCGTCGGATAATGAAACACGCCCACGACCTCGTAACCCCACCGTCGAAATCTCTCGACGGGCTGGGCAATTCGCTCCTTCTCAACACCGTTCAAGCAGATTTGTGGTCCAGCTTGGGAGAGGAAATACTTCATCTGCTTCTCGAAAGTTCTGCCAACCTCCGCTTCCGGATTCGTGGCAAACGCGCGCTCAATGTCCCGGAGCTTCTGATCGGCGGGATAGATCTTGATGTTAGAAAACGGAGTGTTGATTCCCAGAAGCAAGTATTTTGCGCCGGCGGTTTCATTGAGCATCTCGGCTACCCATGCAGTATCCGTTTCGGCTGTCTGCAAATTTTCGCAGAAGGCGGAGTGCGGATTCCCAAGGTGCAGTTTCCTGTTTTTCAGGCGGGCCTTCGCGTACTTGATGTGCTGATGGCCGAGGATGGCGACAACAAATTCGCGAGCACCAACTTTTCTGCTGAAGTGGGTCAGTGGATCGTCGCTGCGGGCGATGAAAGCCTTGAAGGAAAGAATGCTGAAAATGCTGTTGATCATGGTGCTCACGCTCCGAGGGCGACGATCTCCTTTTTGATTTCGCCATCAATCTGGCCCTGGCGATACAGAATCTCCGCGGCTTTCTGCCAGTTTTGCATACCGTAATCGTTGTAGCCCGATTCGATGGCGCGGCGGACTCCTTGCAGGTCTTTCTGCTTGATGTAGGAAGCCACGCTGTCGTTTGTCACCAGAATCTCCCGCGCGGCGACACGCCCGCCGTCGCGGCCTTTCACCAGTATTTGACAGAGGATGGCTTTGAGACTGGTCGAAAGCACGTTCCAGACGCCGGGCTGTTCGGCAGCGGGAAAGAGGTTGACGAACCGCTCGATGGATTGCGCCGCGTTGGACGTGTGCAACGTGCCAAAAACGATGTGCCCCGATTCGCTTGCGCGCAATGCGATGTCGGCCGTGTCGTAGTCACGGATCTCGCCGACGAGAATTGTGTCGGGATTTTGGCGCAGAGCAGCCCGCAGCCCGCAGGCAAACGTGCTGACGGAAATGCCAACCTCGCGCTGCGAAATGTCGGAGCGGCCGTTTTTCAAAACATACTCAATCGGCTGCTCCAAAGTGATGATGTGTTCGCGAAAAGTATCGGCGCGATGTTGGAGAAGCGTAGCGAGCGTGGTTGACTTGCCCTGGCCCGTCTTACCGCAAACCAACACGAGCCCTTGCTTGAACGCATCAATCGTTTGGACCGTGCGCGCGTCCAGTTGAATTTCTTCCGGACTGGGAATCTGGTCGTTGAGCGGGCGCAAAGAAATTCGAGCCGTCTGGCGCAGGCTCTCGGAATCGAGCACCCGATAGAAATTGAATCGGAAGCGCTTTTTGTGACACGTAACAGCGCCGTCAACCGAGCCTTCCGGGTAAATTTCTATTTGCGTAATGCGGCCTTTGATCACCGTTTCTCCGGCCTGATTCAGAAACGTGACGAGCGTCTCCTCGGTTGGCGCAACAATGGATGTAGGACACACTTCTCCGTTCGAGCGAACGTGAATGGTTTTCCCGGCGCAAATGTAAATGTCGCTGACCTTGCGTTCGACAAGCTGGTTGAGCACACCCGTCAGTTGCTCCGGTGTCTGAATCTGATCTGCCATCGTTCCATTATAGTGACCTCTGCGACTTCTGTTGCGTCAGGCGATGGATTTCACCGGCCAAAACATTCATCAGATGCGTGACGTCTTCCGACGTGAGCAGCGGGTCATCATTTTGCGGGGAAACACTTCGTGCGGAAGGCGGCAGGGCGGGTTTCGGTGAGTCAGGATCTTTCGCGGCTCGCACGCCGGGCGGCAACACGACTGGCGCGGGCACGGTTGTTGATTGAGTTGGCGAACGCGATCGCGTGGGTTTTGGTTCAGCGGCTTGCAATCTTTCAAGCAACGCGCGCAGACACTCGGGACTGGCAAGCACGAACTTGACGCGGGCGCATGGCTGAAAATATCCCAGCAACACGTCCGTCGTCGTGGCGTCCCACGGACGGCTGCTGATTGCGATGAGCGTGTCCCCGCGCCGGGATAGCGGAACGAACTGATAATCCATGAGGGCCTCTGTTTCCAGTTCCGCAGTCAGAGCGCGGCAGTCGGCAAGGAATGCGTCGCTCAGGTCTCCGACTTCGACCAATGGGATGCCGAGCACGTAGGCGAGAGCGGACATCAACTCCGACTCGCTGACGCTTTCCTTGTCCAGCGCTGCGGCATTCATGCCACGCCGCTCGGCGATGGCCTGATGCGCCTCGCGCAAGGTCTGACTCGGAATTTCAGCGGCAGTCATGGGCTATACGAATTGCGCGAGGGCTTTTCGGATGCGCTCCGGCTCGCTCAGGACAACGATTGGAAACGGAGGTTTGCAGGCGGCGAGCTTCTGCCAGATGGCCCTCGGACCTTCCGCGTCATACTGATTGCAGCCGCAGAGCACGAGCAGGGTGTCGCTGGCCTTGATCGGCACGATGAAATGCTGGAAGCAGATTGCCTTGATCTCCTGATTGCGGCGCAGGTGTGTAGCAACTTCCGGCAGCGGCCAATACGAGATGCGACTGGTTTTCAGGACGTGATTGAAAATGGCTTCTGCGCGCGCGGGCGTTCCGGCGTGTTCCATGCAGAACGCCAGCATCGGCGTGATGGGACGCTGCGCGGCGGCATCCTGCTTCGTGACCTGGTCGTACTCTGAAGCCAATGTTTCTCTGGTGGCTTCAGTCGCCAGCTTGAAGGCACTGACCAATTCCATGAATTGTTTTCGCGAGGGCGTGTTCATTCCAAGGACTTCAATGCAGCCGCGACTTCCTCGTGGATTTCTTCCTTGCGCACGAGTTCGTCCAGGCAACAGTTCCAATCGATGCCTCCTCCGGCGTTGATCAGCTCTCGAATTCTCGCAGGCGGCACGCTCTGGTTATCGAGATGGTAGAGCAATTGCGCGAGGTCTTTCGTGCGGAACAGCGCCTCATACCCGAGCACGCGCCGCGGGTCTTGCTCGGTGGCGTTCCTCGCCGGAATCAGGTTCTGCGCGAGCACACACAGCAGATTGTTGGCGAGCATTTGCGCCACGAGACGGCAATCCGTTCCGGCTTGGGCGAGAATGCGGTCAATGGCTTGATACGCGGAGGACGCGTGCATCGTGCCGATGATCAGATGACCGGTTTCGGCGGCACTGATGACCGTGCGCATGGTTTCGGCGTCGCGAATCTCTCCGATGGCGATGACCTCCGGCTTCATGCGCAATGCGTCCATCAGACCTTTGGCGTAACTCGCGCAGTCCACGCCGACGCTGCGCTGCGTCACCATTGAGTAGGCGGACTGGCCTTTGTGCAGGCGCGGCGCGAACAGGAACTCGACCGGGTCTTCCAGCGTCACGACGTGGTAGGGGTTGGCATCAATCAAGTGCTGGATGATGGCCGCCAGTGTTGTGGACTTGCCAGCGCCCGTCGGGCCGGTGATCAGGATCAGTCCCTTGGTGTGTTGCAGCGTCTGAACGAGTTTGTCGTAGTGCTTTTGCTGGAGACCCAGCTTGTCCAGGTCGAGCAGGTTTCGATCAAGCACGCGGACGGTCAGTTCCGGTCCACTCAAGGTGCTCACCAGGATCGCGCGATAACGGCACTCTCGTTTGATCTGGTCGAGCGCGGAGGAAAGCGTGCCGGAGAAATGAAACGATTCCTTGTTGGCAATGCAGTTTTTGGCTTCCTCAAGACGTGAGTTCAGCAGGAATTGGAGAACGACCTCCATCTTGTCCTGGTCGATCACGGGCGCTCCGGTCACTTCCGTGAAGAATCCCTGCCGGCGGATGAAGGGCTTTCGTCCTAACGCAATGTAGTAATCGTTGACGTCCGACGTGATGACCAGATTGAGAATGCCGCGGGCCTGGTCGGCAGCCTGATCCGTCTCAACGTTTTTGGGAAGCATGGTCACCATGATTGCTGGTAGCGGGCTTGCTGTTTGGGAGGGGAGTCGCGGCTTTGGGCTTCTCAATCAGAATCGGGATGCCCACGACCGTGGTGCGTCCGTCGGCCAGATACACTGTTACCCGCTTGTGCCCGATCGCGACCAAGTCCATCCCGCGGTTCTTCCCGTCCCACAGTTTGATTGTATCTGCGCGGGTCAAGGGCGTGGTCAAAAGCACGGCGAGACAGAAAAGCATTTTCATAGTTGATTCAAAACCGACCGCAATTTCTGTTGATAATCCTGCTGCACCTTTCGGTCGGGGCGGAACGCGTTGGTAATGGCGATACCAAAAACGGCAAGCACACGCCCGCTGCCGTCCAACACCTCTTCACCAATGAGCTGGTTTGTGATCGGCCGGATGAGAAGGGTTTTCCCGAGTGTTCCGCGTTTCCACGCTTCTGTCACCAAACCGACAGCATCCCTCGCGGCGGCGTTGTAGAACCGGAAGCGGCCCACGCGAATCTGGTGGAACACCTGCATTGGCGTTCCTTCATAATTGACTTCAAGATTTGCGGCTTCCATTCGACGTTCGGGAACTGAGGTAGGCGAAAAAGGCGTTCGCGAGTTGCTTGATCTCGGCGGGCAACGCTCGGTACTCCATCCGCGTGTGGCCGCTCGGTTCGCCCTGGACGTGCTCTTCGACGGACAATCGCTCATTAACGAGCCGGACTCGCAGCGGCAGGTATGTGATCTCGCGGGCAGTGCCGGAGATGAAAAGATTCTTTCGCGAACGGCGAATCGGCACGATGAGGTTGTTGCATTGCAGGCTTTGTAAATGCCGCACCAGATTCTCTTCTGCTTTGTTCCGATCGGCTGATCGCTTCACCTCAATGGGTTTGCTCTCTCCGTAGAGCGCGGTTTCCAATCCGCGAATCGTATTGTGCAGCAAATACAGCCGCACTTGCGGCGTCTCATAGACCTCCATGTAGGGTCTGCCCTGGAGCGCTGATGGCGCGACGGACAGCTTTTGATTGGCGACGCGGATTTCCAAAGCGCCTTTGGGCGTTCGCAGGATGAGCGCCTCCAGTTCCGGCTGCCGCGTCAACGCGTCTTGAAGGTTTTTCTGAAGCAACTCGAGATGGCGGACCATGCCATTGTCAGCCGGCTGTGTGCGCAGGTTGGCTGAACCTTGCAACGTGGAGTTCGCGATTTCGAGCGGCGATGGCGCTTGCGGGCTCTCGCATTGCGCTTCTTCGAGGTCTTCCACCGGCGCAAGTGTGAGCAGGTGCGCCGCTCCTTCTTGCAGGCGCTCCTCATCGAGGCACTGCAAGGTTTGCATCAGATTGTAAATGTGGTAAGCGGGTGTTCCGTGCAGTTCGGAAATCTGCGGGCAGCCATATTGGGTGTCGGTGAAACCGGTTTTGGCAACGTGGGGAATCCCCTCGGCGACCGACACGGTGACGATCTGATTGCTCTCAATGAACTGAACAGGCTCGAGGTTTGGATTCTGATCGAGAAGTCTCTGCAATTCCGTTCTGAGGCGCTGTTCAATGTCATCGCTCATATTTCCAGTTTAGTGCGCCTCGGTGTTCTGACGTGCCGCCTGAAAGGTTTCCTCGACCCGCTGTTCGACTGCTCCGACGGCGTACGGCGGGAGCGACATCGCGTTTGTGTGCAACCGACCGTCGTGGTAGTTGAACACGACGTATGTGCCCGGTTCGGTTGGGTTGCAATAAATCGCCTGAGTCGGCCGCTGAATATAGAGTTCAAACGGAATGCGGGCGTCCGGCAATTGCACGCGCGCGGGCCAGCCGAACTTGTTTGTCAAATTCCGCAGTTCGAGAATCACGCGATCCGTTTCCTTAAACGGCTTGGGACTGGCAAACGACGCCATCCGTGCAACCTGATAGCGACGATAGACCTCCTGCCAGAATTTCTCGGCAACCGCGAGTTGCGGACCTTGATCGGAACTTCGGGATGAAGCCAGCAGCACGCTGTTGATGTGGCCGTCGGAATCCTCCACCAGAATGAACAGATCGAACCAAGGGTTGTAGAGCACGTCCGATTGAACTGGAACAGATCCCATCACCAGATACGGCACGAAAACGGGTGAATAGAGGTTTTGAATCTGATGAAGCAGTTGCAGCCCATGCGGAGTGAACGCTTCCTCGGGCGGGTGGTAGAGACTCAGGATTTCGTGGCGATACAATCTTTGCGCCGCCTTGTTGTATGCCGCCTTGAGTTGTCGGCTGGTCACAGTTCGCGGTGCAGGTGGCAGCCGCAGATATGAAATCAACGCGATGGCGATGGCGGTGATTGCCAACAAGATTTTCCAACGCCACTTTTTCATTCTTCGAGGTGATTCGTGGCGCATTGAACTGTTGGCTGCTCGTCCGACGGTTGCGGCGCGGCGAGATTAAGGCGAAAGCTCAGGTCATAGCCCATGCGGATAATGAGTTCCCGAATTTCCGCAGAATTGATATTCGGCGGCGCTTGATGGCGCTGAATCAATTTCATCAGTCGCCCGCTGATCTGCGCGTTTTCCTCGGCGCGCGCCCGCCGGTCCGGTTTGGCGGGAACTAATGGCCAATTCTCAGCGCTGCCAAACTGGTCGCGAATCCACAGCAACTCTTGCAGGTAGCTGTGCGGGATCGAAAAGCCTGGTTGCCGCTCCGACAGGTGGTTCAGATAGCAGAGGTGTTGCAGCGCCTGGCTGACGGGCGAAGTCAGTTTCAAAGGCGTGGTTTCCCACCGCCGCACGATTACGCACCGAGCTTCCTTGAAGCTCCTCTCGATTTTGTCGTGAAAGATGCCGCGCAGGCAGGCGTTGATGCGCCAGTCCTCGCAAATGTTGTAGAGGACGAAACGATAATCATCCGCATCGAGAAAGTGCGTCGCGATCGAGTGCAATCCTTCGTGTGCTGCCATAAATGGCCAGCAAGGCGGCCCGAAATCCCGGCTGCCCTCGCCGACGAACAGGATGGATGGAAGCCGGTCGGGTCGTGAATCCACACCCCAGGTATTGAAATCGGACAAGCTCCGGACCTCTTTCAAATTCTGTTCTGGAATGAGGCCCGCCAGCCGGAGAATCGTGTCGCTCGTTATCATTGCGGGCTACCGGGAACTCAGGCGCTTCCAGGCGATGAAACCGACGAGAGCGACGCACACGATAATCCAGGTCACCAACGCATTTCGTCCAGATTGTTTTTCGTGTGTGGGCGGTTGAATGACGCTCGCGGGAGGCGCTGGTTTCGAAATCTCCTTTGCCTGACTTCGGATCGGAACGGGCGCTTCGATTAGTTTGTAGCGCGAATCTGCCGGCGTAATCCGCACCTTCGCTCCGGACTTGTCGGGGAGGACAATCTGCTTTCGCGGCGGTTCGATCGTGGTGGGCGAACCCGCGAGCGAATTGTCGGTGCGATTGGAATTGCTATGCGTCGCATGACCAACATCGTATCCACTGGGCGAGGTAACACCGTAATAGCCCGGCCTCCCTGCACTGGTGTTGCCAGACTGGTTCGCAGCACTGCTGCTGTCGCTCTGTTCGTAAGAGATTGAAATGTTTTGCGGCGAGGCGATTACGATGCCTGCCGTCTGAGCGTATCGTCCATTGAATCCTTGAAATTCCGTTTCGGGCACGGAGACATTTCCCGGAAAAGTCACCAGCAGCGTTTCTAAGGCGGGGCTTCCTTGTCTGACCAGCGGCACGTCGAACTGGCCAATCATCCGTTTTGGAATCAACACGGATGTGTTTGGGTCGCCGATGCGGCTCAGATAAAGCGTATCATACGTCTGGTTATCGACGCGGATTGAGGCCTTCGCGCAGAGCGGAACAGCGGCGAGCATCACCCAAAGGCAAATCGCTTTCATCACACCATTGTAGGTTCGCGCGTGCTTCCAGCGGCTTCCGACCGCCGATTGGCGGAGTTTTTCTCGGGCTGGGGCGCGCGTTTGGTCTGGATGGCCTAAAATGGTTTATGGACTTTCTGTATAAACGACGGGGACATTGCGCCGCGTTCACCTTGATTGAAGTTGTCTCCGTTGTTGCGGTGATCTTCATTTTAGCTGGCGTCATCACGATTCGCTTGGGCGACCTGCGTTCCGCGGCTCTGACGACATCCGCGCATGCTCTGGAGAAAGAGTTCGCGAAGGCGGTCGAAAGCCTGCTCTCCCACGGTGCTGATCTGCGGCCATTGCAAAGCATTGCAGCCCGGGGTTCAGTGGTATCACAGAGAGCGTCTGATCCCGAATTCATGTCACTGCAATCCACGAACTACCGGCTCTCCGATCCGGCCGGAGCAAATCTCCAGCAGGTCGCCGACGTCGTAAACCAGTTGAACAGCATGCTCGTTGCCGGCGGATTCGGCGTCGTCAAAGGAAAAATCAGCCAGGAAATCCTGCGTGTCTTCAACACGGATCTGGTGGTGGTGCGGGATTCGGGCAATTCGATTCGTGGAATATATCTGAGATTTTCCAAGCCGTGAAATCACGCGCAGGTTTTACGCTGATTGAGTTGGTGGGGGCGCTGGTCGTGATCAGCATTCTCGTCAGCATTGTCCTCGTCACCACGGGCAATTCTCGCGATCGAGCGTTGCAGACGCGGATCTCCGCTGACCTGGAGGCCATGAACGCCGCCAAAGGCTTTTGGGTTCTCGATCATAACGGCGCGGCATTTCCGACGGATGAAGCTGAGCGGTTCAATGCGATCCGAAAATATCTGGAAGTGAACCGCAGTTTCCCGTCCCTGACGGATTATCAGCCGCCGGGGGTCAGCTATTTCATCAACGGCATTGGAGTGCCGCCTTCGCATTCCCCGTGATGAAATCAACGACACGCATTCAGGGTTTTTCGCTGATCGAAGTGGTTGCGGTCATGGCGTTGTTGCTGCTGATCATGGGTCTTGGATTGTGGGGAATGGGTGGTTCGCGTGAACGGCAAGTCCGCGAGAAGGTGACATTGGACCTCATTCGGATTGATTCGGCCAAGGCGAGTTGGCGCGCCGATCACCCCCAAGCGCTCTTCCCATCCGATGAGGCCGCGCGGTTTGAGGCGCTCCGCGATTATTTGCGAGTCGGCCTTCAAACTGTGCAAGACCTCGCCGCTCTGCAGCCGAACACAAACCTGGCCGGGGTCATCATTTACTCCATCAACGGGGAGACAAATGCCGCCAGCGCTCGAAACCTTTCAACATCGCAGACGTTTGAGCGCTCGTCAGGCGAATGGGTCGGCGCACCGCAACCTTGACTTGCACTCCGCCGGAAAATTTTCTTCTCAGGTCATGTTGCGGAGAAAATTTCTGCGATGCACGCCCGGAATCGGACCGAACTTGCGAATGGCTTCGACATGGGCCTTTGTGCCGTAGCCCACATGCTGATCAAACCCATACTGCGGATACTGCCGGTGCAGCTCGTACATCTGCCGATCGCGATGCACCTTCGCAAAAATTGAAGCGGTGGCGACGGTGATGCTGGTCTCGTCGGCGCGTGGCGCGCATAGTCCGGGGAACGTATTGTCGGCAATCGTCCCGTCAATGATAACCCGGTCAAAACGGGGAAGCTTTTGGAGCGCTTCTTTGAACAACCGCAGATTCAGCGCGTTCAAGTTGCTCGTCTCCACTTCGGCGGCTGAAGCCTCGGCATACGCGACATAGAGCAATCCTTTGGCGATGAATTCGCGCGTCAATAGGCCCGCCAACTGTTCCCGCTCGCAGGCAGTGAGGGCTTTGCTGTCGCGGATATCGCAAGGCAATTCCACAGCCGGCTCGTAAGCGCAAGCCGCGACAACCAGATTGAAGGCAAATGCGCCGCGCCCGACCTCGTCGCAGCCGGCCACAATGAGTCCCTGACGGCGGCCCAGATAATCTTCCATGCTCCAATCCGCCTTCCGTCGGCTCATGCGATTGGGTTTGGCGAAGATTCAAGCATGTCTCCATTTTAGGGCGCGGGACTTGCATTGGTGAAAGAGCATCAGCATGCATTCATTCCATGACCAGTTCGGTTTCGGCTGTGCCAGGCTTGCGTTCGCTCGTCCACTCCGCAAATTGGTCGCGTGTGGGCAGGGGATGGACGGGATCATCCAGATGCGTTGCCTTGATGCCGGCGGGCAAGCTGCGGAGGAAGTAGCTGCTGTAACTGGCGGTGAGGAGTTTGGGATCGAGCATCACGAGAATTCCCTTCTGATTTTCCTCCCGGATGAGCCGCCCCCACCATTGCTTCCAACGGCGGATCGTTTCCGGAAGCGTGTCATCGCGGAACGGATTCAGCTTTTTGCCCTTCAGATACTCCTGGCGAGCCTCCCGGTAGGGCGTCTGCTGGTCGAAGGGAATCTTGGTGATGATCAGCGCGCGAATGCGAATATCCACTCCCGTGCCCATCGCGTGGTTGCCCAGAATGATCGAACGCGGGTCGCGATTGTATTTTTCCACGAGCGCCTCGGGACTTGTGTTTCGCTCCTGCGCGAGGAGTTGATAGCCTTCGCGCCGACACCATTCAGTCAGCAATAATTGTGTTTCTTGCAGTTGCCTGTAATTCGTGAACAGCGCCATCACGCGGCCGTCGGCAATTTTCGCGATGCGCTCAATCTCCGCGCTGATCGCCGGTGAATCGCTGATGTCCCGGTCGCGTGGAGGCAGAAACACGCGCATTTGTTTTCGGTAATCGAACGGCGACGGGAAATTGGCCGTCTGCCAGTCGGGAGCGTTGAAGGTCTTCTTCGTTTCGGGAATCGAAGTTCCAATCAGCGTCGCTGAAATGAGTGTCGCCTGCTCGAAACGATTCCACAATCCCGCCAGGACATCGTGCATGTCGAAGGGTTTGAGTTCGAGATTGATGGCCGTTTGGCCATGCGCCGCCGGCATTCGGGTCAAGAGCATGACGTAGTTGGGAAGCTGCTTTTCCAGATAGGAACGCAGTGTATTCTCGGAAAAGCCGAGGCGGCCCTCGACTTCGCGATAGTCCTGCGCGACTTCATCGTTGGGCGCTTCCTTGCGAAGAAACGCGGCCATCGCTTTGATTTCGCGGATTGCGGAAACCAATTCCCGGCATGCAACACCACATGGATCGTCAGGTTTGACGACACGCTGCCCTTCCGGGCCTTCGGCGACCGCACGCCGAATGCGCTGCAACCGTTGCGACGCGAGGTCCAGGCGAGTTCTCAAATGCGGCCGGTCAAAGGTGTTCCGGCCCAACATGCTCAAAGCGCCTTCGAGCGCGCGGAACGAAAGGTCGGCACTCTCCACTTCCGTCATCCGGCTCAACAGCGTGTGCGCCTCATCGAGCACGAGGATGGGCTTGGGCTGTTCGCATTCGCCGGGAATCGGTTTGTCCGTGTACTTGAGGTTGTAGCCGAGCAAATCGGTGTTCACCACAACGATTCTGGCCTGCTCGGCCAATCGGCGAGCCTGTCGTCGATAACAACCGTGCGAGGATTTGCAACAGTTTCCCTCGCCGTTGATCTGACTCCACGTGGAATCGGAGATTTTGATTGGCAATTCCTCGCGCCAACCGTGGTTCAGTTTTTCCAAACGATCGAACTGGTCGAGCAACTGTCGCAGCCCGGCTTCGTCTCGGTGACGAAACCCAAGAGCGGCCCGTTTGAGGCGATTGAGACACAGATAATTATTTGCGCCTTTGAGGACGGCGCTCTCTTTCAACTCGGGGAATTCGGCGGCGAAGCGCCCCATATCACGCTCGATTTGGGCTTGCAGATGCTTCGAGGCCACCGCGATCACAAATCGCTGCTTGGGCGCGGTTCGCAGATACAGCGCAATCGGGATGAGATAAGCCAGCGTCTTGCCAGTTCCAGTCGGCGCTTCAATCAGTATGGACGTCCGGTCGTGGATGGCCTTGTTGAACGTCAGAGCCATCTCCGTCTGACTCCATCGGGCGCGGCCGCCGAATCGCGTGACCATTGGTCCATCTGGCGCGAAGAATCGTTCCAGTTCCGCCGCCGACGATACGTGGCCGGGCATTTTCAAATTCATTTTTCCACCTGCTTTAACTGGTCGGGGTCATCCGCCGATTCCACGCGGTGTCAGCCGCGGCAACGGTGCGATGGCCGAAGTCGGTGCATCGGAATTCAATGCGGCCTTCTGCGGTTCGGAGGTTTTTCCGGGAGTGCTCGGAGACTCTTCGCGTTGGTCTTTTAATATGACGACCTCGACCGCGCGGCGGTCGAGGTCGCTCGGCTGGCTCGTCTGCGGCAGGCTTTGAGTGGGCGTCACGGCTGAGGATGATTCGCTCATTGGCGATAAGACCGCTGTGAGCTTTGACCGATCAAGAAGGTGCTGGAAAACTGTTTCGCGCAAGAGTTCCTCCGCCTGTTGTAGCGCCAGGCCGCGATGGGCGGCAATCGTCTGGGTCAACTGCTCCACGGTCATCAGTCGCACATATTCCCTCAGAATTCTTTCCTCGAGCCGCGAGAATTCTTGGGGACTGCTGATACGCACGGTTTCGAGCAGCACGCGCCGCTCGGAAGGCGTTATGGTTTGCTGGTAAAGCTCCAGTAATTTCTCGACCTGATCCATTGTGTGTTCGACTCGCGGTTCACCTGCGACACGCTCAATTGCATTATAGGAGGGCCGTGGGGATGAGATGCCCTTCGCGGCACTACAATGGATTAAGCGACCATGCGATCCGCCAACACCACGCTTGAGGTTGAGACGTTTCCCAGTTATGCGCCCGGCCTTCCCTTGTTAGGCGTGGCTGCTGAGGGCTCGCTCGCTCCGCGTTTGCTGCGAATGAGAATGTTCTTCGATCGGCTCGGCGCGCGCTCGGCTGCCGACCAAAACGTTCAAGCATCTCCCGACCGTTTTGCCCTTTGGGCGCGGATGAGCGATGGAAGAGTGCTGGGGCTTCGACATGCCGAAGGCGTCTGGCAATTGACGCGAGTTCCAGTTCCCTCCGCCGCTGTGCGACTGCTCGGCCTGCCTGATGTCATCGAAGCACGCAGTGAGTTGCTCTGGGTTGAGATTGCGCCGAATCGCGTGGATCTGCTCCGCAACGGCGAGCGGTGGCCGCTGTGGCAAGCTGAAGTTCCAACGTCGCCGACGCCACGTGCCTTGCCTGCTTCTGATCTGAGTTGATCACGGTTTCACTTTGTTCCAGGCGTCCAGCCCGAGATACTTGAGACCGGGAAGCTCGATGTCCGGCTGGTCGGGATGCGGAACGAACTCCGTTACCTCCGGCCCGTTCCACTCGTAAGTGAACTTCATTTCCACACGCAGTTTGGGTCGTTGGTTCGAAGGAATTTCCAGCATGATGCGCGGCAGCAATTCCTGCGCAAGACCCACGACCGACCAATGCACGAGGAAGCGCAGCGAATCGTGCAGAATATCCATCAAGAGAATCGGAACGTTGGGATTGCGCCGTCGAAACTCGACCCAGTTGGCGCAAGCTTCCATGACGTAGATGGCGACGCCGTGTTGGATCTGCCAGTTGGAAGCTTCGCGGCGCATGTCCTTCAAACCACGCAAGAGCTCGCTGTCCCAGCGATTTTCCTGGTTGAGGATCACGCGCACGAGCGCCGCATCGAGATAACGACGGCGAAATCCGGCGGGGCTGACTTGATAACCATAGAGGCCCTTGTGAGTGAAATACGTTCGGCCGTTTGACCCGACCTCCTGCGGAACGACCCGGCTCATCTGCGCTTCCAGATAATCCCAGGCAACGCTGTAAAGCTTGCGGTAGGCGTCCTTGATGTGGGCCACATTCTCCGCAGTGTGCGTGGCCGGCTGCTTGGCGCGGATTGCCTCGCGATTGAGGCTGCGGGCCATCGCTTCGTTGCCTCGTTGATAAGGGATGCCGAAGGTGAAAGGCTTTGCCTCATCGCGAGCGGCTTTGTGGTGCTTCTTAATTTCGGCGTCGCTCAGTTGACCGAGATGTTCGGGATCTTTGGCGCGCGCGAGCGAGGCGTGCGGGTCGCGCTGTGGATCGTTCATGATTTCCGTCATGTTCGGATCGCCGGACACCTGGGCCAGTCGCTGCACTTCCGCCGCCGCGTAGTCCAGCTCCACCATGAACCAGCCGCGCGGTGCGATTTCGAGTCCGCGAATGGAATGCGGCGGCGCTTCACCAATGATTTTCGAGACGTAGTCCTCCTCGTCTTTGGGAATCGCGCTCACGTTCGGCGAGGTTCTGAGCCGATGCGTTTCCAACGAACCCCAGTACGTCGTGAACAAAATGGATTTCTCCCGATTGACTGCCATTGAAATCGCCTTTTGGCGTTTGTTCACCACATTCGCGTCCTGCACTTTTTTTCGTGCTACCTCGCCCGCTCCGAATAATTCGAGCTGGTCACGGTCCGAGTCGCCTTCGGCGTCAATGGCTTCGAGGAATTCTTTGACGCGGCTCGTGCCCCACGGCCCGTCTTTGCGGCAATAATTGTTGGCCAGCGTGGCGATCGAACGGCAGTCGTTCAGTTTCTCGCACAGAGGGTCGGAAGTCGCCAGCATCTCCAGCGTCTCCTGATTGGTGGAAGCGGTCAGGACTGGATAATCGCGCTCAGGAATCTGCAATGGCAATGAACACTCTCCACTGCCGAGGCATTTTCTGAGCGTCGCATCATTGAGGTCAAACACCGCGCTACCCTGTTGTTCGTGAATCCAATCCAACAACCTTTGCACCTTCCTTTGCTCGGCACGTTCCAGTTTGACGCCAGGCTTGAGCAATGGTTCGCCCGTCACTCGGAAAAGTATTTCACGAACGGCGCGCGCCCATTCGCGCACGGGCTTTTCGGTGGTGAACAACGGATACAAGCCGATGCCGCGCGGAGGCTGATTAAACAGGATTTGGCGCAGTTGCGCGGCCGAGGCCGGATTCACGTCGGGCGTTGTGACGCGAGTCTTGATATACTCCACGGTGTCGGCCAGCAGTTTTTCCAACCGACTGTCGTACCATTCGATATTTTCCGAGAGCCGCTTGAGACTGAATGGATGGCCGACCAATTCCATTTCGATTAACGCTCCCATCTGTTTGCGTTTCACCTCGAAGTAGGCGTGCTCCAGAGTACAACCTCTGGCATGAGCTTCCGGCTCTCGCCGCTTCAATTCCTCGTCCTGCTGCTTCAGGTCCTCCAGCATCGCTGGGACGAGTTCAAACGTGCGACGGCCGTCCTTGCAACCGTACGGCAGCCGAATTTCTGGCGGCACAAGTCCGTAGCTGCCTTCAGTGATTCCGCGTGCTTCGCGATACCGGGCGAGTTCAGCTTTATGGTCCTCCTTGCCGAGATATACTTTGATCAGATCGTCCAATCCTTGCGGCTGGCCCTCGTCGAGCACCTTCGCCAGATCGTAGGTGCAGATGTGCATCTGGTCGCGCAAATCCACGCCGAAGAGGAGCATCTGCAACACGTCCACCTTCAAAGCGTGCCCTGTAATTTTGGTTTCCGGTCGGCGCAGATATTGATTCAGAATGTTTGCAAGCTCCTGCTGGCTGCCTTGGAAAACCCAGCGCACTTCGTCGATGTAGGCGCGAAAAGTGTGCCCGGGTGGCGTCCATTGTTTGAACGCTGCCTCGCTTGGGAAAATGTAAACCGTGCCTTTGTCATCAGGCAGATCGTAGGGATTGCGCAGGACCGGTTCATGCCGCCCTTCGCGAACACGAATGTTGAGCGTCCGACTGCGCGTGGCCAAGATGATGTCCAGGATTTGATAATCAGTGATGTCGAGGCCGACAAATTCGGTGTCGAGCGAGAACACCTCTTCACGATCGTCCTGGATTTCCTGCAAGTGCTTTCGCAAATCCGCCGGATTGTCGATGTAATAGCTCGGTGGGTCGGGTTTGCGGTCGTTGGTCTGGTTGAACCAGTTCATCAGCGCGCCGCGCAAGGTCCGCTCCCACGATTTGATCCACTCTGGATTCCCGAGCAGATTTGCCGGCTGCGTCGTGCAAATGAGAAACGATTGATAGCGGTCGAGGGGGATCAGTTGCCCCTGCAACTCGGTGACGGTCGCGCCATCGAGATGACTGGCCAGATGCGGCACAATGCTCGCGCCAAAACTGATGATGAGTTGTGGTCTCTGCGCCTGAATCAGCCGCTCGATGAACTGGAAGCCGTATCGCTCCTGCCCGAGATTGACGCGCGTCTTTGGCGGCACATACCACGGCACGAGATTGGCCTGCATGCAGCGCCGCCAATTGAGGCCAAGCTTTTGCAGGACGTGCGCCGCAAGGAGCGTGTAGGCTTCGCCGGTCAGCACGCCGACATACTCGCCGGGGTGTTTCTCCATCCTCCGCATTTCGTGGAAGGAGGGGTGGCGGGCGATGACCAGCACGCCGTTCCAGTCCGCCGGACAATAAAATGGAAACCAGTATTCCTTCTGCGGCACGGTTCGTTTGCCGCCCAGTGATCCTGTGAATTCCTGAAAAGGCCCGCCGCCGTCAGTCAGTCGGCGATATTGCTTTTCTGGAAAGGGCGTCTGCTCCGCAACGAAGAGAGTCAATTGGTCGTCTGGCTTGCCGCGCGCCAATGCCACGTTGCCGTTGTTTCGATTGGACACGCCATCATGCACCGAATTGTGTTTGGTTCAGAACTGAAGACTCTTGTCCGACGACAGTAGTTCTGCTTCGCGTCGGGCCTGCCGAAGCTGGCGAACATTGGCGCGGATCTGCTCCAGTTCCTCGGACGAGAGAGGTTGCTCCGGGTTTTTGGCTGCCTCGACTTCGCCGCGATAAACCGCCTCGTTGATGAGAAAATGCGGCTGCCGGCGTTTACCGGGATGGTACAACCGCGGTCGAAATACTTGTGTCAGCCAGTGCTGAATGAAACCGGGAGCGCGGCCGATTTTGATCAGGATGAGTGTCATCGTCAGCGCCACCAGCCAGAGCGCGATGTGCCAAATGGGAATGTTGACCGGGAGAAAACTGGAGATGCCGAGCGGAACAAGAAACCCAACAACCATGATTATGAACAGGTCGAACACTTCGAGATAATAGAGAAAACGAATCGGCGCGTTGATTTTCCGATTGTAGGGAATGATCCGGCAGTGCATGGCGACAAGGCGCGGCGACGCGATTACGCTTTGACTCCTTTTGGGTAGCGCTTGGCAAACTCGATGAGCGCATCCGTTAGCGGGAGGCCCGAAGCGACCAACTTTTCGAATTCCAATTTGTCGGCGGGCCGCGTGGTGGTGGTCGCATACAGCAGCGGCGGCATGGTCAGTTCCAGAATTAAGCGCCGTGTCCCTTGCGTGCGCCGCTGAATCATGTAGCACTGGGAGAACTGGCCGGGTTCGGTCACAAGGCTGCGCAGCGCGAGCAGGTCGCCTTCGTGTCCCTGGATGTAGCGGACTGTTTCCTCAGCGACGTTGGCGGACAACTTGAAAAGAAAAAACGTGCTGATGGAGTCGCGGATGGCTTCGCTGTTTTTCAACGCGCCCCATTCAGCAATGCCCTGCGAAATGAACATGAGCGCGATGCCGTATTTGCGGTACGTGCGCGCGGCCTCTTCGAGAAATTTCGCGCAGATGGGGGAAGCCATCAAATTCCAGCCCTCGTCAATGAAGAAGATTTTGTCCTCGGCGGCATACTCGCGCGTCATCGTCTGCGCGAAGCGGATTGCAACCATCATCATCACCGGGCCAACGTCGCGGTCGTCTTTGCGGCGGGTGAAGTCGAACACGGTGAAAGGGTTTCGCGCGGTCACCATGCTGACGCCGTCGAACAGATTTCCGTAGCTGCCTCCTTTGCACCAGATGCGCAGCCGATTGCCCAGCGACTTGGCGTTGGGCGAACTCTGGTTGGCGAGGATTTTTTGCACGTCGCTCAGAATGACCTCCTCGCCGCGCGCGACCTTCGCCTGATACGCCTGGCGGATACATTCGGTGAGCAGCATCCGGTCTTCTTTCGGAAGCTGGTCTTTGTCGTTTTCGATGACCATGCGCTCGACGAGCAGCGCGTTTTGAATGATTTCCTCTTCCCCGGGAATGCTGCCGGGTGGCGCGTAAAGGAAATTCATTCGATTGCGGTCGTTATCCAAATCCATCGTCAGATAATTGCCGCCGAGGACGTGGCAGAGCTTGAAGTAAGAGCCGCCGATGTCGATGCCGACGCAGCGCGCGCCGCCGGCCATTTTCTGCAACAGAATCAGATTCGTGGCGACGGATTTGCCTGAACCTGATGAGCCAGCAATCAATATGTTGTAGTTGTTGAGGTGGGCTTGGTCATGAGGCGAAAAATTGTAAATTGTTCCGTGTCTCGTGTTGAACAAACAGGAAGGCGGAGCTTCTGATCCGTCGGGCAAATACATCGCTGGCAGCAACGTCGCCAATTGGCTGGAGGAGTAGGCGTGGTCGCGGTAGCGGTCCTTGTCGCTCAGATAGCCGGGCGTGGTCTTGAGGAAGTACGGAAAGATGGGCGTCGTCTCGTGAATCCAAGTCATCCCCTCGTTCTGCTGCCCGAATTGACGCTGTTCCAACACGAGATTGTTGAGCGTATCCAGGTCGGCAGCCCAGAGATGAATTGAATGCGCGGCGGTCCACGGCCGATCCTTGCCGGTGGCCAGTTCGTCAATTTCCGCTTCGATCTCCTCCAGTGTCCGGCGCAGTTCAGGTTGCTTGGTTACGCGACCCAGCACCTGCAAGCGCCGATTCTTCAGCCGTCGCAGTCGCTTGCCGATGTCGCTGCTGCGCGCCTCAACACTGAATGCTCCGGAGACAAAACCGGGTGCGAGCATTTGTGGCAGCAACATGCCGAATTGCAATTGCGTGGGCGGCTCGTGAAGAAAGAGAATCCTGCGATACAGCCCGTCCATCTGAATCCATCCCTGCCGCGGATTCACCTCCATCTCGGTGTGGACGAAGTAGGACGTGGCCAGCTTGGGTTCAGTCGCGTCGTATGGCGGCGGGTGCACGCCCTGCATGTAAGACTTCGGATTGTACCACCAGTAAAGTGTTTCAACGATGTCCTCGGAAGGAAGCAATCGCGACTCGATTCCGGCAGCTTTCAGGATGGCTTGGGCCTGCTGCACCTGCTTTGAAAGCACATTGACCGCAGTGTTCCATTCTTCTTCGGTCAAGTTCGCCGCCTCGGTCATTGATAACTCGAAGGTGTCGCGAAGAAGGTTCGTTGCGCGAGAGAACCAATTCTCCTTCGGACTCAACTTGCGATGCCGTTTGATGCGCTCGGAAAATTCGACGATTGGCTCGATGCCGAGGAAGAGATAACAGGTGTAGCGGCGCAACTGGTTGGTTGCGACCTTCTCCTGATAATGCTGGCCGATGTCCCGCTTGAATTGCGCCAAAAGCGGATTGCCCTTGGGCATCGTCTCCAGATAATCATCAAGTAATTGGCCGTATTGATTGTGACAGACCGTGATGAACTGGAGGCGGGTTTCCGTGTCGCCCATCACGGCCAACTGATTGAGCATGCTGCTGAAGGCGTTGTGCAGTTCATCCGCCTGCGCGCTCGAAACGAACAGCGTATCCGGATACTGAACACGCAGTCCGACTGCCAGGGACATGTCCTGGGCGACGATGACGTGGTTGTCTATCCAGGCAATGGGAACTTCTTCATCGAGGCACACCCCGGAAAGGCGGTTAATCCGCTCGTAATCCAGCATGTCCCATTATAGGGCCGCGGTCCTCGCCGGCTCACTGTTCGGAGATGAATCGCTTGAGCTTCTGGTCTTCGGTGGGGTTGCCAGAGTAGATGGTCTCGCCGTCCACGCTGACCGTGAAATATCCCTGATCGACGTTGATGTAGGCTTCCTTGCCGCTACTGTGCGCGTAGTAGTAATCGACGCCGCACCGCGTGTCAGGTCCGCTCTGAGATTTCCAAGCTTTACCACGTGTGCCCGTGAGGGCCGCCAACAGCCCTTCCATGTCATAGGTCACGACCTGGCAAGCGGGTTTGTTCATGCGCGTTCGTTTGGCAATCAACTCTCAGACCAGCCGCTCCAATCGTAATCTCGGCCAACCTTTCGACAACAAAAAAGCCTCGGAGACCCGAGGCTTTCGTCGCACATTCTGTTGTGTCGTCACTGCGCTGCCCATGCCATGATGACTTCGACGATCTTATCGACTGCTTCAGAAGCCACTGTAAATCTGCGCACAAAAGGCACTTCCGAGTACAGCAACTGAAGAAAAGCGTAACAAGTGCGTAACAGCGAAGATTCTTGTTATTGGAGTCACAGGGCGGCCTGAGAGCCTTTGCACCGCTTTTCTCCTTCGAAT
>WBZT01000929.1_pt1 | contig 22570 bp, 21 predicted proteins | sample 5204241 | NCBI WGS metagenome assembly WBZT01 (sample SAMN12344358, study PRJNA552823) | activated sludge metagenome | biome: Activated sludge suspended growth; feature: Nitrification reactor; material: Wastewater; isolation source: activated sludge from nitrification reactor of wastewater...
ATCAGAGGGCGTCATCAGAGGGCTTGGGTTCCGCCCGCGCTGGCCCTATTCTCTGCCCACTTCAAACGACGCAGTGCGCTCCCGGGGGCCCCCGGCGAGTCCCCCGTCCACACGAAGGAGTCTTCCCATGAGCGTCAACAGGGTGTTCCTGCTCGGCAACCTCGGGCGTGATCCCGAGGTGCGCTATACGCAGGGCGGCACCACCGTCGCCAACCTGCGGATCGCGACCACCGAGCGCCGGCCCGACGGCAACGGCGGCTGGCAGGACCAGACCGAGTGGCACTCGGTCGTCGTGTTCGGCAAGCAGGCCGACAACGTGAAGAAGTACCTGACCAAGGGCCGCCAGGTGTTCGTCGAGGGTTCGCTGCGCACCCGCCAGTGGCAGGACCAGCAGGGCCAGAAGCGCTACTCGACCGAAGTCGTTGCGCGCGACATCCGCTTCGTCGGCGGTCGTCCCGGCGGCGCGCCCGGTGCGGGCGGCGGCTACGGCGGCGCCGAGGACATGGGCGCACCGGTCGGCGGCGGCGACGATCCGATGGCCGATTTCGGCGGCGGGCCGGACGACGACATCCCGTTTTGATTTGCAGTAGCAGGACGCTGCTGGCTTCCAGCGGGGGCGTCATGGTTTCGACGGAGGTACAGAAGCATCGAGTGCAAGCCGGGGAGCTCGCGGACCTCGTCAAAAACTGCGGGAACACTCATCTGCCAACGAGCAGATGGCTCTCGCTGCCTAATTAGGCAGTGACGCCTTCCCGGATCCCGCCTGTGGGAGCCGGAGCGGGCGCCAGACAAACGCAGGCTGGTCCGAAGTGGCGGCCCGACCGCGGAGGACGAGATCCAACCGGGCTGGCTTGCGGCGATCCCGCCGGTGGGAGCAATGCGAGCGAGACTCAAATCGCCGGATACGCTTGTAGGACTCGTTGCGGACGGACTTTCGGACGCGGGTTCGATTCCCGCCGCCTCCACCACTCACGCGAGGGACCGGAGCATTGCGCTCCGGTCCCTTCGCGCGTTCGGAGAACGCGATCGCGGCGCGGGCCCGAAGGCCCGCGCCGCGTCGCGATCCTCACGCGCCGACGCGCGTCACCGCAGCAGGCAGACGCGCCGCACGAGCGCGCGTCCGTTGCCTTCGGCGCGCGCGAGGTAGAGCCCGGGCGCGACACGCGCGCCGTGCTCGTCGCGGCCGTCCCACGTGATGCGCTGCTCGCCGGCGGGCGATTCGCCGTCGCGCAGCGTGCGCACGAGGCGGCCCTGCACGTCGTAGAGCCCGACGCGCAGCGGCCCGCGCGTGCCGAGCACGAGCGTGAAGGTCGCGGCGCCGCGCATCGGATTCGGCGTCGGTGCCGCGAACGCGAGCGAGGGCGATCGCGTCGACGACGGCGCGACGCCCGCGGTGGGGCTGGAGCTCTGCAGTCCGTGGTGCGCCGTCATCGCCCCGTCCCAGTCGCCGATGAACTCCCACCAGTTGGTGAGCCAGTCGGCGTCGTAGGTGATCGTGTTCGCCCAGCCGGGCATGCTCTGCATCCAGTACATGTACCACTGCGTCTCGACGCGCTGACTGAAGTCGCCGATGCCGTCCGGCCACGGGTACTCGATCGTTCCCCACGTGTCGGCGTTGATCCACTCCTGCGTGCCGGTGCCGTAGGGCGTCCAGTCGGCGATATCGCTCCACTCCTGATTCGGATTCTCGTAGTCGTACTCGGCGAGCGTGTTGGGCGGCGAGTGGGTGTCGCCGCAGCGGCCGAGGATGCGGTTGCCCTCGCCGTCACGTCCGCGGAACTTGTCCCAGAAGAGATCGGCGATGCCGTTGTCGACGCCGTCGACGTGTCCGAACTGCGACTCGATCTGGTGCCCGTGATCGTGCACCGCCTCCGCCTGGCTGCGGCGGTAGTTGTAGCCGTAGACCACGTACGTGTTCGCGTACACCGGCAGGTCGGTCGCGTCGCGATTGCTGTTGGAGATGTCGCCGGTGACCGGGCTCGACATGTTCGACTCCCAGCCGCCGCGGATGTCCCACGCGTGATGGACCTCGGGATCGAAGCTCGGCCAGTGACCGAGCGACGGCCCCCACACCCAGACCTCCTTCACGCCGAGGTCCTCGACGTAGTGCCGCACGTCCAGCCGGTCGAAGATCGCGAACCAGTCCGGTTCGTAGACGGGATCGCCCGAGTCGTAGCCGATCACCTTGCCGGGCGGCGTCTGCTCGAAGAGCGTGATCTGGTCCACGACGCGGTAGCCGAGGCTCGGCCGCGCGCCGGGGTTGGCGTAGCCGCGGAAGCGGCTGCCCTGCTCGAGCGCGAACTTCACGCGCCGGTTCATGGCCAGGATGTTCGCGTCGAGGTCGGCGAGCGAGATGTCGCCGATCTCCCAGAAGTCGGGTGAGATCGAAGTGTCGAGGTTCTCGCCATCGGCCGTGGGCAGGTAGCGGATGATCAGCACGGGCACCGGCCACACCGCGTTCGCCGCGGGCGTGGTGAGGTCCTCGGGCAGCGCCTCGTGCTCGGGTTCCCGCACCGGGGCGCGCACCGAGACCGTGAGCGACGCGCTGGCGCCGAGCCACGACGCGGTCAGAGTCGCGTCGCCGCCGCCGCGCGTCCACAGCGTGTCGAGGTCGCCCGGCTCGACGATCGCCGGATCGGACGATGCCCACACCACGGTGCCCGGCGGCACGACCGTCGTGTCGGAGCCGACGACCGCACGCACCACCGGTACGATCGGCCAGCTCGCCCAGGCGTGCACGACCTCGGGCGCGACGAGCAGCGTCGGCGCCTGCACGATCGCGACGAGGCTCGCCGCGTGCCCGCGCCAGCTCGCGGTGAGCTGCGCTGTGCCGCCTTCGAAGGCCCAGAGCGTGTCGTTCGCGCCGGGCGCCACGATGTTCGGCTCGGACGTCGACCACGACGCGAGCCCCGCGGGCAGCGCGATCGAGTCGGGGCCGGACACGGCGCGAAGCGTGGGCACGACGTGCGCGCCGGGCGCGAGCCACGCGGTGTCGGGCGACGCGACCAGCGCGTCGAGCGGCATCGTCGCCAGCCGCGCCGCGCGGATCTCGGCGAGCGTGCGGACGACGCTGCTGATGCGCAGCTCGTCGACGCGCGCGTTCAGCGGACTGCCGTAGCTCTCGCGCCCGAGTCGGAACTGGCTCGCGGCGATCGCCGGCGGCGCGACAGCGCACGCGACCGCGGCGACCGGCTCGCCGTCGATGTACTCGTGCAGCGAGTCCGGGGCCCACGTGAACGCGCAGTGGCGCCACGCGCCAGCGGTCCACGTGTTGCCGATGTACACGCCGACTCCCATTTCGGGTGCGCCGCCCGGGCCCCAGCGGTTGACGATGAGCCGCCAGTAGTTTCCGCCATCCTTCATCACCAGCAGGCCGCCCGACACGCCGTACTCGAGCACCGCGTGGCCGGCGCCGTCGTTGCCGTTCCATTCGGGGCGCAGCCAGAACTCGATCGTGCCCTGCGCGGCGCCGATGTGGCGCGCGGCGCCGATGCGCAGGTCCGTCGACGTGCCGAGGTTCGCCGCCGACGCCATCACGCCGGCGTCGTAGGTGATCGCGGTCGCGACGTCCGGCGCATCGGCGGTGCCGGTCGCGTCGCCCTCGTAGTGCGCGAGGAAGAGCGTGCTGCCGTCGTGCGCGAGCGTCGCGCCGCCGGCGGCCGCGGTGATCTCGTACGAGGCGCGCACGACGCTGCTGATGCGCAGTTCGTCGAGCGTACCGTTGAGGAAGTCGGCGCCGCCCTGGCTGCCGACGTAGAGGTCGCCCTGCGTGAGCGCGGGCGGCGCGTGCACGGGCACCTGCGACGCGCGGAGCGTGCCGTCGGTGTAGACGCGGATCGAGGTGTTCGACCACGTGAACGTGCAGTAGTGCCACGTGCCCGCGGTCCACGATCCGATGCCGTACGCCGCTCCCATCTCGGAGTAGCCGTTCGCACCGTAGCGATTGACGATGATGCGCAGGTTGTTGGCGCCGTCCTTCACGACGAGGATGCCGCCGACGCCGCCACACTCGAGCACGGTGTGGCTCTGGCCGTCGTTGCCGTTCCAGTTCGGCCGGACCCAGAACTCGATCGTGCCGGCGGTGCCGTCGATGTTGCCGTCCCGCGCGTAGCTCAACTGCGCGGGGGAGGCGAACTGGAGTCCCTGTCCGATGCGACCGGTCGTCCACGCGAGCGAACTCGATGCGATGACGGTATCGGGACGAGCATCGTCGGGCGTGCCGTCGAAGCGGGCGAGCCAGAGCGTGGACGCGTCGGGCGCAAGCGCCTGCGCGCGGACGGCGGGAGAGAAGACGTGAGCGACCAGCAGTGTCGCGAGCAACAGGACGACGGCCGCGGATCGCGTGACGCGTGGGGACGACGTCATACGAACCTCCGAATGGGCGGCTCGGGTGCGGCCATGCCACGTCTCGGCCGCGTGCCTCGATGGGGTGCCCGCAGGCCGAGGCCGCTGATGGTGACCTCATGATTGTAGGTGGGCCCCGGGGGCGCTCGCCGGTCGTGCGCCCCCGAATCGCCCTCGATGGAGAAGGCCGGACGATGAGGCGGTCGCGCCGCACTCGCGAGCCGGGGCCGCCGAGGCTCCGACGGAGGGGGCCTTTTCGACTTGCCCGCGGGGGGGACGGTGCTTAGTCTCCCCCGTCCCGTGAACACCGACCCCGCGTTCCTGAACGCGCGACTGACGGAAATCCGCGGCCGCATCGAGGCCGCAGAACGCCGCGCCGCGAGGGTGCCGGGCGGTGTCACGCTGATCGGCGTCGTGAAGACGCAGCCGTCGGCGGCGGTTCGCGCCGCGGTGGAGCTGGGCCTCGCGGACCTGGGTGAGAACCGGGTGCAGGAGGCCGAGGTCCATCAGCGGGACGTCCCCCGTACGGCGGCGCGTTGGCACATGATCGGTCACCTGCAGCGCAACAAGGTCAACAGGGCGCTGGCGATGTTCGATCTCGTGCACGGCATCGACGATTTCGAACTGGGCGAAGCGGTGGCGGCGCGAGCGCGTGCCGCGGGCCGCCTGATGCCCGTGCTGGTGGAAGTGAACGTGAGCGGTGAAGGGAGCAAGTTCGGCGTCGCGCCGGACGCGCTGCCGGAGTTGCTCGAGCGGTTCGCGGCGCTCGACGGGATCGAGCTGCGCGGGCTGATGACGGTGGGCGCGCCGGTGGCGACGCCCGCGGCAGCACGCGGCGGTTTCGCGCTCCTGCGAACGCTGCGCGAGGACGGCGAGCGCCGGCTGGGCCGGGCGCTGCCGGAGTTGTCGATGGGCATGAGCGGGGATTTCGAGGTCGCGATCGAGGAAGGCGCCACGCTGGTTCGCGTGGGCACGGCGCTCTTCGGCGAGCGCGCGACGGTGGGGGCGTGATGGGGAACTTCTTCGCAGCGATCGCCGTGGTGCTGAACATCGTGCTCAACACGATGATGCTGGTCATCGTGGTGAACGCGCTGCTCTCGTGGGTCCCGATCGATCGCGGCAATCCGGCCGTGCAGTTCCTCGAGTCGGTCTCGAACGTGCTGTGCAACCCGATCCGCAAGTTGTTCCCGACCGTGGTCGGAGGCTTCGACCTCGCGCCGATGGTGGCGATGCTCGTGTTGATCTTCCTGCAGCGCTGGCTGGTGCCGACGCTGTCGGGATTCTGATGTGACGTCTGAACCGCTCGCGCGCCTCGCGGTGCGCGTGCAGCCGGGCGCGCGACGCAACGCGCTGCTCGGGCGGCTCGAGACGGGGGAGTGGAAGCTCGCGGTGAGCGCGCCGCCCGAAGACGGGCGCGCGAACGACGCGGTGGTGGAACTGCTGGCCTCGCTGCTCGGGGTCAAGCGGCGGCAGGTGACGGTGGCGCGGGGCGCATCCTCGCGCGGCAAGCAGATCGAAGTGAGCGGCGTGAGCGCCGAGGCCGCGGAGCGGATGCTCGGGGAAGCGCTGAAAGGAACGAAGGCACGCGATGGCGAGTGAGCTGCTCGATCGGATCCGCGAAGCCGCGGCCCACGTGAAGTCGAAGACGAAGCTCGTGCCCGAGGTCGGCATCATCCTCGGCACCGGGCTCGGCGATTTCGCGGGCGCGCTGCAGGCGGAAGTGGTGATCCCGTACTCGGAGATCCCGCACTTCCCGCGCTCGACCGTCGAGAGCCACGCGGGCGAGCTGCACATCGGCACGCTCGCCGGCCGGCCCGTCGTGATCATGAAGGGCCGCGTCCATTACTACGAGGGCTACAGCATGCAGCAGGTGGCGTTCCCCACCCGCGTGCTGAAGGCCATCGGCTGCCGGACGCTGATCGTCACCAACGCGTGCGGCGGGATGAATCCCGACATGCCGCCCGGCACCATCGTGGCGACCACCGACCACATCAATCTCATGGGCGACAACCCGCTCATCGGTCCGAACGACGACGAACTGGGGCCGCGCTTCCCCGACATGAGCGAGCCGTACTCGCGTGCGCTGATCGCGCACGCGGAGAAGGTCGCGCTCGACCTCAAGCTGCCGCTGCAGCGCGGGGTGTTCGTCGGCGTGGCGGGGCCGAACCTCGAGACCGCGGCCGAGTACCGCTTCCTGCGCGGCATCGGCGCGGACGTCGTGGGCATGTCGCTCGTGCCCGAGAACCTCGTGGCCGTCCATGGCGGCATGCGAGTGCTGTCGTTCAACGTGGTGACGGACGCGTGCCTGCCGGATGCGCTGCATCCGTGCGACATCGCGGCCGTGCTGGCCGTGGCCGGCCGGACCGGACCGGTGCTGCAGCGCCTCGTGATCGAGGTGGTGCGCCGGCTGGACGAGGCCGATACGAAGTGACGCAGACGAGGCCGGCGCGACCGCGCCGGTAGTGTTTCCGGAGGTGAGGATCATGGCGATCGCGCGCAAGAAGAGCGCAGCCCCCAGGGCGAAGGCGAAGTCGAAGGGCCCGGCGAAGCCGTCGAAGGCGAAGCCGGCCGTCCGCAAGGCGGCCGCGAAGCCGAAGGCGGTGCCGAAGCAGGCTCCGAAGAAGGCTGCGCCGGCGAAGCACGCGAAAGCCGCGAAGCCGGCGAAGCACGCCAAGGCTCCGGTGAAGGCACCGGCCAAGGTGGCCGCGAAGGCGCCGGCAAAGGCGCCGGCGAAGGCGCCGGCGAAGGCGCTCGCGAAGGCTCCGGCGAAGGCGCTCGCGAAGAAGCCGGTGCCGGCGAAGGCCGCGGCGCCCGCGAAGAAGGTCGTGCCGCCACCGCCGCCGCCGCCCGCGAAGCCGAAGCCGCCGAAGCTCGTGCCCGCCACCGCCGAGGCCCGCGCGCTCGCCGCGCAGGCCGCGCGTGCGGGCAAGGGCGGCGCCAAGTCGCGCGCTGCCGGACGCCCGGAGCCCGAAGTGCGGCCGCTGGGCGTGCTGCCGCCGAGCGCACAGGCGAAGCCGCGTGCGATCGCGCCGCCGCGCCCCGTGAGCCCGACGCGACCCGGCGGACCTCCCCGCGGAGTTCTCAAGCAGCAGCCCCCGAGGAAGGGAGACGACCGTTTGACCCAGGACGACCTGAAGTACTTCGAGCAGCGCCTCCTCGAGGCGCGCGCTCGCATCACCCGTGAGATGGGGCACCTCGAAAGCACCGTCCTGAAGGTCAACCCCCGCGACGCGGCGGGTGAGCTGTCGGGCTACTCGTACCACATGGCCGACGCCGGCACGGACAGCATGGAGCGCGAGAAGGCCTTCGACATCGCATCGAAGGAAGGCCGCCTGCTGCTCGAGATCGACGACGCGCTGCGTCGTCTCTACAACGGCACGTACGGTATCTGCGAAGTGAGCGGCAAGCCGATCTCGCGCGCTCGCCTCGAAGCGCTGCCGTGGGCGCGCCTGTCGCTCGAAGAGCAGGAGAAGCTCGAGAAGGAGCAGCGGGCCGGGCGCAACATGGCGCCGGGCACCGAGTGAAGCGTTCGTATCCGCTGCTGTTCGGCGTCGCCGGAGCGATCGTCGCGCTCGACCAGTGGGCCAAGCACTGGGCGAGCGCGCACCTCGCGTATCGCGAGCCCGTGCGCGTGGTCGGCGAACTGGTGCAGCTCACCTACGCGCGCAACTCGGGCATCGCGTTCTCGCTCCTCGCCGGGCGCGGATTCCCGCTCTACATCTTCTCGTTCATCGCCGCCGCCGCGGTGGTGCTGCTGTTCGTCCGCCACGAGCGGCTGACGCTGGCGCGGCACCTGTCGCTCGCGCTGATCCTCGGCGGTGCGGTGGGCAATCTGATCGATCGCGTCAGCACCGGGCAGGTGGTGGACTTCATCCTGCTCTCGTGGAAGACGCACAGCTTCCCCGTGTTCAACGTCGCGGACGTCGCCGTGTGCACGGGCGTGGGCCTGTTCGCGCTGGTGTGGTCGCACGACGAAGGCGCGCAGGCGCCGGCGGCCGAAGGCCCCGGAGCGGCGCCCGCGCCGGACGCGAGCAGCGATGCGGCGGTGGACGCGCCGAGCGGAGACGCAACGCATGAGCAAGATGGTGGACCTGACCGTGCCCGAGACGGGAGCGGGGCAGCGGGTGGATCGCTGGCTCGCGAAGGCGCGGATCGGCCTCTCGCGTAATCGTCTCCAGTCGCTGATCGAGGCGGGCCGCGTCTGCGTCAACGGACGCGTGGCGCGCCAGGCGATGAAGCTCAAGGAGAACGACCGCGTCACGGTCGAGATCCCGCCGCGGCGGCCGTCGCGGCTCTTCGCCGAGCCGCTGCCGCTCACGATCGTGCACGAGGACGCGTCGCTGCTCGTGCTCGACAAGCCCGCGGGCATCGTCGTCCATCCGGGCGCCGGCGTGCAGAGCGGCACGCTCGTGCACGCGCTCCTGCACCACGCGCCCGGCATCGCGACCGTGGGCGGCGAGGGCCGGCCGGGCATCGTGCACCGGCTCGACAAGGAGACCTCGGGCCTGATGGTCGTGGCCAAGACCGAGGAGGCGTACCTCGCGCTCGTCGAGGCGCTCCGCGCGCGCGAGATCGTGCGCGTCTACCAGGCGATCGTCTGGGGCGATCCGGGACCGGCCGAGGGCCTGATCGACCTGCCGATCGGCCGCGATCCGCGCGAGCGCACGCGCATGGCCGTCGTGCGCGGACCGGCGGGCAAGCCGGCGCGCACGCGCTGGCGCGTGCTCGAGCGTTTCGGACCTGCCACGCTCGTCGAAGCGCGACTCGAAACGGGGCGCACGCACCAGATCCGCGTGCACTTCGCCGCGCTCCGGCACCCGGTCGTCGGCGATCCCCTCTACGGCGGCAGGGCCAGAAAATCGTTGAGCCTTCGCCAGTCGGAGCGTAGCCTCGCGGACGCTCTGCTGCGTGGCCTGCGCCGACAGGCGCTGCACGCGGTCGAGTTGCAGCTGATCCATCCCGTCACGAGGGCGGCTCTGCGGTTCGCGTCGGCCCTGCCCGAGGATTTCTCCCGGGCGCTCGAGTTGCTGCGAGCGTTTCCGGCGCTTGGAACGAACTGATCGGCATGGTCGATAGCCCCGCCCACGACGTGATCACGCTCACGCTGCCCAGCCGGCTGGAGTTGCTGGGTGTTCTCGACCGCGTCGTCCTCGCGCTGTGCGAGCGACTCGACTTCGACGAGGACACGGCGTCGCAGCTCAGCATGTCCGTGATCGAGGCGGGCACCAACGCGGTCCAGCACGGCAACAAGCGCGACTCGTCCAAGCCGTTCGAGGTGCGCTTCGACCTGTTCGCCGACCGGCTCGAAGTCACGGTGCGCGACCAGGGCACCGGCTTCGATCTCTCTCGCGTGACGCCCGACGTGACCACGCCGGACCATCTGCTCGACGTGCGCGGCCGCGGCATCTTCATCATGCGCGCCTGCTGCGACTCGGTGGACTTCGACTTCGGCGACCACGGCACGACCTGCCGGCTCGTGAAGCACCGCCCGGCGGCGCAGCAAGCCGCCGACGCCTGAGCGCGCCGTTGTCGCGCATCCTCGCCGTCGACTGGGGCGAGCGCCGCATCGGGCTCGCCGTGAGCGATCCGACCTGCACGATCGCGAGCGGTCTCGACACCCTGGTCGTCACCGCGCCCTCGACCGCGCCCGCCGCCGTGGCCGCGGTCGCCCGCGAGGTCGAGGCGGAGAGCATCGTCGTCGGCCTGCCGCTGCTTCTCTCCGGTGAGCGCGGCACCGCGGCCGACGCGGCCGAGCGGTTCGCCGAGGCGCTCGCCGCGGCGAGCGGGCTGCCGGTGCGGCTCTACGACGAGCGCCTCACCTCGGCGCTGTCGCAGCGCCGCATGCAGGAGCGCGGCGAGAGCGCCGGACGGCGCAAGGGACGCGTGGACGAGGGCGCGGCGATCGCGCTGCTCGAATCGTGGCTGCTGAGGCTCGACGCCGAACGCCGGCGCGCGGCCGCGGAGGGCGAATGAGCGCGGCGGCCCGCGGGGCGTTCCGGCCGCGACGCTGGGCGTGGCTGTTGCTGCTGATCGCCGTGCTGGTGCCCGCGTACGACCTGCTGCTGCCCGCGGGCCCGTTCCCCTCGCCGAACCGGCGCACGGTGATCATCGAGAAGGGTGAGTCGCTGCGCGCGATCGCCTCCGAACTGCAGCGCGCCGGTCTCATCCGCAGTCCGGTCGGTTTCCTCGTGCTCGCGCGGCTGATGAAGCTCGACCGCCACGTGAAGGCGGGGCAGTACGCGTTCCGGCTGGGCACCACGGTCCCGGCGCTGCTGCGTGCGCTCAGCCGGGGCATGTACGGGCTCGACCTGCTCACGATCCCCGAGGGCCTGACGCTCCGAGAGGTGGAGGCGCTCCTGGCGCCGCGCCTCGGGGTGCCGGCTTCAGTGATCGATTCGCTCGCGCACGATCCGGACTTCCTCGATTCGCTCGCGGTGCCCGCGCCGTCGATCGAGGGCTACCTCGCGCCGGACTCGTACGAGTGGCTGCCCGGCACGTCTCCCGAGGTGGCGCTACGGACCATGGCCGAGCACACGCGCGACCGGCTGCAGAAGGCGACCGCGGGATGCGACTCGATGCCGCTCGGACTGTCGCTCCACCAGGTGCTCACGCTCGCTTCGATCGTGGAGTCGGAAGCCCAGGTGGGGGACGAACGTCCGCGCATCGCGCGCGCGTACCTGAATCGGCTGGCGATGGGCATGAAGCTGCAGGCTGACCCGACCGTAGGTTTCGCGCTCGGGCGCAATCCGCGCAGCCGACTCACGCTGCGCGACCTGCGCGTGGAGTCGGACTACAACACGTACCTGCACGAGGGCCTGCCGCCCGGGCCGATCTGCAGCCCGGGCCTCGCGAGCATCGAGGCGGTGATGTCCGCGACGCAGGGCACGCGCGACCTCTACTTCGTCGCCCGCGGCGATGGCCGGCACCTGTTCGCGACCACGTACGAGCAGCACGTCGCGAACATCCAGGCGGCGCGCGCGCTCCAGGCCGCGTTCGCCGCCGCGCACGCGCAGGCCGACTCGACCGCCGGGCCGGCCCCCGCGGATTCGACGCACTGATCGCTGCCGCGCGCCGCGAGATGCGTCGCAGAGCGCAGGCGCTTCGGCAAGCCGCTACGAAATCGCCGGCTAACGCGCGGCGTCGCCGAAGCGCTGTGCTAGCATCCGCCGCCCATGAACGACACGCCTCGCGATCCCGACGCCGATCTGCTCGTCATCCGCGAGCCCGAGGACCGGCCGCTGCCGAATCTCGACTGGCGCGAGCGGCTGGAGCGCCTGCGCGCACTCCTCGCGTCGCTGCCCGTCGCGGTGGTCGCTTACTCGGGCGGCGTCGACTCGAGCCTGCTGCTGCGGGTCGCCCACGAGCAGCTCGGTGAGCGCGCGCTCGGCGTCATCGGGCGCTCGGACTCGTACGCGCTCCGCGAACTGGAGCAGGCACTGGCCCAGGCCGACGTGATCGGCGCGCAGATCGAGGTCGTGACCACGGGTGAGATCGCGAATCCCGAGTTCGCGGCCAACGATGGCCAGCGCTGCTACCACTGCAAGTCCGAGCTGTTTCGTCAGCTGGCTTCGATCGCGTCGCGTTTCGACGGCGCCGTGATCCTCGACGGCACGATCCTCGACGACATCGCCGATCACCGCCCCGGCCGGCTCGCCGCGGCGGAGAGCGGTGTGCGCTCGCCGCTCGCCGAGCTCGGCTTCCGCAAGGCCGACGTGCGCGCGGCCGCTGCGTACTTCGGGCTCGCGAGCAGCGCCAAGCCCGCGTCGCCGTGTCTCGCTTCGCGCATTCCGTACGGCACGCCCGTCACGCGCGAAGCTCTGGCGAAGATCGAGGCAGCCGAGGACGCGGTACGCGCGCTCGGTTTCACCGAGCTTCGCGTGCGGCATCACGGCGACGTCGCCCGGGTCGAGCTGCCGGTCGGAGATCTGCCCCGTGCGCTCGCTCCGGGCATGCGCGAGCGCCTGGTCGACGCCGTGCGCGCAAGCGGTTACCTTTTCGTCGCTTTGGATCTGGAGGGCTTCCGCTCCGGCGGACTGAATCGCGCGCTCGAATGAGCCGCGAGTTCGGCGGAAAAAGGAAGCGGACGCGCAGAAATCTGGAACCGCCCCTCGGGGTCGCATGTATGACACCGTGCGCCCCATCGGAGGCGGCGGCACCGCAACACGATCCGCGCTGAGATCGTCCTTGTGCCCCGGGCCTCGCAGGCCACGACTGCACGCCGACGATTTCGACCGGATCGAGAAGTCCCGTCGAAGTCGTCGGCATTGCTGTTCCCGCTTCCGAGAGGGTCGAGGAGAAACCGGATGAGCACCAAGCCCACCGTCACGCGTCCCAAGTCGCTCAAGGCGAAGTTGCAGCCTGAAGTCGATCTCGGTTTTCGCTGGGGTCTCTTCAACTCGCTCTGCCTCGCAGCCGGCATCGCGCTTCTCGTGGCTGGCTACTTCAGCCTGGCGAAGGGCTCGATCACCTTGGCGCCGCTGCTTCTCGTGATCGGCTACTGCGTGTTCATCCCGGGATCCTTCCTCGTTCGCGTGGGCGGGACCGAGCCGGGCGAATAGCTCAGCTGGTAGAGCACTTGCCTTACACGCAAGGGGTCACAGGTTCGAGCCCTGTTTCGCCCACCAAAAGGTGGATCCAAGCAGCAGCAGCAAAAGCAGTTAGGCGGTAGATTCACGGGTCGAGCGCCCCCGGTTCGGTGGGGGACGATCGGAGGCGGGAGGCCCGAAAGGTCTGGTCAAGAAGAGCCGCAAAAAACTTTCTTGACACCGCGGGAACCTGACTCCTAGACTTTTGTGGTCGAAGGTCTTGTGAACGCGACAGATAAGCCTGCGAAGGCTTCGAACTCTAAGACATTAAGCAGATACGAGTTCGAAAGGAGGTGGCTCGCAGCCAGACCTGATTGCGCGCAACAGAGCCTTGCCTGCAACTCAGCAACAGGTTTTCTCACCTAGGGAGGTGCAACAATGACTGGTTTGGTTCGCAAGGCCACGTTCTTCGTGGCGTGTGCCATGCTCCTCGGCGCGACGGCGTACGCCGGCATCGTCAGCCCGGCCAACAGCACCGTCGGTGCCAACCGCATCAACCTCGTCGGTTTCAACAGCGCGGGTGTCGGCGATCAGGCTGATTCGACCGCTCTGCTTTCCAAGCTCACCATCACGGTGCGCGACATCGCCAACAACCCGGTCGCTGGTGTGCCGGTCGTCCTCGATTTCTCGGGCTGCACGGGTGACGTGAAGATTGCCCAGACGCAGTCGTACCACGCCGAAGCGACGGGTGCTTGCGCGACGGCGACGGTGCAGGGCTACACCACCACGAACGGCACGATCTCGTTCGTCGTGATCGGTGGCAAGTCGCTCGCCGGCACGCACACGAACACCTGCTGCAAGGTCTACGCTGACAGCTACCAGCTCGGCTCGGGCATCGGCGTCGGCACGTTCGACATGAACAACGCGGCTGGCCTGACGCTCGCCGACCTCGGCGCCTGGGCGACCGATTACTTCGGTGGTGTCAACCCCGACCGTGCGGATTACAACGGTGACGCTTCCGTGACGCTCGCCGACCTCGGTTCGTGGGCCAGCGCGTACTTCGGCGGCAACTCGAACTCCAGCGGCGCGGTGCTCTGCCCGTAGTTCATCATGCTTCGACATCCCCCTGGGGCCGACCGCAGAGATGGTCTCCGGGTTGTGGGTGGGTCTTAAACAAACGGGTTGTTGCTTCGTAGGGTTCCACATCGTCCCCCTTAACACCCCCCAAGTGGGTCCACCGGAGGAGAACATGAAGAAGATTCTTACCCTGACCGTCGGCCTCATGATCGTCGCGTCGGCTTCCATGGCGCAGAGCGGCCTGAACCTCTACTCGGCGGACTGTTCCGCCGGTTCGACCGTCCAGGCGGTCACGAATGCCTGTACGTCGAACACCGGCCAGGCGATGAACCTGGTCGCGTCGTGCGTCATGCCGGTCTTCTCGATGAACGACTTCGTCGGCGCTGCGACCATCATCGACCTGCAGAGCGCTGCGGCTGCCCTGCCGGACTGGTGGCGTGCTGACGCCGCCGGCTGCCGTTCGGGCGCCGTGACGGTGCTGCAGGATGCGACCGTGTCCCCCAACTGCATCACGATTTGGGACGGCCAGGCGCAGATCCTGCCCGTGTTCCAGGCTCAGCCGTTCGTCGGTGGTGCGAACCGCATCCGCTTCAACGCGGGCGCGGCCGTGCCGGCGCCGTACCTCCTCGAAGCCGACGGCGCGACGGAACTCGGCGTGCTGAAGCTGACGGTCACGCGCACGAAGTCGACGGGCGCCACGCTGTGCGCCGGTTGCACGACGGGTGCCTGCATCGTGCTCAACGAGATCAACTTCCAGAGCGCGACGCCTGGTGCGCCGTTCTTCCGTGTCACCAACCCGGCTTCGCCGAACAGCAACGCCGTCACGTATCAGGCCGGCGCGCCGACGTGCGGTGGCTCGACCCCGACCAGCAACCGTACCTGGGGTTCGGTCAAGGCTCTGTACCGCTAGTCATCCCGCAGTTCGCAGTCTCCGGACGGCCACGCTCACACGAGCGTGGCCGTCTCGGCTTTTCCGGAAGATGCGCGCCCGGCGATCCCAGGGAACGTCCGAGGGGTTGACCGCTAGCGCACCCGGATCCGGCGACCCCGTGGACGAGAACAACTTGCACTTGCGGCGCGCCCCGGCATTTGCCTATGCTGCGCACGCAATCGATGGCCCCCGGGGCGGACCGCGCCACTCCCGCGCTACGCATCGCAACTCCGTTCCCACCGGCACGTCCGATTCACCTCAGGGAAGCAGGAGGATCAGCCGATAGCCGAGGCGTGTGGTGACCGGCCTGCACGCCGAATCGCCTCACTTTCGCCCATCCCCCGCATTCCGATCGATGTTTCCGTCTCACACCTCGTCGCGTGGTCGAGGTCGTTCATGGAGGAGCACATGAAGAAGGCTATTACGATCACCCTTGCGATGCTCACGCTGTCGGCCTCGCTGGCCATGGCTCAGAGCGGTCTCAACCTCTACGTCGGTGACTGCGGTGCCGGCACCACCACCAACACGCTGACCAACGCGTGCACGTCGAACACCGGTTCGATGACGCTGGTCGGCTCGGCCGTGATCCCGTCGTCGATGACGGACTTCATCGGTGCCGCGGCCATCGTGGACGTGCAGACGGACAACGCGACGATTCCGGACTGGTGGCGTGGTGACGCGGCCGGCTGCCGCGCCGGCGCGATCACGGCTCTCATGGACGCCACCGTGGCGCCGTCCTGCGCGACGATCTGGGACGGCCAGGCGGCCATCCTGCCCGTGTTCGCCGTGCTCGCGAACGACCCGAACCGCACGGGCAACGACGTGCCGGTCAACCGTGTGCGCTTCAACGCCGGCGCCGCGGTTCCCGCGGGCTACGCCGTGGACGCCGACGGCACGACCGAGCTGGGCATCGTCAAGTTCACGATCACGCGCGCCAAGACGACCGGCACGGGCAGCTGCGCCGGTTGCGCCTCGGGTGCGTGCCTCGTGCTGAACGAGATCAACCTGCAGAGCGAGACGCCGGGCGCTCCGTTCATCCGCATCACCAGCGTGCTCACGAACAACTTCGTCAGCTACAACGGCTCCGGCCTGACGCTGGCGTGCCCGTCCGCCGTGCCGGTCCGCAACCGCACGTGGGGCGCGGTCAAGGCTCTGTACCGCTAGTTCTCAGCCAACACCGCGACGCCCGCTTCCTCCACGGAAGCGGGCGTCGTGCTTTGTGGCGCTCTGCCGAAACCTCCTCCGGGGAGCCTGACGCGCTCGTTGGTGCCCGAGTCGCTTGAACAGGCCGTCGTGGATCGCGCATGCTCGTGGCGATTCGAACCCGCTCTCCGCCACCCGGGAACCCCGCATGCCTCCGTTCGCACATCGCGTTCGCGCCCTCGCCGTGAGCCTCGTCGTCATCGCCTCGGCGCTGGCTGTGCACGCAGCGCCCGCGCCGCCGGGCGCTCCGGCCGCGGATCCCCAGCTGCCGCGATTGCACCTCGCGTGGCGCGCGCCCTTCGGCGCCGCGCGCGCTGCCGACAGCATCGGCGTCACCTGCTCCGACTCGTCGCGTACCGACACGCTCTGGCTCTCGTTCGAACCGAGCCGGGACGAGACGTCCTTCGTCGCGATCGGGGGAGAGATCGAGATCGCGGGGCTGCCCGGCGATTCGCTGGGTGCGTTCTGGCATATGAGCAAGGGGGGCGCGAATCGCGGCGGGCTGGTCCTCCAGCTGGGGCCCGATCCGTCGATGCCCGGCGAGTCGCCCTGGCCCGTGCCCGGGCTCGGCGTGGTCGACTATCGCGTGAGCGGTGCCACGGCACGGCTCGGATTCGGCTGCACGCTGGGCAACGATTCCAGGGCGCGCCTGCGCAAGGGGCATCGCTACACCGTGGGCCGCGTGCTGATCCGCGGTGTCACCGCCGATCTCGCCGGCTGCGACGCGCCGGTGTGCCTCGAGTGGAAGCGCGCCGAACTCGTCTTCGGCGGCGGGCGCGACTTCTGGACCGGCGGTGCGGGTCACGCTCTCACGATCCGCGGCGCGGCAGGTGCGCTCCGTCGCGATCGGCTGGCATCGGCGCCGGTGCCGACGACGCCGGCGGCGAAGCCCGCGCCGCCCGCACCGGAGCCGATCCGAGTGGTCCTCGAGCGCGCGGATTCGACCGCGCACTGACCGGCGAGCGTCCCGGCCCGAACGACGAACGGCCGCGCGTGCGCGCGGCCGTTCCTCGTTGCCGATCGTCGTTCGGTCGGCCTCCGCTCACCACTCCTGCTCGGACGCCGGATCGACCAGGTAGATCCGCATCACCAGCTCGGGGTGGGAAACGACCGCGTATTCCTTCGCGTGGCGCGCGATGAACTCGCGGACGGCCTGGTCGCCCTTCACGTTGCGCACGGATTCGTCGACGAGGCTCTCCACCTGCTCGTACGGCAGCAGGCTGCCCGGCGTGTACGAGAGCTCGTGCACGAGCGCGAACTTCTTGTCCTTGTCCGGCCCGATCACCGAGTTCTTGCCGGGACGCAGGTCCTCGAAGAGCAGCTTGCGGTAGTCGCTGCTCTCGCCCTGGCTGAGCGTCGTCACCGCCGACCCCTCGACGTGGCGAGCCTGATCCGCGGCCACGATGTCCTCCGGCGACGCGCCGGCCGCGATCGCGGCGCGCACGGAGTCGACCGCTTCGCGTGACCCGCGCACGATCCACGCGTAGCGCACGACGGGATAGCTGGTGTACAGGTCGTGGTGGGCATCGTAGTACGCCTTGCGGTCGGCCTTCGTGACCGTGACCCGGCTCAGGATCGAGTCGTCGACCATGTGCGACACGAGGATCGCCTCGCGACGCCGGTTCATGTGCAGCAGGAACGTCGAATCGCGCTCGAGCCCGCGCGACACCGCGAACTCCACCATGCGCGGCGCCAGCACGATCGCGTCGATGAACGAGTTCATGCGCTCGGGCGTGTTGATCACGGGGCGCATCATCGGCTGCATGTCCGTGTACTCGTGCAGCAGCTCGCCCAGCGAAAGCCGGCCGCCCTTCCACGTCGCCAGCGTCCGCGCCGTGTCCGCTTCGGCGAACTCGGGAACGTTCTCGTCGACGGCGATCTTGGTGCCGAAGCCCGAGAGGTCGAGCTGCACGGCGCTGCGGAAATGCGCCGAAGCGAAGGCGACGTTCGTGCTGTCGTACCTCAGGTCGAGCCCCTGCTTGGCTTCGGTCTGGACGCGCGTCTTGCGAGCCGTCGTCTCGATGCCGCGAAGTGACATCCGCACGAATCGGCGCATGGCTTCGTAAGGGGCGAGCTTCGCCGGACGCGAATCCAAAATCTGCACGAGGTGGTAGCCGCTCGCGGCGGAGATGAGCGGGGAGACCTCGCCGACGCGCAGCGGCCAGATCTGCAGCGCGATCTCGATCGGCGGTACCTGGAAGCGCATCCAGTCGGTCAGGCCACCGTGCACCGTCGAGCTGTTCACGCCGAAGCGCGCCATCGCCGAGGCCCACGTCATGCGGCCCGAGACCAGCTGAAGCCGCGTGTACTCGGCGGTCGCGCGATCCGGGAAGTAGAGCAGCTTCAGTTTCAGCTCGCGGGCGTGGAACCCGTAGACGTGCTTGAGGGAGTCCTCCGAGATCCCGGAGGAGTCCTGAACGGTCTTGATGAACAGCAGGTTCGACAGCAGCTGATCGTGGAACTCGCGCAGTTCGGCCCGGTCCTCGAACGTGAACTGGTAGCCCGTCTTCTGCGCCGTCAGCCCGAGGACCTCCTTGTTGACGAGGTCCTGCAGGAAGGTGATGCGGCCGAGGCTGTCCGGCGCCGGGCGCAGCGTGGCGTCCGACGCGAAGAAGCCGTCGCGGTACGCGTAGACGGTGATCGGCCGGTCGCCCACGCGGGCGATCTCGTACGAGTCGGGCAGCGCGTTGTCGGGCTTGCCGGGGATGGCCGCGAACGACGGAACGGCCGCCAGCATGACGAGAACGGCCAATCCGGAGCAGAGTGCGGAGAAGCGCATCGGGCCTCGGCTGGTGGTGGGGGTTCGACGGGGAGGAGCGCGATTCGGGAGCGCAAGAATCCTAAGGAGCGCCGTTCGCGGGGGTCAAGAACCGCCTGCGAACGACGCCCGATGTTGAAGAATGCTTGACCGTGTTGCCGTGCGGAACCGAACGCGAAACGTGCGCCGGGGCTATCGCGCGACGTGGGAGAAGAGGAACTTCCTCGCGAGTCGGCCCACGTCGGTGGCCGGCAGCGAATCGCTCGCGGCGGGGTAGAACTTCGACTCGACCGGGACCTGCGCCGCCTGCAGCGCCGCAACGAGCGCGTGCGCCGCGGAGGCCGGCGCCTTCGCGTCCTGCTCGCCGTGCAGCAAGAGCACCGGGGTGCGGATCGACGCGGCGTTCGCGAGCGGCGAGCGCGCGCGCCACGCGGCGCTGTCGCGGCCCGCCGCGACGGCGAACGCGGAGCGCTCCGGTCCGGCGAGCGCGCGATAGCTCGCCCACGGATCGATCGTCGCGCGTTCGGCGATCACGCCGGCGAGTCCCGGGGTCTTCGCGGCCAGCAGCAACGCGAGCGTGCCGCCGTGCCCGCGTCCCCACGCGGCGAGCTTTGCGCCGCCGCCGGTCCGCGCGGCCAGCGTATCGAGCGCCGCCTGCGCCGCTGCCATCGACGCCGGACCCGCGAAGTCCGCCGGCCCCTTCGAACGGCCCACCCCGGGGGGCGTGAGCACGAGCGCGACGAAGCCTCCGCGCGCGAGCAGGACCGCGCCCTGGCGCGCGTCCGAATCGGTGGAGCCGCCGTCGGGCAGCAGCAGCACACCCGCGCCGTTGGCGTTCTCACCCGGGACGGCGATCGCCATCTCGACCTCGCGCCCCGCGAGCTTCACGACGCGCGACGGGCACACGCGATCGAGGTCGAACGCGCGCGCGAACGACGCGCCCTTCACCACGATCGACGGCTGCAGCATGTCGTGCGCGTGCAACTCGAGCGCGACCGAGGCGTCGATGTCGCCCGCGGGGACACCGATCGCGAGTCCGGTCACGTCACCGCTGCTCACCGTGCCGGTCGAGAGCGCTCGCACCACCAGCCGCCTCGGCGCCGCGCCGGCCCGTTTCGGCGCCACGGTCACCACGAGGCTGTCGAGGTAGAGCCCGTAGTCGGAGTGGTTCGCGATCTCGAGCCGCATCGGCCAGGTCTGGTCCAGGCCCGCGACGATGGTGTCGGGCTTCACCGTCATCGCGAACCTGGCCGCCTCGTCGGCGCGCGAAGCCGTCGGTGCGAGCGCGCCCAGCGCGCACAGCAACGCGAGCGCCAGCCCGCCGTGACGAATCGAGGCCGGGACGACGTTCATCGCGAGCTCCTTCCGGTCGCACCCGCGGCCGGCTTGCGGCCGGGCACCGCGCGGCCCTTGCCGGCCGGCGCGGGGGGACCGAACTTCGCCATCGCCGATTCGTTCACCTGCACCAGCGAACCGGCCGCCATCTCGCGCATCAACTCGCGCACGCGGCGGTCCCCGTCACGCTGGTACCAGTCGCCGATCACGATGTCGCGCGCCTCCTCGAACGAACGCGGGCGGCGCGGCACGATCTTCATGACGCGGAACACGCGCCAGCCGTCCACGGTTTCGTCCGGCCCCACGATGCCGCCGACGCGCGCGCGGCGCAGCCGGGAGAACAGCAGCGTGTCGGCGTCCTCCGTGAGGTAGGTGCCGTAGGCGATGCCGCTTTCCATGCGCTCCTTGACCAGCGAATCCGCCATTCCGGGCACTGCGAGCACCTTCGCGAACGAGTCGGCCGACGCGCGCGTCGGGAACACGCCGCGGCAGATCTCGGCGCTCGCCCACGTGTCGAACCAGCGCGGGTGCTTCTCGAAGTGGCGTCTCACCGTGGCGCTGTCGATCGCCACCTTGTCGTACGCCGCGCGCCGCACGTACGACTGCGCGTCGAGGTACTCCGCGCGCTGGGCCAGCAGCGCCGCGATCGACGGCCGGTGTTCGAGGTCCTGCTTCACCACGTTCTCGCGCAGCATGTTCTCGTAGACGATGTTGTTGACCGCGTCGCGGATGTCGCCGGCGTTGTGGATCGCCGGCCGGTACGCGCGGTTGAGCTTCTCGAAGTCGCGCAGCAACTGGCCGGCGGTGTACGACCACTTGCCGGCGTTGACGAGCGTCTTCGCGCTGTCCTCGGCGCTGATCTCGGGCAGCCGCAGGCGCGCCTCGATCTGCTCCGGGATGCTCATGCTCGGGACCGGCTTCGGCAGGGCCGCGAACGCGGCGGCCAGCCGCCCGATGAGCGCTTCGTCGTAGGCCGGCTGCAGCCGGGCCATGGCCGAGTCGCGCACCATGATCCCGAGCACCGTGCGGTCGGGCACCGAGTCGCCCCGGGTCGCGATCGCGTAGCCCTGCTCGGCCAGCGCCGAGTCGAGCGCCGCCCGCAGGGTCAGCCGGTCCACCAGCCCGCGGTAATTGACGCTGTCCTCGCGGGTCCACGCGCGACCCAGCTTCGCCGCCTGGTGGCTGAGGAGCTTCTTCTGCAGCAGCAGATCGAGGACCTGAGCGCGAACGTCCGGGGTAAGAGGCCCCGGCGGCAGTTCCAGCTGCGTCCGCGCCTGCACGAAGTCGCGCAGGGTCACGTCCAGCGTGGCGGACTTGCCGAAGTACAGCCGTGCCACCGTGGAGTCCGGCAGCCGGACCGGAAACGAGGCGCGCCCGAAGGCGACGCCCGGGGCGGCCGCGCCGATCTCGGGCGTGGGGGACGGCGTGTGCACCGACAGGATGGGAGCGGGCGCCGCGAACGCGGCGGACGCGACGAGGATGGCCAGCCCGGCGGTGGCCAGGGAACCCGGGAACTTCATGAGCTCGATCTCCAGCGGTTCGGACAGCCGGGAGTGCCCCGGCGCGAGGGGAGAGGATCCCAGTCTAGCATGCCGTGCGCGCGGTTCCGTACGCGGGCAGTTCCGCAAAGGCACGGACTCCTCTAGACTGCGACGCTCCATGCGGACCTACTCCTCCATCCTGCGGACGACGCTCGCCCTGCTCGCGCTGGCGATCGCCGTCCCGGCCCGCGCCGCGGGCCTGCGCGTGCTCGCCACCGACGCGAACGGCGTCACCCTCCGCCTCGACGTGGGCGACTGGTCGCTTTCCGCTCCCGATGCCGACGGTCGCCAGCGGATCGTCGGCGTGCCCGAAGCGCACGCGCTCGCGGATCCCGGCCACGGGCTGCTGCCGGCGTGGTCCACCATGCTCGCGGTGCCGCTCGACGCGCGCCCGAGCGTGCGGGTGATCGCGCGCACCGGCGCCGGCACGCGCGACGACGTGCGGCTCGCGATCGCGATGAAGCCGACGTTCGTGAAGCGCACCGGGAGCGACGAGTACGAGCCGATCGCCGAGGCGGTCGAGCCGCTCACCGACGGCGCGTGGCCCGCCGAGGCCGTTCGCCTCGGCACGCCGACCGCATTCCGCGGCCGCCGGCTCGTGGGCATCGAGCTGCGGCCGTTCCAGTACGACGAGGCCGAGGCGCGCCTCGCCGTGACGGCCGGCATGACCGTGCGAGTCGACTTCAACCGCCCGGCCGTCGCGTCGCTGCAGCTGGACGCGGCGTATGCACCCGATCCGCACGCCGACGCGACGCTCGCCTCGAGCGTGCTCAACTTCGAGCAGGCCCGCGCCTGGCGCGCGGCGCCGCTCTCCGACCCGGCGGTCACCTCGCTGTTCGCCGCCTCGCGCGCGGCG
>WBZT01000932.1_pt1 | contig 22527 bp, 18 predicted proteins | sample 5204241 | NCBI WGS metagenome assembly WBZT01 (sample SAMN12344358, study PRJNA552823) | activated sludge metagenome | biome: Activated sludge suspended growth; feature: Nitrification reactor; material: Wastewater; isolation source: activated sludge from nitrification reactor of wastewater...
CCAGGCGGCCTCTCCCAATCAGAGCCTCACGCTCACCTGGACGGTGACGGGCATGAATGATGCCCAGTGGGGGAACGTCAGCCTGCAGGGAGCCACCCTCGTCACGGGGTCGGTCAGTGGTGCCCTGGCCGGCAGTCTCGCGACACCGGGTGCCACGGTCAATTTGACGACCGAAGGCACGACGGATTGGGTCCATTGGGGGCTCGTCAATACATCCAGCGTCGATCGGAAGAGCGGGGTGACTGCGCAGATCAGCAACTATACCAGTCTCGGGGGTGGCACGGCCGGTCGCTACGACACCAACCCCACGGGGTACAGCTGGATGGATGGCACGCCCACAGCCAGTGCCACGAATTCTCCCTCCGGCCTCTATATCACGGGCCTCAATAAAGGCTTCCAAATCACGGTACCGGCGGATACCGCCACGCGGACTCTCCGGGTGCATGTCGGCATCTGGGGGGCGCGCGGCAAGCTGGAAGCCACGTTGAGCGACAGTAGCGCCAGTGCCTATATGGATACCTCCGTCACCGATCCGGGCGGGAGTTCCGATGGCTTGGCGCGGGTGTTTACCCTGACCTATCGGGCCGGTTCGGCCAATCAGACGCTGACGGTCAACTGGACCGTGGAGACGGTGCACGATGCGCCGTGGGGCAATGTCACCCTGCAGGCGGCCACGTTGGTGACCCACAGCAACAGTGGCACGGTCTATCAAGATCTGCAGTACGCCTATACGGCGGATGGGAACCTCACGACCATTGCCGACCACACGGTGGCGGGCGGGGCGGGGGATCAGGTCATGACCTACGACAGCTTGGACCGGCTGACCGAAGCTGAAGGCCCCTATGGGACCGGTGGTGCGACGGCGTCCGTCACCTATAGCTACGATGAACTGGGCAATCTGACCGCCAATTCGAAGGTGGGCAGCTACACCTATCCCACCAGTGGATCAAGCAGCGTGCGCCCCCATGCCGTGAGCACGGCCGGCAGTAACACGTATAGCTACGACGGCAACGGGAATATGACGGCCGGCGCGGGCCGTTCGTTCACCTACAATCTGGAGAATAAACCGCTCACGATCACGATCGGTGGGCAGACCACCACGTTCGTCTATGATGGCGATGGCGGACGCGTCAAGAAGGTCGTGGGGAGCACGACGACACGCTATATCAGTCAGCTCTATGAATGCGAGAATACGAACTGTTCACGGATGATCTTTGCGGGATCAGAACGTGTCGCGACGCTGGTCCCGAGCGGCGGCATCCACTATTACCACCCGGATCATCTGGGCTCGTCGTCCGTCATCACCAATGAGAGCGGTGCCAAAGTCCAGAGCCTCACCTATTATCCGTATGGTGCGACCCGCACGAATAGCTCGCCCGTCACGCCGACGGTCAACGTGCCCTACAAATACACCGGCAAGGAACTCGATGCCAGCACTGACCTCTATTATTACGGGGCACGGTATTATGATCCGGTCCTCGCCCGGTTCCTGAGTGCGGACACGCTGGTGCCCAATCCCCGCGATCCGCAAGAGCTGAATCGGTATACCTACGCCGGTAGCAATCCCTTTCTCTACACCGATCCTACCGGGCACTTTAAGATCAAGTTCAATAAGTTCTTCAAGCGAGCGTTGGGGGATGTCGGCACGGCGGTGGTGGGTGTGCTTGGCCAGGGCTTCGGCCAGACGCTGGCGTGGAGCAATCCATTCCTGGGCGCTGTCGTCTCCGGGTTAGGGACGGCGGTCCTGACACAATCCAAGACGGGCCGGTACACCTTGGCAGGAGAAATTCTCGTGGCGACGACCGTAGCATCCTTTGCCTGTGGCGGGTGTGGTAGCGTTGCGACTGGAGCTGCCATTGGAGCATGGACAGGTGGAGCTGTTGGAGGGTACAGCGCAGCACAAGCGGGGGGCGATTTGAGCAATGGAATTCTGTTTGGGAGTGCCGTGGGTGCAATTATGGGGGGAGTCACGGGTTATGCACAACCTCCCGCAGATTTCTTCAACTCTTTGTCCGCCCTGGACAAGATAATAGTGGCAGCAAAAGCTGGGGCGGTGCTCGGTACGGGAGCGGGTGCAACGAGTGGATATGCGGGAGGCAAGGGAACTATTGGCGACATTCTTAAAGGAGCGGCTATAGGATTCGGGACAGGAGCTGTGAGTGGCGCTGCACTACAAGCGATAGCACCACCGCTTTCTGAGCTTGCAGCTAAGGTAGGTGGTAAGTTGAGTTTTCAAGGTATCACATTAAAAAACATTTATGATGCTATTGACACTATTTTTAAGGTCCATCCCTCTGTGCCTAGCTCACTTAATGCGTTTACGACGAATGTCGGCACAATTTTAGACGCTAATCGAGTATTGCTCCTCGGTGGTGGGGCCGCGTTAGGAACTGGGGCGGCTCTCAATGAGCAGATCCTTCCACTTCTAAAGGAGTACTGTAATGAAGGTTCAGGTTCCGAGTGCGCGGCGAGCGGAAATTTTTGAACTTACCCGGATATGGCGAGCACGTTCGCCTATGGAGCAATACATAACATGTTGACTCGTCGTCGTTTAGACTCTATCGTGCACGCTGAGCACACTAACTCGTTCTTCCGCATGATCAGCGAACCAATAATGCTAATGCAACTATGGAGAAGTCCTCTTCTCTTGGCAACCGTTCTACTCTTCACTCCGGCCTGCACGATCGTGACCTACGATCCCAGCGAGCCAATGAAACTCCCGTCCGTCGACGTCCACGACAGGAAAGAGTTTCTCTCGTTTTCCTATCTTTCAGGACTTCCTACGGAGGGGAGTAGTCAGACACTTCCATGGCAAAGTCAGCTGATTAAAGAGTCCCTCGAGAATCATTCTCGCTTCATAAAAGTAATAGTCAGTCCGAGCGTACCCGCGAACGGTGTGCATGTTAATGTTTATCAGACTGGTGATCGAGGTGCTTCAGCATGGTGTAAGGTATCTATCTGGACGTTGGGTGTTATACCTTGCTATTTTGAAAGCACACAAAACGAGACTCACTTTGATGTATTTGTTAACAATATTTTGAAAGGGAGTTATCGTTACAACATCAGTGAAACAGGCATCAGTTGGATCGGGTTGCTACCGTTTTGCTGGATTAACTTATTTACCACCACATACAATGAGGCTTTTGCAGGAAACATTGCCTTGTTTATTGCCGACGCAAGGCGGGATGGATTTTTGTAGGAAGGCAATCTTGAGCGAAACGGTTTTGCCAACGATGGGCGCAGGGGTTCCGCTTATCCGAGATTAATGATTCAGCCATCAACTAAGCTGCTAAAACCTTGAAAGCAATTCCAAAGGAACAACGCTATTCCCCCTCTGGAAAATTTCGTTAGGGACGCCATCAGCGCAAGAATTGCTACCACGCTGATACCAGGATGCACACGGTGCTTGGACCGTGTCCTCCCACGCTGGCGACAAGAAATAGCCAACCGCCTCAGTTAGGTACTAACCCTACGTGTTCCGGGCGTGTCACTCCTGCAGCTGAAACGACATAAATCCAGCTCATTTCACCTGACATGAGCCAAAGAAGATAAACAGCGCAAATCGCCGCTCTGAGCCGGTTTTGGCCGAACTGTGAAGGATTTATATTGGTGCGTCAGAATGGCTTAGGAAACCGCTGCTCTATCCAACTGAGCTACGGGGGCGTCGTCGTACGATACTGAAAGCGGACACGATTGTCTACAGCGAGGCAGGCCTCCGAAGGGGCGTGATCACCTTCGGAGGCGCGTCACAGATTTCACGAAGCCGTCCCACTTACCGTCGGTTGGCTTGGTCGCGCTTGCAACTTTCTTCGGCCAACATCCGCTGACCCGCTGATCCGTCTTTGGGGATTCGTGCCATGCAGGCGTCCAAACTATCGCCGGCTGCGCCCGCGGCCGCGCGGTTACCGCTCTTCGCGGAGGCATTTCCCGCGATGGCCTGGCGGAGGGCGTCATCGCGGCGACAGCTTTCTTCAGCGATCATGCGATTTCCGGCCGTGCCTCCGGATGGAATGCGGCTGAGGCAGGACTGGAGAGAATCGTAGGCTTGTGTTGCGGCGCCCATCGATCCACTCGCCGAGGCAGCTTGTGTCGATCCGCTGCTGGTCGTGGTCTGTTCCGTGGCGCAGGCACTGAGCAGGAGTAGAGATAAAGACAGAACAACGGCACCGTGAGAGCGCGAGTACATCATTGAAGGATCCTCCTTGATCAAGAGCGAATGGGCGCACAGTAGCATACTCCTCCTCTTCCTGGAAACACCTCTGGCGGCGGTTTAGGGCGGTGTTTCCGGGCCGCCGGCGAGCAGAGCCAACCGGGAGGGGATCTGCGTGAGTAGGTCGGGGCGAACCTGGAAGACGCCGGGTATTCGGTGGCCAATAGCATAGACCAATCCACCCGATTGATTACCGAGGGCCAAGCGTCCGGCCACACGACCGTCTTTCCCCGTGGCGACAAATTCGGCGACCGGCGCGACGAGTCCATAGGGAGCCAGTGGACCGACTTGTTTGAGGACACGTTCCTCGGCAGGCAGGTTCACGATCCGGCTGACGAGGAGGTCGGCGACGTCTTGCCGCAGTTTTTCCGTCGGCTGATCCTCCAGCATCCATCCATCGCGGTCATGAACCAAGGTGTACTGCTCCTCTCGTGTTTTAATGGAGAGCAGCGCAATGTCACCCGTATCGACTCCAAGTAGCCGCTTGTCCTGTAGGGCAAACAGATCTTTTGTCAGCTCCTTAAGGACGGAGGGACTAATTTTATAAATGGGACCGTCCGGATTGGTTTGCGCATAGGCCTCGCCGCTGGCCGGATCGGGTTGAAACAGGCGTACGACCTGGTCGGTTCCGGCCGCATGCACGGTGACTTTCACCTTGGGCTTAGTCAGTGAGGGTGTGAGTTTGTCGCGTTCAGGCCCGGGATCAACGATGGCTAGGGCCTTGAGATCTTCCAAACGAAAGAGGAGGGCTTGGACTTCTGTACGATCCGCCTCAGCCTCGATGGGGTAGCGGATGCGCCATTTTTTCTTCGGCTTCTCTTCAACCCCGTGGAGCACGATTTCCGTCGTTGGGTAAGTGAGACGGAGTTGCTCGGTCTCCTGTTGATTGAACTGCAACAACTCTTTTCGCCGGAAGGACAGCAGGGTCCGGTTCAAAAAGTCTTTCGGTGCCAGATCGGTCAGCAGTACGGCCTCATCCGACGCTCTGAGCACGTAGAGGGTGGACGAGAGTGGGCCGGCGTCTCCGATGGAGAGGGTTTCCTCGCGATCCCCAGCCGTCACGGTCACGACGGTGGAGGGATGATCCAGGCCGAAGGGCGTCAACGAGACCGGATGGGTTTCAACCAGGCGCGAGACTTTCCCCGTGATGAGTGCCCGGAGGAGGGCCTGAACCTGACGTTGATCGGCGTCGGTTTGAATCGGCGCGGTGATTCCCCATGGACGGCCAGGGGGCTGGCTGAGGACCACTTCCCCGGAGTGGCTCCGCACCCGTAAGGCCGTAATCTGGGCCTGCTCAAACGGCAGGATTTGTTTGGCCTGTGTGGCCGTGACCAGCTCAGTGCGTTGCTCGGGGAGTTCGACGAAGTAGAGGTACAGGCCGAGCCCTACAAAGATGCCTCCCAGGAGGACTGTCGGCCAATAGCGCGCCATGACCTACAATCGACGCCGTTTCCGCCAGACCAGGAGGCCGCAGAGTGCGGTCATGGCAGGGAGAAAAATGACCTGGACATAAAGCAGAATCCGCTCCTGAAGCGGGTTTGGAGTAAACGGTCGAACCGCTGGATCCTTCGGCGTAAGCGAAATCAGGTCACGTTCTTCCGAAAGCCACCCGACTGTCCGCTGAAAGAAGTCGCTGTTTCCAACAAAGTTAATGAATCCATTGCTGGCAAAGGCGGAATTGCCGACGACAACGACGGCAGGCCGCGGTTTGCCTTCCTCGGGGGCCTGTTTGGGAGTTAGGGCAGCCGCCAGGGCTAACGGCCCTTGCACATCCTCCTTTTCGTCATAGCTGACCACCCGACCCTTCATATCCGTCTCTGCCCAGCTACGGGGAGATGTTCGCGCCAGCGGCAGGTAGTCCCAGTCCGTTCCCTGTTCCTCGTGAAAGATCAGATGCCGGGCCAATGGAAATAAGACCGCGGCAGTAAGCTCATGGGTAATCTCATGATCGGTAAACGTGCGTACCAGCAAGGCCGTGAGGTCGCCCTGTGCGAGTCGGTCTTGCAGGTCGACAAGGACGCCCGGCCCTAGTTCCAGGCCCCAGACCTTCAGGAGGTCATCCATGCTGGACTGCGTGTCCGGATCGAGCAACACAAGGAGATGCCCGCCTTTCGCGACATAGGCGTGAATGCGCTCCTTCTCCTCTTTGGTAAGAGCGCGTCGAGGCCCTGCAACAATCAGGACATCTGTGTCGCTCGGCACGGCCGATTCTTGCAACAGAGTGAGGGTGCCGATGTCGTAGCCTTGCTTTTCCAGTACTTCCTTGGTGAGGGCCATTCCGCCGCGGTCTTTGTCTTCCAGGCTGCGTTCACCGTGGCCTTCCAAAAAGACGATCCGCTTTTTGCTGTCCTTTGAAACTCGCACGAGTGCGCCGGTGATCTCCACTTCCGCCGGCGACGTGATGCGAACCGATTGCGGACCACTTTCGAAAATGGCCACATCGGTGCGGGTGACGCCGTAATTCTGCGCAACCTTCGGCTGGCGTTCGGGGTCGACGAATTGAACGGTCAGCTTGGGGCTGGCTTGTCGATAGCTGTCCAACCGCTCCTTATAGGCCTGGTACCCAGGGTCTTTTTCCCTTGTAAACACGGTGACAGTGACGTCTCGCGGGAGATTGCGCAGGACTCGATAGGTTTCCGGTGCGAGCGTGTAGTTTTGGTTTTCTGAAAAGTCCCAGCGGATCGAATGCCGGGCGGCCAAGAAATTTACGATGGCCAAGATGGCCACGAAGAGTGCAATCATCAGCGCGCTGTTCGCGCCCATTCGTGTGGATCGTTGGGAGGAGAAACGTTTGACCTGATCGAAATGAGTGGCAAACGCCCAGATCAAACACGTGAGGGCCGATCCTTCCAGGAGCGTGACTAGCCAGAGCTTATCCGGAACGAGGGAGTAGGCTATGACCCCGGCGATAGCCAGACCGGTTCCGATGGCACCAATGGGGAGAGGATGACGCGTCATTTCCATCGCGACGAATCCACAATGCGGTGAGCGAGGAACAGCATCAGCACGGTTCCGCTGACGTAGTAGACCAGGTCTTTCGTATCAACGAGGCCGCGCACGAGATGGTCGTAATGTTCCATGAACGAGAGGTAGGAGATGACTTGTCCGGCAGGGGTGTCCCCTAGTAGAGAACCGAGTCCGGCCAACAACCAGGACATGAGCAGGAGGCCAAAGCTGGTAAAGGCCGCCACAATTTGATTCTCGGTGATGGAGGAGGCAAAGAGGCCGACGGCCAGAAACAACCCACCGAGCAGTATTAACCCGAGATAACCGGTGAACACCGGATACCAGTCGAAATCGCTGAACAGGGCCAGGGTGAGTGGAACCAACGTGGTGAGCAACAGCATTCCGACGAAGACCAGATAAACGCTAATAAACTTCCCGACGACAATTTCGCTCACCCGTATGGGGGCGGTCATCAAAAATTCGAAGGTTCGAAGCTTGCGCTCCTCGGCCAGCAGTCGCATGGTGAGGATCGGAAGGATCAAGAGGAGGACGAATCGCATGCTCGCAAAAAGATTGCGAAAAACCAGATCGTTAAGATTAATCTGCGCCGGGCCTCCCTGCATTTGCGTCAACTGAATGGCCTGGGCTCCTGTAAACACGATATAGAGGTATGCGAGAAAACCAAAGGTCAGCAGGAACACGCTGCCCACCACGTACACGATCGGCGAAACGAAATAGGAACGTAACTCTTTCCTGATAATAGCTTGAACGGGTGGCATCGATTAGTGTAGCTCGCCCATGGTGGTTTCGTTCGAGTTCGGCAATTCGTCCTCCCGCTGAGTCAGTCTCAGGAAGACATCTTCAAGCGTCATCGAGACGGGTTTCATCTCCAGTAGTCCCCAGTGTTGCCCGACTGCGAAGCGCGCCACGTCTTCCCGGATGTCTTTGCCCAGCGCGCACTCGATCAGGACCGTTCGTGGGTCGGAAGTTGTCAGGACGTGTTCCACGCCAGGGACTTCGTGGAACCGTTCCATCATATCGGCCGGCGGGGCCTTGAGCGTGACGCTGATCTTTTCCGATCGCCGAAGTCTGGCAGACAGCTGGTCCGGGGTATCCTCCGCGACGATTCGTCCACCATTGATGATCACGACGCGCTGACAGACGGCCGTGGCTTCCGGAAGGATATGTGTGCTCAGGATGACCGAATGTGAGCCGGCTAGGCTTTTGATCAATTCACGAATCTCAATGATCTGCTTTGGGTCGAGACCGACTGTGGGCTCGTCCAGAATCAAAACGGGTGGATCGTGAATCAGCGCTTGCGCCAATCCGACCCGCTGCCGATAGCCGCGTGACAGGTTAGCGATCAGCCGGCGCTGAACGGAGCCCAGGGCTAGCCGCTCCATCACGCGCTCCATGGCGGTTCTTAACTCCGCCCCGCTGAATCCACGCAGTTTGCCGACAAAGCTCAGATATTCTGCGACCGTCAACTCTTGATATACCGGCGGTGTCTCGGGCAGATAGCCGATTCGCTTCTTCACCTCTTCCGGTTGCTCTGCGCAGTCGAAGCCAGCCACGTGTGCGGTGCCTTCTGTCGCCGGGATGAACGACGTGAGAATGCGCATCGTGGTCGTTTTTCCTGCGCCGTTCGGGCCGAGGAAGGCCAACACTTCCCCTTTATCGACACGAAAGGTCACGCGGTCGATTGCCGTGAGGTGACCGTAGCGTTTCGTGATGTTGCGAACTTCGATCATGCAGTCGGGGTTGACGGCTGGATGGGTGTGAGTCCTGCTGGTTATTAATGCGGCACGCGGTGTGGCAAATCGAGCGTGATCTTACCGACCGTCCGGAGTGCAGTCAAGAGATGGACGAACGGTTTTCCGTCATGGCAACAAGGGGGGACCCGCCTTTCATGTCTTTACAGCGTGGTGCGTAACTGCTAAAGTTCCGCGACTTTAACAGGTACCTGTTCGTGTGCGATGCACTGGGCTAGGCGGTTAGGGATGACGAGAGAGATGAATCAACCGCGGCTGAGTCTGCTTGGAGTGCTTGTGATTGGCGCGGCCCTCTGTGTGGCCCTCGCCGGCCTCGGAAGTTTCCTCACCTCCGTCTATGCAGCAAACAATACCGTTCATGAGATTCGGGGAACCGTTGAAACTATCGATGCGGGCGATGTTCCTCCCGTCATTGTGGTGAAGGGACAGCATGGGTCAACCGAAGGTGTGATCGTCGGTGCGATCGTACAGCAGGGTGCAACCATTTTACGGGGGAAGAAACGGATTGGCCTGGATCATATCCAAAAGGGTGACAAAGTTACGCTGAAATATGTCAAGACGCGTGAGGGACTCAGTGTGCGGTCGCTAGTCCTTCATCGTCAGTGAAGTCAACACCAATCATTTCGTCGACGATGCGTTACTCACAAGGAGGTAGAGAGATTTTATGATTCGACAGCATGTGGTGCGGGGGCTATCTGCGCCGGTGGCCGTCGGGTTGCTGCTTCTATTTGGCTGCTCCGGAAAAGGCGACATCATCCCTATGAATCTCACTTCCAAGGTCGGCAAGGACGTCGGCGGTTCCGTGCAGGCGGTGAAGGCTATGCCGGGGCCACGGGTGACCGTGATTCCGTTCGAAGATGCCCGAGCTGATCGTGCCAAGGTGGGGAGTCGGACCTCGATGTGGGGAGGGGAGACGGACTTTAATGTCTCGAGTGGAAGTGCGGGTGAGGAAACCGCTCAGGCATTTGCGGACTATCTCAAGCGTAAAGGCTGGCAAGCTCAATATGCCAAGGCGATCCAGGCGGTAGAAAATGGGCCTGACATTGTGCTCTCTGGAAAGATTTTGGAATTAGCGGTTGATGCCAAACGAGGGTTTTTGCTGACCGATATCGAAGCCAAAACGAAGCTGGTGATTCAGGCCAAGAATCGTGAGGATGAAAGCTCCATTGTCAGAACCGACGCGCATTCCGGCAATCATGACAATGTGTTCTGGTTTGATCCGCAGGATGGTGAAGACATCCTCGCTGAAGTGCTAGAGAAGAATTTCGAGCGTTTTGTCGTGAACACTCGTTTCGAGGATCGATCAATTCGGTTCCGTTAACTAAGATGAGCGCTTCGAGCGGTTGCAAGGTAGCCACGGTTAACCCTCATGATGTGGCTACCGGAAAAAGGTCCCGCCTAGGCAATTGGTTGTGGCCCGGCGGTACATAAATGATTCATAACACTGTCATATTCGTGATTGTGAGCGCCGTTCCTGTCTAATCTGTTGACCTGTGCCGTCTGCTTCGAAGCCCTCGGAGTTGCTCAGATTCGCTCTCCGTTTGTAGGGGGGCCTTACTACCCAGATGGTATTGTCGCGATGGGGAATGTTCCGTAGTCTAACAATCACCTTCCTGAAGAGTGCTCACGCAGGCGGTGATGTTTAGGCTTCACATGAGGTGGTTCTATGGATAGGAATTTCCGGACTGTTTTCTCTCGCAAGACCGGATATGCAGCAATCCCGCTCCTAGCCGTTTCTCTCCTAAGCGCCTGTTCCTCTCTGCCGAAAGGCGAACTCTCCCTAGATCTTGGGATTAAAGATCGAGGGGTTGCCTCGTGGTATGGAAAAGATTTTCACGGAAAGCTTGCAGCCAATGGTGAAGTCTTTGATATGACCGCCTACACTGCTGCCCACCGAAAGCTTCCGCTTGGGAGCTTGGTGCGTGTCATGAATCTGACTAATGGGAAGTCGGTTCAGGTCAGAATCAATGATCGAGGCCCCTACATTCAAGGTAGAATGTTAGATCTCTCGCACGCTGCGGCCGTGGAATTGGACATGGTCGAAGCCGGTATCTCAGTTGTGCAAATCGAAGTCCTTGGTGACCATCGTGTGGTGGCACCGATCCCCCCCTCAAAAACTCCTTCTGTCGCAGGCCTGTTGTTGAATACCGATACGCGAGTGGTCACGCGCTCCATCCGTCAGGACGTTGCTCTTAAAGCGCCAGCTGCTCCTGCCAGGATGATGCCGCAAGAGGCCCTGTATGTACGGCGTGAGAGAAGAATTGGAACCATGCTGGCGGCAAATCATTCCGCGCATAATACAGTGTCTGGCTTGATCCTTTCTTGATAAGCGTGTCGCGCGCTCTCTGTTGACACATCCTCCCGCACTTGATTAGACTGCCCATTCCGGAGTGGCTGTTGATGGATGGTTACTCCTCATCGGTGTCGATTTTAACTGTTGGAGGTTGGAGCTGCATGGCTAAGAAACCGACTGGTGAATCAGACGAAATCCGGCTTAGAAAAAAACTTGCTGCACGCACAAAAGAGGCAGATGGCCCTTCCGGTGACCCTGCCCTGCGTTCGTTGCGCAAGCGACTTAAGCGTGTACAGCGCAAACGCCGAGCGCTGTCATTGAGAAAGAAGCATGCAGCTGGAACCAAGGCCGAAACAAAATCGTAGTCTGTTTGGAATGAACTAGTTACGCTCGAGCGCGCTTCTGCTGAACTAAGGAAGAATGAACATGGAACATGCTGGTGAAAACGAACAACGGGCCCAGGCTGTTTCCCCTGTCGGGCAGGTTGCAGATGAGGCGTTGACAGATCAAGTCTCAGATGAACTTGTAACGTCCTTGGATGCATCAGCGAGTGAGCAGGAACTGATTGCGCCTACGCAGGAGGTGGTGCTCGAAGAAGAGAAGGTCAAAGACGAAATCGATATTCAGATCGACCTTCTCAAGGATCCAGACTGGGTTGTCAGGCGAGAAGCCGCAATCACGCTAGGAGAAATGGGCGATGAGCGTTGTGTGGAACCACTCGCTGCAGCCCTTCGTGATGGTGACTGGCAGGTGCGGGAAGTGGCGATCGAAGGGATCGGGCAAATCGGATCTCCCGCCGTTGAAGTGCTGCTCAAGCTTCTCCGTGACTGGGATGTGCGAAAGTCTGCCATTATGGCCTTGGGAAAAATCCGTGATGAGCGAGTCCTGGAACCACTGATGCAGCAACTGCGGAACGATGAGTTCATGGAGGATGCCACGGATGCCTTGGTCAATCTCGGTGAGCCGGCCTTGCCAGGGTTGATCAAAGCTTTGAAGGATAAAGAAGAATTAGTGCGGAAGCAGGCAGTGATTGCGCTGGGCCGGATCAAGTCGTCTGAGGCCATCGATCCTCTGATCGAGATGTTACAGAATAAAGACTGGTTCACACGTCTTACCGCGGCCGCGGCGCTCGAAGCCATCGGTGATGAACGTGGTCGTGAGGCAATTAAGCCCTTGTTGAAGGACAGTGATATGGTCGTAAAGATGCGGGTGGAACGCATCCTTGCGAAGTGGAAGAAGCAACCGGCAGCGGTGTGAATCAGTGCTCGTTGAGTTGGTCTGGAGTTAACTCCCTCCGTGTTTCTCCGAAAGCCGGTAGGTGGCCATCCTTTATCGGCAACTCTCTCTTTAGGTCTGTCCTTGCTCGCATTCCCATGCCCTGTGGACTGGGCACCCCCCGTTCTCATGGGGTTGGTGTTTACCCATTTCTGACCCGTCAAATTTCCGACGTCACGGCTGCTGGCGAAGCTTTCATCAGTCATCAGGCTTCGTAAGCTCCCCCGTCAAGGCGACACTGCCAATGGAGAACTTCTGGCTTCCAGTTGGGCCCGATACAGCGTCGGCGGAAGCCCCGCCAGCGCGTCATGGGGCCGCTCCTCGTTGTAACTCTGCAACCATTCCGCGGTGATCTCTCGGACCTGCTCGAGTGACTCGAACACATAGGCATTGAGGACTTCAGTGCGGTACGTTCGATTGAACCGCTCGATGAAGGCCTTCTGATCCGGTTTTCCGGGTTGGATGTACCGCAGCTCAATCCCGCGGTCGGCACACCAGGTCATACAGCGCTCGGCAATGAGTTCCGGGCCATTGTCGAGCCGAATGGCCTGCGGTCGTCCGCGCCAGGCCACCACTTGCTCCAAGACGCGAATCCCCCGATCCGCGGGCAGCGACGTGTCGACTTCGATCGCCAAGCCTTCCCGCACGCCTTCGTCCAGCACATTTACGGTGCGAAATCGGCGACCGCCGTACAGCGTGTCACTCATAAAGTCCACGGCCCACACGGCGTTCGGTTGCGGGATCACGACCAGCGGTTGTCGCAGACGCACCGGGAGCCGCTTCTTCGTCCGACGGGGGAGATTCAAGTGGAGCTGGCAGTACACCCGCCACAGCCGCTTTGGATTCCACGGATGACCATCCAGCCGCAGTCGATCGCAACACTTCCAGAAACCCCAGCGACTCTTGGCCGCCACGAGCGTGGTCAAGGCCGCGATCACCGGCGCATCGCGCTGGGCCCAGTCCCGGAGCGGCCGATAGTACGTCGCTCGTCCTAAGCCCACCGCGCGACAGGCCCGCTAAACCGGGAGGCCGTGTATGGTCACGAGATGCGTGACCACCTCCCGTCGCTCAGCAGGCCCTAGAGCTTTTTTGCGATGACATCCTTCAGCGCCGCATTCTCGAGCGAGAGATCGGCATACATCCGCTTGAGACGGTTATTCTCGTGTTCCAGCTCCTTCAGTCGTTTCACATCCGAGACGTCCAGCCCCCCGTATTTGGCTTTCCACTTGTAGTAGGTCGCGGAACTGATGCCGTGCTGCCGCCAGAGCTCATTGACCGGCCGTCCGGCATCGGCCTCCTTCAGAATGGCCACAATCTGCGTTTCGGTGAACTTCGACTGCCGCATGGGAACCTCCTGGCTAGGGTGACTATTGTGCCAGAACGTTCTCCTGATGACTGTCTCAATCTACGGGGAGCTTACGGCTTCCCAGGCGAGACTTTCATGCTAACGGCTACCCGATTTTCCTTTGCGTGACAGGACGTGGATCAGGCTGCCGGCGGAAGTAATGCGAACGGCTGGATCCGAATCTTGGAGGCCGATCTTTATGGCGGGAACCAGGGCTTTGAGCGGGGATTTGCCAAGGGCTCTGGCGGCCATGAGGCGAGGGAGTGGCTGTTGATCCCTGAGGAGCGACTCAAGGATTGGAAGAGCGGTGGGAGCCGTTGCGACTGCGAGGGCGTGTGCCACATCGCCACGCACGGATGGGTCGGGATGCCGTGCGAGATCCGCGGCATGTAACATGGCGCTGGCATCACCTAATCGAAGCAGTGCTTCCACCGCACTGATCCGGACATGTTCATCAGCATCTTGCAGGAGCGGCTGAATAACGCTCCTGGTGTCCGCGACGCCCAAGCGGCCAAGGCTGGAAAGGGCGACTGCGCGAACACGAGGGTTTTCATCACCGAGGGCATGCGTCAGTGCCGCAATGCCTTCAACGCTACCGAATTCCCCAAGGGATCCCGCCGCGAATGCTCGGACGGCTGGGTGAGGATCGTATACGGCCTGACTGAGAATCGGCAGGCTGTTTGCCTTACGTAAGCGCCCGAGTACTCCCAATGCGGCCATTCGTACCTCTGGGTCCGGCAACGTCACTGCACTGGAGATGTCGATCAATACGTCGGTTCGCCCGAGTTTGTATAAGCCGGCAAACGCAAAAATGGATTCGGGGCCTTCGTCGACACGGGCGATTTCCGTCAATTGATCGGTAATGCCAGCGACCTTGGCGTCACTGAGCGCAGTGATCGCGGCGATGCGCACGCCGGGAGCTTCATCGCGAAGTGCTCGTTTGAGTGCAGCCGAGCGTCCCGCCAGTCCCGCCCGGCCGATGGCCTCCGCCGCCCTCGCACGGACAAGCGCCGACGAATCCAGCAGCCCATCCTCAAGGAGTGGCAAAGTCTCGCCCTCTCCCATTTCTGCCAACGCCGTGTAAACGGCAATCCGAATATGCTCCTGCGGGTCTCGGACGCGGGAAAGAATGAATCCGCGCGCGATGTCACGCAACAGGGCCGTTTCGTCCGGGTGATTTGCCGCGATGAGTTTAGTGTAGAGCTTCCAAGCTTCCTCGGGTTTTCCTAGCTTGAGCTGACTCAGGAGCCCATATCTGATGACCTCGCGACCAGGATCCTGGCCGGGGGGGATCTGCTGAAGCAGATCAATGACCCGGTTGAATTCTGACGCTTGGTACAACGTCAGTGCCTCCCGTTCTATCGCGGTGAGAGAGGATTTAGCAGGCGGTGTAGCCGCCGCCACCGGGAGTGCGCCGCTGCTGGCGAGCAGTAGGAGTCCTATCGAAAGCCTCCGAATGGAGATCAATCCACTTCCTGCGAAGAACGGCTTCTCGACGATCATGCTACCACTTACTTGGAGTGCGCGCAGTGGCCGGTGCATACAATTGCTTCATGTATTCCTTGACCATGCGCTTGGTGCAAAAGCGGGGAGCAACGGTCTTGATGCTCTCTTTAACAATGTGCAGCCAGCCGCGCGGAATGCCATCAAGATCGCGTTGATAGAACAACGGGACGACTTCTTGTTCCAGCAGGCGAAAGAGTTGTTCGGCATCGTGTGCATCCTGCGCCTGAGTGTCGGTTCCTTCAGGTAGCGGTTGGATGCCCCAGCCGTTCGCGCCGTTATAGCCCTCCTGCCACCACCCGTCGAGCACGCTGAGATTAATGACTCCATTCAGGGCCGCCTTTTGGCCGCTCGTCCCGCTTGCCTCAAGCGGCGCGCGGGGAGTATTCAGCCACACATCGACTCCTTGGACTAAGTATTTGGCCATGTGCATGTCATAGTCCTCGAGGAAGGCGATATGGCCGCCCAATTTGTGATCGTTACAAAAATTCAGTACTTCATGAATAAAATACCGTCCTGGTTCATCGGCGGGATGGGCTTTGCCGGCAAAGATGATTTGAACGGGCCTCCACCGATTGTGGAGCAGTTGTTTGAGACGCTCCAGGTCGCGGAACAAGAGCGTTGCTCGTTTGTAGGTGGCGAATCGTCTGGCAAACCCGATGGTCAGAGCTTCCGGATCCAGCAGCGTGCCTCTCGCAAGCGCCTGCATCGGCTGGAGATGGCCACGAATCCATCCGTCCCTGGCCCGTTCTCGAATAAACCGCATGAGTTTGCGCCTGGTTGTTTGTCGAACGGCCCAGAGGGCATCGTCCGGCAGATCTGCGACCCGTTGCCAGATGGTTGGATCGTCGACCCGCTCCGCCCAGTCGGGGCTGAGGTACTTGGCATAGAGGGAATTGGCCTCCGGTGAGATCCATGTGGGTGCATGAATGCCGTTGGTGAGACTTCGGATGGGGATCAAGTCTTGCGCCAGGCCGGGCCAGAGGTGTTGCCACATTTGCCGGGAGACGCGCCCGTGCTCGCGGCTCACTCCGTTGACGTGAGCGGAGAGGCGCATGGCGAGCGCCGTCATATTGAAGCCGTGTCCGGCACTTTCCGGTGTTTCGCCAAGACGGAGGAACTCTTCGCGCGAAAGGCCGAGTTGGCCCCAGTAGTTGTGGAAATACCGATCCATCAGGTGAAAAGGAAAGATGTCATGACCAGCAGGGACCGGCGTGTGGGTGGTGAAGACGGTGCTCTGCCTGACGAGGTCGCTGGCTTCAGCGTGGCTCTGACCGGAAGTGACGAACTCGCGGATGCGCTCCAGCGTGAGGAAGGCGGAATGGCCTTCATTGCAATGCCACACGGCAGGATTGATGCCTAACGCTCGGAGGATTCGCACACCGCCGATGCCTAGGAGAAATTCCTGGCAGAGCCGGATCTCCTGATCCCCACCGTACAACCGTGCAGAGAGGGCGCGATCCTCCGGTGTGTTGTCGGCGACATCCGTGTCGATCAAATACAGGGACATGCGACCGGTGCGAACTTGCCACACCAGTACCGTCACCTGACGGTGCCCGATCTCCACCTTGATCGAACAGGGGGCACCTGTCGGCGTCAGGGCCTGGTGAATTGGTGAATCGTGTCGATTGAACGGGACATAGGTGGCCTCCTGCCATCCCTCGGGGTTGATGCGTTGCTTAAAGTACCCTTGCGGATACATAAAGCCGATGCCGACGAGTGGGATGCCCAGGTCGCTGGCTTCCTTGCAGTGGTCTCCGGCCAGGATGCCAAGGCCTCCGCTATAGATTGGGATGGAGATATGAAGACCAAATTCTGCAGAGAAGTAAGCGATCGGAGAGTTCTGGAGCGCCGGAAACTCCGTGGCGGCCCAGGTGCTTCTATCACTCATATATTGATCGAAGCTGCGTAGCACGGCGGAATATTGCCGTACAAAGGTGGGATCGTTTGCCAACGCGGCGAAGCGTTCCGGCTTGACGCCGGTCAGCAGCTGGACCGGATTGTGGTGGGTGAGAAACCACAGAGTCGGATCGATCGACTCGAACAGTTGTCGTGCCGGCTGATTCCAGCTCCACCACAGATTCCGCGCCAGTTCGCCTAGCCGGTGGAGGTTTTGAGGAACCGAATCTTCGGGGGACTGAATATGATCGGGTGCTTGCACGAGGCCTCCATGGAATGATGATCGATGGGTGAGGAAGGAGCCGACGGGTGTTGCTTCTCGAACGCTTCGTCAGGCATGTCCGGCTTTGTGCCAGGATGCCCACTGGTCAGAAAAGGCGACGGCGGCGTAACGCTCTCCCAGAATCTTGGCCACTCGATTCATCGTCGCCGTCAGCTGTTTTGCTTCTTCCTGGGTGAGATCTTGACGAAACCGCGGATGGAGTCCCCAGCGCGTTTCGACTTCCTCACCTTTGATGCTGGACATGACACTGACGAGTTTAATATCGGCGCCCGTGGCCCCTCTGGAAGGAGCGTTCACGCCACCGGCTGTCGCTTCGGGTGCAGGCCCGGCTGTGACCGGTGGTGTCTGTCCTTCGAAGATACCCGTGAGGGCAGGAAGCACGGCGGCAATGCAGAGGGTGGCAGCCGCTGTGACCTTGGGGTTTCCAGGCGCACCTACGGCGCGAGCGACGCGGTCACTGAAATCCTGGTACATGTCGTTCTTGGCTTTACTGTCTTCCGTGACTAAAAAACGGTAGCGTTCGTACGTCTGGCGGCTTTCAGACACCGCAGTCCCGATCGTCATGACGATTTCCATCTGATCGTTGCCGGCGCCGAATGCCGGCTCCAACGCCTTCTTGAGCTGATCGATCACGGTGTCGGTCAGTTGGTCCATAAACTGTGGTTGCTCTTTCAGGGGAATGTGGAGCGCCGAGACCCGATCCGTAAGATTGAACATGGCCCGCAAAAACTCGAGATAGATGCCCCATTCGTCCTGGCTCTTCAGCTTCAACGCCTGTTCAGGGGCCGCCCGTTTGATCACGGAAACAGACTCGCCTGACACTGCGAGCATGAGCTCAGCCACGGTTTGCATCTGTTGTGCGAAGGGATGTGGTGTATTCGGCATATTCGTCGGTCCTCTGCTTGGTCGGCATTATATACGACTCAATTTACAGGTCCAATGTATTCCTCACGGACATGACCCCCCAGGCTCGCTGTCGTTGCAAGGCAACCGGTGGTATGTTATACAGCCCGACCGCTCCCGTCGTGCGCCTCACCGCTCAGTCGGATGCCAACATGGACCGAATCATTAAGCCTTATATTCTCAAGCGGACTCCTGACCAGGACCAGGGTCGAAAGCTCTCCCTGGATTATGCCAAGGAGCTCAATGCGCAACAGTACGCGGCCGTGACAGCGATAGACGGTCCTGCGCTGGTGATTGCGGGGGCGGGCAGCGGTAAGACGCGGACCCTCGTGCACCGAGTTGCCTACCTGATCGATTCCGGTGTGGACCCTTCCCATATACTGCTCTTGACCTTCACGCGCAAGTCCGCGGAGGAAATGCTGGAGCGCGTCGGTGTGTTGATCGGCTCGCGCAGCCAGCGAGTGTGCGGCGGCACATTTCACTCCGTTGCCAATATGTTGTTACGGCGTTACGGGAGAGTCTTGGGGATCGAGCCGGGCTTTACCATCATGGATCGCGGGGATGCCGAAGATTTGATCGCCCTCTTGCGCGTCCAGCTTGGCCTCAATGAAAAGGATAAACGGTTTCCTCGCAAGGGGACCATCGCGGAGATTTACAGTAAGTGTGAAAATACGTTGCGCGGGTTGGAAGAGATTGTGCTCGACGAGTTTTCCCATTTTGCGGATCATCTGGAGGCGCTGGGCAAACTGCAGCGAGCGTACCGGCTTGCAAAGCGGCAACGTCAATTGCTTGATTATGACGATCTACTGGTTCTGCTGCGCGAAGTATTGACGAACGATGAACAGACGCGACTGACCATTTCGCGGCAGTTTCGCTACATTTTGGTGGATGAGTATCAGGATACGAATCGTCTGCAGGCTGAACTCATCAGGAAGTTGGCGACCACCCACGACAATGTCATGGTGGTTGGAGATGATTCGCAGTCGATTTATGCGTTCCGCGGCGCCACCTTCCGCAATATCATGGAATTTCCCTCCTGGTTTCCCGGTGCGACAATCTACAAGTTGGAGGAAAACTACCGGAGCACCCAGCCGATTCTCAGCCTGGCGAATGAAATCATTCAGGAGGCGCCCGAGAAGTATACGAAGCGCTTGTTCACCCGCAGGCTGGACGGACCGTTGCCGGCATTAGTCGAGGCGGCCGGCGAACATGCCCAATCGCGGTTCGTCGCCCAGAAGATCCTGGAACTGCGAGAGGAAGGTGTCCCGCTGAACGAGATCGCCATCCTGGTCCGTTCCAGTTTCCACTCGTTCGATCTGGAAATCGAATTGTCGCGTTGCGGGCTGCCGTTTGTGAAGCGCGGCGGAATCAAATTTATTGAGGCGGCCCATGTCAAAGATCTCCTGGCTCACCTGCGCGTGGTGGTGAATCCGCAGGATGCCGTGAGTTGGCACCGGGTATTGATGTTGGTGGAAGGGGTTGGACCGAAAAAGGCGCAGGATCTCGTCTCGGCAATGGTGCGGGTGCCTCATCCCTATCAGGTGCTGAGAGGTTCAGGCGGACGTTCAGGAAAAGGGCTGAGTGCGCTGGCCGATGTGCTCGAGAATCTTACCGTCAGTGACGACCTCAGTCCGACGGAACAGGTCAATCGGGTCTATGAGTACTATCTGCCGATCCTGAAGGATCATCATGATGACTATCCCAAGCGGATTCGGGATCTGGATCACCTGCATACCATTGCCGAAAGCTATCCGGGGCTGACGGAATTCTTGGCCGACTTGGCATTGGCCCCACCGGACGGCAGCGCGACTGAGGTGGAGCCGGCGGGACGTGATGACGAGCAGGTGGTGCTCTCGACGATCCATTCCGCGAAGGGGCTGGAGTGGCAATGTGTGTTCGTGTTGTGGGTGGTGGACGGCAAGTTTCCTTCGGTGTTTTCGTTCAACAGCGACGAGGAATTGGAAGAGGAGCGGCGCCTGATGTATGTGGCCGTGACGCGGGCGAAGCGATACTTGTTCTTGACCTATCCGATCAATGTCTATGACAAGAGTTCGGGTATGCTGCTCTCGAAGCCGTCGCGGTTTCTGGATCACGTGTCGCCGCGTGTGTTCGAAACGCTTGCCCTGATCGAAGAAGAGTATGGGCATGACTGGGAGCGCGGCCACGACCGATATTTCTAGGTCGCACGTATAGTCTGCTGCGTCGGGGTACGTGTCTGCCATCCAACTGTTGCAATGCTCACCATGATAAAAGTGCTGCAATCCGCTATTCACTGGATGCGCCGAGTGCTTGTTGCAACAGCAGTGGGGATACCGTGCTGGGTGTTGCTGTCCGGCCAGGTTGCAGCGAGTGTGGTAATGCCTGATTCCGATTCCTCACGGCTCTGGCGTGCGTTGGTGGCAGAGGCGGGAGCGCTCCATCTGCCGACCAGATTTTTGCGGCAGATCCCTGAGCAGTTCGTAGTCTTCGAGTTTGAAGATTTGCACGCCTTTGCGGCGGAGTACCATCCAGCTGAGCATCGTATGGTGTTGGATCGCTCCCTTTCCCTGAATGGTGCGGGCCGAACCCTTCGTCCCCTGGGCAAAATGACGCACAAGCAACTGGAGACCCTGTACCACGAATTATTTCATGCATACGTAGATTTTGTTGAGCATGATTCAGCACCATCGGAGGCACATGCCTCGTTTCTGGCCTTTGCTCGCGAGCAGCAGCGTTGTCGGTACCAGCAGGTCCTTATTACGCCTGTGATTCAAAAGAAGGGGCTGAAAGAAGAGCGATTTCTGAGCGAGGCGGAATCGTGGGAAGCTCTCAACGAGACCTGGGCGCTATTTGTCGGCTGGGCCGTGTGGACGAAGCTGGAAGTGGCGGCAAAGGGAGGGCGCGAACGCCGGGCGTCGGACAGGGCCGGCAGCGTGTCTGCCTGGATCGCCCGACTTGATCAGGCGGAGCAGGATGCGGCGCTTACGGGATACTATGAGCCAGAGGATTTAGAGGAGAGGAGGATGGCTCGCAAGCGGTTTTTGGCTCCAGAGTTTCGCCTGTCAGCGCCTGAGCTATCGACGCTGATGCGGGATGTATTGGGCAGTTCCGCAGAACTGATCCGTGAGGCCGAGCAGGTGCTCGGGCGTCCTCGACCGCCTCAGAGCGCGCCTCGTGTCTGCCCGGAACGGACGGCTCGGTAGAAATGTTCTTGCATAGAACATACCCCCTTGACATTAGAGTGCGTCGCAAATAAAATCGGCTGCTTTCAAAGCCAGGTCAATCCTCATTTTAGCAGCGCCCCAGCCATGCCTTTTTCTGGGGCCCTGTGCATGGTGAGGCTCACTTTCATTATCCGGACGCGGAATGAAATGGCTCTGGCTCTAGTTTTTTCTGAAACGAAGACTGATCGCTCAAGTTTGGAAATGCATATCTAGCGGGCAGGTACCCAAGTGGACAAAGGGGGCAGACTGTAAATCTGCTGCCTTATGGCTTCCAAGGTTCGAACCCTTGCCTGCCCACCAAACTGAGTCGGGGGAATGAGGGTCGCTTGCGCGGACTTTTCGCCCGATGGACGGAATAGCGCGTGGCGAACGATCTGCCAGTGCGCCGAATTCTTGGCGAAGGGCTATAGCTGAAAGATCGTCGAAGCGTTGGTGGGTTTGCCGGAGGCGGGCGTAGCTCAGTGGTAGAGTTCCAGCCTTCCAAGCTGGCTGTCGTGGGTTCAAATCCCATCGCCCGCTCCAACTCCAGCGTGCTTGGCCATAGGGGCGGACAGAGAGTGCCTGAGCGGATGACGGCTATGAGAAGTGCGGGCCCACGTAGCTCAGTTGGTAGAGCACGTCCTTGGTAAGGACGAGGTCACGCGTTCGATCCGCGTCGTGGGCTCCAATGTCGTGCGTATCGGGGTAGATTCTCTGTTTGCTCGCCGGTGGCGCAGGAATGTACGAGTAGGATTCCGGAAAACAGTGTTCTGAGAAAAGGAGTGAATCATGGCGAAGGCGAAATTTGAGCGACGAAAGCCCCACGTGAACATCGGGACGATCGGGCACGTGGACCATGGCAAGACGACGCTGACGAGTGCGTTGACGAAGATCTGCTCGGATCGCGGCATGGCGA
>WBZT01000933.1_pt1 | contig 22518 bp, 22 predicted proteins | sample 5204241 | NCBI WGS metagenome assembly WBZT01 (sample SAMN12344358, study PRJNA552823) | activated sludge metagenome | biome: Activated sludge suspended growth; feature: Nitrification reactor; material: Wastewater; isolation source: activated sludge from nitrification reactor of wastewater...
CTCGGCCATTTCCGCACTGTCGGCTTGGTAGATCGGCTTGAGTGCCTGGGTCAACGGCTTGCGATCCTTCCAGGAGGCGAGTTGGGTCGAACAACGGATCAGGTGGACAATACAGGTCTGGACGAGACCCAAGGCCCTCTGGGAAGGAATGCAAAAAGTCAGAGCGTTTGCCATCGGCATCGCCGCCGCCAAACAGGCGTTCATTTCGTCAGGCTGATTTTGTGGGTAATCGGGTGCTTCTTGAACCAGCCGCACAGCACGCTCTTTGACTTCGGGTGAATATTTGTTCGTCTTGCTCATGGCTCCATTCTCTCAGGTAATGGAGCCTCCTCAATTCCCGGGGCGGTTCACAGCGCACTGGACCGACGCACCCCGGATGCGATGTACAACAAGAGAGCCGCTATACTCTCTAACCTGTGGGAGACTTTTTTGGGGCAGTACACATTGCCGGCTTGGGTGGAAGCGAAGCTGGTGGTGGAGCCGGCGCAGTTAGAGGAATGGGCGGAGCGGGTGCTGGATGTGGAGACGTTGGAAGCGGTGTTGTTTGAGTGAGTGTTTGGGTTCCCGAGGTAAGAAAAATGGTTGGCGCCAAGAGTCGGATCGAAAATATAGCTTATCGTATTCCAGCAATGATCCGATATTGGACCAATTTCTTGAAAGATCATTTTGGTACGCAGCAGTATGATTTTGATAAATTGCGTTTTACCTGCAATCTTTGTGGTCGGGAGAACAAGATACCGCTGAGAAGACTGACGCGGGAGGAAGCGACTTGCTCTTGTGGATCCACGGTCAGATCACGAGCCTTGATCAATGTTTTATCCAAGGAACTTTTTGGTTTTAGTTATGTAATCGCTGATATGCCATTGCGGCAAGATATTTTCGGTATTGACATGAGTGGTATGGCCACCTACTCTGACCGGCTTGTAAATCGGCTTGGTTATATGAATACCTATCTGCATAAAAAACCTCAGCTTGATATTGTTGCTCCTGGTAGTCAATGGTTGGGGCGATGCGATTTTGTGATCTCTTCTGATGTATTCGAGCACGTTACACCCCCGGTTAGCAGAGCCTTCGGAAATGCTCTTCGGCTGCTTAAACCGGGGGGTGTATTGATCCTGACCGTTCCATACTCCAAGATGAGCGAAACCATTGAGCACTTTCCAGATCTGCATGATTACCGGATAGAGGTTCGTGATGGAAAGCGTATTCTGTTAAACATCACAGTTGACGGTGAAAGTGAAGAATTTGATGATCTTGTTTTTCATGGCGGAGCTGGCCATACTTTGGAAATGCGCGTTTTTTCAGAGTCGGGGTTGCTGGGGGAGTTGCAACGAGCAGGTTTTACCGATATTCATATTTACAATGAAAATTGCCTAGATTATGGGATCTTTTGGAAAGATGATACGGGAGTTCCAGTGACCGCACGCCGGCCATTGTATCTGGGAGTAAATGGTGTTTGAGGTACTGCGCGCTGATCCTTGCCGATTTGTCAAAACGCTGTTTGACTATCACAGCTTGCGTCGTATCTGGCGTGCTTGGTGGTGGCGTGGCACCAATGCAATTCTCGCCGAGATATCCACAAGTCAAGAGGTGCCCCCGCAGGTTTTTTCGCCCTACCAGCCTCCGGCGATTGATCGCAAACATACTCACGCCTTGTTAGTGATTGATGCCTCCATTCCTCAGTATGATCGCGATGCAGGCGCCCGATCCAGCTTTCTCTATCTACAAATTCTCCGAGAGATGGGGCATAAGGTTTTCTTCATGCCTAACGACCAATTACGTCGTGAACCTTATGCGAGTATGCTTGAATCGCTGGGGGTTCAGTTGCTCATCGGCCGAGGTTTTCGTTGCGGTCAATGGAAACAATGGCTTTCGAATCAGGCTGGCCAAATCAGTCATATCATCCTGCATAGGCCAAATGTTGCCAAGCAGTATCTTGCGTCGATTAAGAAGCGATGCAATACAAAAATCATTTACTTTGCCCATGATCTGCGTTTTATTCGGGAAGAACGTCAGTTTGAGGTAAATGGTGATTTCTTCCACTATAAAGAAGCCATTTATTGGGAGAAAGTTGAAAGAAGGATTATTTCCCAAGTGAATTTGGCTTATTTTTTCTCCAACGAGGAAGCTAGGCTGGTTTCTGAGTGGGGCCTTAGTTGCATCTTACGCTCTATTCCTTTATTTCCAGTGGACTTGAGTTCGTGTTTATCTCAGTCATTCGATCAACGTGCTGGACTATTATTTGTGGGTGGGTTTTCTCACCAGCCCAATCTAGATGCTGTACTTTGGTTTGCTAGGAAGATCTTTCCTCTCGTCCGAAAAGTTTTACCAGATATTAAATGGAATATTGTAGGCAGGGATCCCCCACCTGAGGTACGCAACTTGGCGGGTTCTGGGATAATTGTCGAAGGCGCGGTCTCGGAGCACCGCTTGGAAACCCTCTATCAGACCACAAAAGTAGTTATTGCCCCACTTCGTTTTGGCGCCGGAGTGAAGGGGAAGGTTGTGGAAGCCATGTGTCGAAGTATCCCAGTTGTTACAACACCTGTTGGGGCGGAAGGGATACTGGATGCCGAGAAAGCACTGTGTATAACACATTCGCCGGAAGAGATGGCCAAAAACGTCATTGCACTCTGCCAAGATCGTATAATGTGGCAAAACACATGTGACCAACTGACTAAAATTACAATGTTGCGTTTTTCACGAATGGCGGCAATACATCGACTGTCAACCGATTTATTTTCTGTGGTTAGTTAGCGTGTGGTGAAAATTTCCCATGATAGATAATGCTTGGGAAAAATCACTAAGAGTAGTCAATAATTGCTTTGTGCTCGCCTCCCAAGTTGGCCATTGAAAGGGAACATTGAATGGATCTCTGTTGGGTTTTTTCGTATAGCCCCGGATTAGATTAGCCAGTGCCTGCGCGTCATGGGGGGGGAAATAGTGGGCATAACCGCCAGCAATTTCTCGGAAAACCGGAATGTCACTGGCAATAACCGGTAACTCTTGCCTTAGAGCTTCTACCAAGGGAAGGCCAAAACCCTCGACAATAGAAGGGAAAATTAGTGCGGATGCTTTCTGGTAGGCTAATGTGAGATCAGTATCGCCTACGTCACTAAACCAGAACAATTGCTTACCCTGTTCGGGGTGTCGGCGGATTCTGGTCAGAAGATCTTCACACAGCCAGCCTGCTCGGCCGATGAGAATCAGCGAAACCTTGTGTTGTTCATTCCACAAAGCCTCGAAAGCATCGATTAAGATATCTAGATTTTTGCGTGGTTCCAATGTTCCTACACATAAGAAATTTGCAGATGATTTTATCAATGCGAGGCGCAGCCTGCTGTGATGTATATCACCGGACGGTAAGGGACCAAGATCATAACCGAGATGTATTACCGCACTGATGGGGGGGGAGATATCAGATTGCTGATTCAGATAAGCTAGAACACTTTTCTGGGTAAAGTGACTATTGCAAATGAGAATATCCGAGATTTGAACAATCTGCCAGAACCATTCACGAAAACGTTTGACGTGAACGGGATGGTAAACTTGAGGGTGGGTTAATGGAATGATGTCATGCACGAAAAAGACAATATGTCCTCCATTGGTTTTCACCTTTTTTAGAAGATCAAATGTATCTAACGTCCAGGATGCATCTGGTAGAAAAAAAATGTCACCTTTTTCGAGGGTATCTTCGATGCCTTTGACTAAAGGGCGGTGAGATTTTCCTAGGGAGCGGAGCCAAGCCACACTCTGTAATGGAGAAAATAGCAACCAAGCCAAGCCAAACTGGCTGCGGTGGGCAAGGAGAAAGCGCTGAAATGATGGAAATGGGAAAGTGGTTGCGAGAATGCGGGAAGTCGAAAAATATACGTTATTTAGCAAACTGCGGAGAGTGTGGCGGGGTTTCTTCATCGAAGGATCATCAATACTGGTGATAGCGAGGAGTGTACTATCTCGCATGATGACGGGTGTACATTCAAGACCCATGGTGGGGCCAAGTAAAATTGTGTGTTTAGTGAAGTTCCGAACCACTCGCTGGATTCCAGTATTCAGACCAGAGAAGTAAGTGTCTGTGCAATCAATAAAAATTTTCATAACGATTGGCTGTTATACTTTAGTGAAGTTTATAATAAGCTAACAGTATGTTGAATTTTCGCCAAATTACTCTATAGAATCGAAAGAGATAACTTTGTTTAAGGCGATCGATTTCATTTCGCAAGAGGAGAAATTCATGCTCAGCTTTTTCTGCTCTTTCTATTGCGTTATTGAGTTGTTTATTAATTTCGGAAAAATCCACTTGCCAATTAAGCAAAGTGACCCGAAGTTGTTCTATAGTCGTTTTTGCTTGCTCTTGGTTATATTGAATTTTCTGGACATAATTCCGTCTCGATTGTAAATAAGCTTCTACTGCGTTAATGTCATTAGTTTCGTAATCATATTTTTTGAAATGTTTTATAATTTCATCTTCGATTTTATTGAAAAATCCTACTTCAGGAATTGAATAATGATTTTGTGGAGTATGGCAATCATTGAAATTTAAACCTGAAATTGAGTATTTTGATAAACTGGTTGAAATTTGTTCTTGGTAGTCAAAAGATGACCCTAGTAAATCCATGTCAATCACGCAATCTGCATGATGAGATCCTTGTATGAATGTGTAGCACCATAGAGCAAAAAAAATAGTATAGCTAATTTCTGGAGAGGTATGGGTACTAGCGCAGAATCTGAAATCATCAGATATATCTTGGGTGTGTCGGCATATGATCCTAATATTTTTCCTTAGATCATTAATAACTAAAGGTACGCTGGAGGCACAGAAAATTAGTCGATTAGCATGATCGAAATAAGGCGTTATTTTATAAGAAAACCACTGATCCCATGGATTTCTGAGTAGGAAAATATGGATTGCTTTAAAATTAGATTTGAGCCAAGGTATTCTACCTGTAGATCGACAAAACTGTAATAGTGGTCTTTTAGATGCGTGGTCTAGTAGTAGTTGAATATAGTGTTTAAGCTCAGGATCATCTTGATTTTTCTCTAAAAAAAAACAGTCATAAGAAAATCTTTTCTTAAATACTAAATTTAAGTCAACGCCGATTTTTAAGAATTCATCAAAGTACGGCTTGTCTAGAATTGGGTGGTGTAGAGTTAAATTTATTTTTTGGCTTTTTTCAATATCAGTGTTTTTAAGAAATTTAATTTCTTCATGAAGAGGTTCATAATAACACCAGTACTCTTCTTTATGGCGCCTGAAGACCTCATAAAGATAGGTACTTCCTGAGCGAAACATTGAGTGAATAAAAACCGGTTTATTACAGAGATTGATCATTTTGTATCCTATGGTTCCTGAATTCACTAATTATTTCAATTTTAGCTGATAAATCAGCCACTCCTATTCTATTTTTCGGTCCTAACACATTCAAGATGCCGCTATCTATTCTTCTGTGCAGAAATTGAGTATGATTGTTTACATAATGCTTAACGCTACAGTTGAGATAGTAAGTGCCTGGAATAAGATTATTTATTAGTAAAAATCGTATATGCAGTTGATCACCAGGATTACATGGATCAATGGAGAATTCAATTTCTTCAGAGTCTGCTCCATAAACACACCATCCTTCCCTTGTTTTTAACATCATGCCAAAATATGGTTCGGCAACGAAGGTATTAAAATTTATCTTCATATTCCAGTAGAATGATTCGCCATATAAGATATTTGATGTTTTTTCATGGGATTCGTTTTCGATCCAGCAATTTTTTATAGTGACGATATCTCCACCATACGACAGTTCGCAATTATTGAATTCTGATTTGAAATCACCTTGTTTTTTTGAAAAAATATCAATGTTCGTACTGTCTGCAAACATTGATTTTTCGTAGGTATCGCAAACAGACTTAGAGTGGCCATATGTCTTTATTGTATTTTTTTGGAGAAAAATTGCCTTTTGGCAAAGGCGCCTCACTGATTCGATATCATGGCTGACAAAAATCAAAGTAGTCTTTCTTAAAGTCATGTTTTCCATCTTTCGGTAACATTTTCTCTGGAAAGCTGCGTCACCTACAGCCAGCGCTTCATCAACTACTAATATATCAGGCTCTACATTAATCGCTACTGCAAAGGCCAGCCTCACAAACATTCCACTCGAATATATCCGTACTGGTTGATCAATAAACTCCCCGATACCCGCAAAAGCCGCGATATCATCAAAGCGTTTGTCCATCTCCTCCTTGCTTAGACCTATGATTGCACCTTGGAAGTAAATATTCTCACGCCCGGTAAATTCCGGATTAAAGCCAGCCCCCAATTCCAGCAATGCAGAAACTTGACCGTTGACTTGCACGGTTCCAGAAGTGGGCTTCAAGATACCACAAATCAACTGTAACAAGGTGCTTTTTCCTGACCCATTGCGGCCAATGATGCCGACAGTTTCGCCCTTTTTGATATCGAACGATACATCCCTGAGCGCGATGAACTCCTGATGATATTTCCTGAATCCTAGCGAAAGAAACTGCTTGATCCGATCACCGGGGTGACCGAACAACCGGTAGGTCTTGGTCAGGTTGCGAACTGAGACGGCGAGGTCGTTAGTGGGCATCGTCAAGAATTTCGCTGAGTGGCAGGGGTATTTCAAAATCTTTTCCGCTGCGTCGAGCAATAACGGCAAATCCTACTCTTATGGTGCTCCAGATGATTTCCTGGTCGACGCTGAATATTCATGGTTCTTCACGGGTTCTTGTGGAGCTAAGTAAAACTGATCACGACTCGCTGCTTAAAGCTGATAAAATTGAGAAAATCGTAACCAATTCGTTTTACTGTCTTGAACGAATTATTAATTCCCTCAATAATACTGGCGATTACCCGATGAATGAAGTAATTTAAGACATATTCTTTCCGAGCATTAAGCATATACAGAAAGTTATTCAGATGCTTGTTTTTCATTTTGCTGGTTTCTTCTATCCATTCCGAATGAAATCGATCAACGACCACGGTAGCACCAGGAAACACGGCTTGGGCCGTATAAATAAAACCTCGCCATATGTTCGAGCAAAATACTTCGATCCCTTCACACCATGCTGTTCCCTTGTTTTTAAAATATTCAATCAACCTTGCTTGCTCACGATATTCTAAAATATCAACAATTTCAATTTGCTCAAAATCAACAATCACTGTTGTATAGTCCTGCTAATAGTTATCCCCACATAGCCTATACTGTATTGGGTGTAAGGCGAGCATATTGAGTATCTAGAAGTTGAAAGAACGACTGAACTTTTTCTTTAAGTGTTTGTAGTTTTAGCAGAGCAGCATACAGGCGACGCTCAAAATAAGCCGGGTTCTTGATCAGTTTTTTCTCTAACTGGCGATGTTTAATCTCATTCCAAACTTGCTCGTCAGGATTGATCTCAGGGGAATGGGGTGGCAAAAAGAACAACTGAATTTGTTGCGCATGATCCTCCGCGAACTTTTTCACTTCATGTGACGTATGATAGGAGGCTTTATCTGCAATCACGATGAGCGGACGCGTTCGATTGCAGATCACTTTTTTCAGAAAGTCAATGTAAACTGAACTGACGAGATTCTCGGTCTTAACGTCAAACATCAATTCCCCACCTGCCGTGACCATCGATAAGACATGATAACCACTTTTTTCATCGCAGACCCTGATTTCAGGGGGTTGACCGACCAAACCTCACGTCCGTCCCGAATGATTGCCACATCCAATCCACGCTTCATCCTCAAACGCGATATCCGCATTCAATTCCTGTGCAACTTTTTGAATATATTTAAATTCTATTTCAATAAACCGTTTGGCTTTCGCGGGATCACGACTGAAAGCGCGATAACGCGGTTGTTGGTAACTCAACCCTAACGCATGAAGATGGAGATCAACGGCGGCCTCCGACACCCAGAGCCCGAATCGGTCTCTCAACAAATCGACAATAATTTTCAAGGTCCACAATACCGTATCATATCCATGATCGGCAGGGGTCGAATGAACAATGGTGTCTTTCAGCCACATATCGATATCGGGGGTGATGATCCACGGAGCACCCGGTGCTTTACGGGTATCCAAAGCATCTTCACCCTGCCGCCGATATTGACGGAGCCAATCATAAATGCTCGTTCGATCCATACCGAACAGATCAGCAACCAACTCTGGACTATAATGCTTTTCTTATATCGCACGAACCGCGATCCTTCGTAGGTAATTCATAACTTGGTCGGGAATTTTACGGGCATCAAACATCCAGTCAGCTTTCATGGCAGTTCCCCTCGGAAATAGAGAGTATCTGACGAGCTTTCTGATAAAGATTAGATCACTCAATTCGAACTTAATTCATTGGAAATATGGGGATAACTATTAGCAGGACTATATAATAACAATGTCCTTTTTTGATTGCAAACTCATCCATCCCCAGCGCACGTACTTTCGTGCATAAATGGTCCTAGAGTTCTTTCCACGCACCTCATTGACAGATTTTTTTGACCGTTTGTCAAACCAGATTTTCTTGCATATTGATCTTTTGAGTCATGCTCTCTTTGCAATATTCGTAGACGTAGCGCTTGTAACGGCGAGCCATCGTTCCGCTAGGAATCAATAAAATTGAAACACTTATTCAAACGACGATCACAAGTCGATGAATAAAGCTATCGCTGACTTAAATGCAAATACACTTCATTACCCGTGATCGGTAAATCAAGAAATTGTCGCTCGTATGTCTGATTCACAACCAATCTCTTCTGCAAACAGTTCGGACAGATCGCTTCCTCAAGAATAGAGCTGCGATAAATATGGATAGATTGCTCTTGCCAATCTACACGCTCTACTCGAATTTCATTAATCCCTAAAATCTGCTCAAACAATTCGGCTCTCGTCATTGGATTTTAATTGCCTATCATACAGTATTCTGAATTCTATAAAATGGGTCAAAATTTAGTGTCTTTAAATGATGCACTTTCAGGTTTAGCTCCACAAAAACCCGAGAAGAACCATATTCATGAGCGAGCAAATTGTGGAAATCTTTTAATTTCTCACCAAGGCACATTTGGAAAATATGCTTTGATGCTTTTAGTGATTTTTCTAACCGCCTCGCCAATAATTTCGAACTTGCGAATGACGGCTATGTTGCACATCCTATCCATAATGAACTACTGGTATAGTGGCATCTTGGACATGGGTCTGAATCGCATGACCTAACTCCAATATATCTCTGAGACAGAGCTTGGGGTGCCTTTCATGAATAAATGATTCTAATTTTCTATATCACGAACAACAAGTTTCAATGCACTCTCAATGTCTAACTCGACAGATTTGCTGAGATTTTCATTAACGTATTGTTTAAAATAAAAAAATCCGTAGGTTTTTCTTTTCAGTCTCAAACTCGACAACGATATCAACAGGTGTAGCTGCCAAACAGTCCAATATGCTCTATATGTAAACTTCCTGCATTTCCTGCTTATGCGTGTTCAGAATGACAAGGTATCGTCTCTCGTCATCGTACACCTGCGTGGATAATCACTGAAGTCGTTGTCTCGATTGCATCGAGACCATCGGCCGCCTGTAATCCGTGCTCCCGATTGTCGAGAGTCCTAAGCATGGCGGGATTACAACACATCGGCGAATTCCTCACGACTATGGCGGAAGAAAGCATAGCCCAGCAGCGCGGTGAAGATTCCCAAAGCCAGCGCGGTTCCCCAATGCTCCCAGTTGACAGCCCGGCCCAGCGCCGCTGCCCGGCAAGCTTCAATGACCGCGCCGAGCGGGTTGTACTGGTAAAAAGGGCGCAGCGCGGACGGCACGGCGCTGGCTGGATATAGCACTGGAGAGAGAAACATCGTCATCTGCACGAAGGGTGGCACGATCTGGCTCATGTCCTTGATAAACACCCCCCAAGCAGCCAGAAACCACGACAGCCCAAGGGTCAGCAGCACCAATGGCAGGAGCAAGATTGGATAAAGAGCGACCTGGAAAGTCAATTGCTTGGTCCAGACCAACGCCGCCAGTAGGATCAGGAAGTTAAAACCGCCATGCACTAAGGCGGCGCCCAGCGGCACCAACGGCAGGATCTCCACCGGAAAGATAATCTTCTTTACATAGCTGGGGTAGCCGCGCACGGCCGTGGGCGCGCGGGAAACCGCCTCCGCGAACACGTTGAAGATGATGAGCCCGCTATAGAGCACCAGCCAGAACGGCGCGCTGCCTTCCTGCTGTGGCCAGCGGGCCTGAAAAATGCGGCCGAAAACAAAGGCAAAGATCGCAAGCATGATCAATGGGTTGAGTAATACCCACAGCACGCCGAACATCGCGCCCCGGTAGCGGAGCAGTACGTCGCGCCTGACCAGTTGCCCCAGAAGATAGCGATGGGAGATCATGGATTGCGGCAGATTTTTTTCGAGAGCTTATCGACGATACCATGGGATCAGGACACTTCAGGCCATCCGTGCCGCAGTAGCATCTGTAGTTTATAGGGTAGAAGTTGAAACAGGCGCAAAAAATTCCACACCGATATGCGCCGCTGCTGCTGCCAGCGCCGCCGCTCCGCCCGTAATCGTCGCCGCTCCCGCCACAATGCGGCAAAACAGGCCCCATAGACGCTGCGCCAGATAGCCTGGTCGCGCTTTAGAATCGCCAGCAACGCGCCTTCCACCGCCAGTACCGCCAAATGCAACGGTAGCATGATCAGTAGCAGTGGCAACGGATAGAATAGCACCAGGTTATAGCTCCGGTTGCGCTCGCTCAATGCACGCCGGCGCAGCGTGGTCCTCAACCGTTGTTGGGCGAGCTTGCCGCCGCCGAAACTCTGGCCCATCCAATGGGCAAATCCTGGTGTGTCCAATACCTGTATCGCGCGACCGGTGGTCCAGGCCGCCAGACACAGGTACTGGTCTTCTGCAATTGAGCCAAACCACTCTGGAAATCCACCCAGCTCGTCCCACAGTGTTTTGGGTAGCCACAGACAGGCGCCCATCACCATGCTCGCGCCGCGCCGTGCCGAGTCGTGGTTGGGAACGACGTTGAGAAACGGGTCGAAGCGACTGCCCCGGTCAAACAATTCGCCTCCGGGCAATTGATATTGCGGCAGGCCGAGAATGCCGTCGAAGTTATGGTTATTAGCATGGGTGTACAGCGCTTGCAAAGCGCCAGGGTGGAGTTGCGCATCGTTGTTGAACAATAGCAGGTAGCGCCCCCGCGCCTGAGCGGCCATGCGGTTATTGGCGACGCAAAAACCGACGTTGGCTTGGCTTTCGATCAATACCACATCAGGATAATGCTGGCGAACCCACGCCGCCGATTTGTCACTGGAAGCGTCGTCATGAACGAGTACTTCCACCGCTCCGGGGCAGTCCTGGCTCAATATTGAATCCAGACAATTTGCCAGAGTAGCTAGACCATTATAGTTAGCGATGCAGACCGAACAGAGTAGTTGAGAGTCTAGGCGTTGGTCGGACATCGGGTACTGGATCGGTGTAGCGACCTTCAAGGTTACCGATAATCCTCGAGCCACGGACTGGCCGGGATGGAACCGACCGGCAAGTAGTTCTTAGGCGATAACACCATGGCAATGTCCTTATTTGTGCCCTTGAGCGGCAGGTACAGGTAATCATCCAAGCGACCGTTGTGTTGCGCGGCGAACGCCGCGATGGCCTGTTTGGCGTCCGCGCTCAGGGTGGCGATTTGGGTGAGGTCAATGCTGTGCAAGCGCAGTTGTTGCAGATCGGGCTGATAAGGTCCATAGAGTTCCGCCCGAAATTCCATGTCTTTTTTGCTTTCGAACAAGACCTCAAATAGTAATTCTTGGCGCAATTTGATGTTTTCGGGTGGCCGGGCTTGCACTAGTAATGGCTCAATACCCACAGTACGCTGGAGCTCGGGATATTTTGGCTTGTCGAATTCCACTTCCGTTGCCGTAACTGTGGTAAATAGGTCAATCCCGAAAACCACAAACTCGGGGCGCTGCTGGTAGATAATCGCTCCGCTGTAAAACAGCGCGCTTGCCTGCATCAGTGCGATACAGATCACATCGAATGTAAGTCTGGGTTTGCCCGGCTTGAAGAAGATCAGCGCAAGGAGTGGACCCAGAGCCATATAGGCACCCGCCAGAATCCACAACACTTTCTCATTGTCGTCAGTCTCGAAATACGGTCTGGGATACCAAACGAAAAAAATACCTAAAAATACCAGAAAAATGATGATGCTGACGGACAGATAAATAGCGGGAGCACATAGTTTTGTCATGGTTAGAGAGGCTTTTTACGAGGAACAAACAGCTTATTTATAATGCGATGTTTGCTGCCGTAGTTGATCAAGCATGGATAGCCACTGTTGCCGTAGCCAAGGGCTAAAGGTGGATGCCTGTACGGTGGCGCGCTTCAGAAAGTCTTGTGCCGCCTTGGTTTGTCCAGAATTGTGCAGCACAGTGAATAACAATACGGCTGTGCCCAGATCGGGACTAGCGATGAATGCTTGTTCCAAGTTGTAAACCGTCGGGGCGATTTGTCCCTCGTGGAGATAAAGCTGCGCCTTTATACGATGCAGGTATTGACGAGCTGAAGCGCGCGCCTGGAACATCGGGTTACTAAGCAACAGGTCGGTGAGGGTGTAGAGATCAGCGGTTTGGAGGAAGGGGCAGCCCCCGCGCTCGTGGAGTTTGCGGATGGCTTCAAGGGCTTGCAGGGCTAGGCTGCTATAGTCGCTGGTATTGAGGGTTTGGCGCATCATGGTCAACCGGGCGGCGAAGGCACGCAGGTCGTTCCCATAACAGCGCAGGCGCAAACTCTGCATGGCTGCGCTGCTTAGTTCTGGCTTGCGTACCAACGCTTCGTCGAGTAGGCGCAGTGATTCTTCAGTCCGTCCCGCTTGAGCATAGGCTTGCGCCATCATCTGAATACCTTTTGGGGAATTCGGGTGTGCCCGTGCCCACAATTCCAGTTCGCGATGGCCCCAGATGGAAAGTGTCTGCCAGAGCACAAATATCAGGAAAGCCAGATAGGCGCCGATGATGCTTGCTTTGGCGCGCGGGGTGATAGGCATTCGGCCGGCCAGCGCGGCTAGTGCGATAACCGGTCCCAGGATCGGCAGGTAGTTGCGATGTTCGAAATAGAGTTCCAGGGGAATGATGCTGGATTCCAGAAGATGCCCAGCTAGATACCAGAATACGGCAAAAGCGATCAGAGGATAGCTACGGCGCAGCCATATTGCCAAGCCAATAGCAGCCAACCACGCGGTCAGAGCCAGCCAGACCATGAGATCCGAGAAATGATAAATTGGATAATCATCGTGGAAGGGGCCGAGGGCCAGGGGCCGCGGTAGAAAACTCAGACGCAGGTAATCCCAGAGAATGACGGTCTGGGTCGCCAGCCGTTCGGCGAGGTTGAAGGGGCGGCCTTCGTAACCGCCGGCTAGACCCGGAATTCGCGACAGCAGGTAGCCGGCCAGCAGCAGGCTCGGCATGAGGATGGACCACCGCAGCAAGCGCGCCGGCCAGCTTTGCTCGGGCGTCTTTGCGCTGGCAAGCAGGGTGAATTCGAGTACGACCAAGTACAGCGGCAGCAGCGCTCCGTTTTCCTTGCTGAAAGCGGCGAGCAGGGTACAAAGCCCGACGCCGATGACGGTGAGGATCGTCGGGAACAGGCGGTCGTGGCGTTCGCGACCCCACAGGTAGATCAACACTCCTAGCAGCACGAACAACGTGCTCAACGAGGTCATCCGCTGCACTACCATCATCGAGGTGGAAACCAAGATGGGCAGCAGGCCCCAGAAGCCAGTGGTGAGTGGAACGAACCATGGACTTTCCGGGAGCAACCCGTGCGTCAAGCGTTGCAGGCGGGCCAGGATCAGCGCGACCAGGCAGACGTTGAGCAAATGAATCAGCGTGTTAGTATAAAAAAAATCAGCGGGGTCGTCAGGATAAGCCAGAGCGTTGAGGAGAAAGCTGGCTAGCGACAACGGGCGACCCAAGGGGCCGGCGTCGCCCGTGGTGATGTAGAGCAAAGCGCTTTGCCAATCCCGTACGGATAACAAACCATCCAGATTCGCCGGATCATCGAAGGAAAAAGTGCCGCTGAAGCCCAAAGAGTAGAGCCCGTATGCTCCCATGAGCAGAACCAGCATCAGTGTGGCGCTGACGGTAGCAGTGATGACCGGGTTTAATTTGAGCATAGGGTAACCACACCAGATTGAAAACCAAAAAAGAACAGCGCATTTTATGCGCTGTTCCTGGGCTATCTAAGTTCAGCCTATATGAAACCCAATATTATGGGAAAGTAGAGCGGCAGGACCCCGGCAGGTACTTGCTTGGGACAGGACTATTTGCACCAGGCCCACACTCCCACTTGAACACATTAGCGCCTGTACCCCAATCAGTGCCCAGAGCCATTTTGGTTGTATCACTGGCATAAGGCACCAGATCAATAGTCATGCCATTAACGCTGGCCGCAATATTTTGAACCGTCACGGTGACCACACCATCGTCATTTGTAGCGATAGAAGTCACATACAAGGTCTCGCCACCAGCCTTGGTGCCTTCACAGCCCCAATTATTAGCCATAGCTGTAGGTGCGGGAGGCCTTGAACTCTGATAGGCTTCGGTGATGGAGGTACGGCAGGAGCTGGCGGCCAGAATTACTTCCGACATCTTGGCGCGCACGGTGTAATCCTGATACGCCGGAATGGCGATGGCGGCCAAAATACCGATGATCGCCACGACGATCATGAGTTCGATCAAGGTAAAGCCTTGTTGGAACTTCTTCATGGGATACTCCTTAAAGATTGCACTTTTGCGTGAAAACCCGTTGGGGGACTTGGGAGTTTTCGGGGATCATCGTTCGATCCCGTCGCGTACCTTAGTGCAGAAGGTGTGCCAATCGGTCTAATGATGAGAGCATTTTATTTAACATATTGTTAAATAAGTAGTAATAATGGTATTTCTGTGCGGCGTCATGCTGGAGAGTCCCATATGAGATTCATCCGTATCGTTTAAGAGTGACCCTGGCCGGCGCTGGCTGACAAAAATGGTCAGAATCAAAAGACGCCCTGGCCCTTCAGCGTCGCTAGTTCCGCCGCGCTCAGACCCAGCAACCCACCGAACACTTCCATATTGTGGCTGCCAATCTCCGGCCCCGGCCAATTGGTCGCACCAGGCGTTTCCGCTAGCTTCGGCAGAATGGCTGGGATTTTCAGTGGCTTGCCATTGATCTCCACCGTCTCAAACAAGCCCCGCGCCAGAAAATGCGGGTCGGTGACCATATCCGCCACATTGTAAATCGGCCCCGCTGGTACCTCCGCCGCTTCCAGCCGCGTCAGTGCCTCCCGGCTATCCAGCGTCGCTGTCCAGGCGGTGATCGCCGTGTCGATTTCTTGCTGATGCTCGACCCGGCCGGCGTTACCGGCCAGTCTTGGGTCTTCGGCCAGATCCGCTCGCCCAGTGACATGCATCAGCCGCTTGTAAATCGAATCGCCGTTGCCGCCGATGATCACATAGTTACCGTCGCGGCAACGGTAGGTACCGGTCGGTACGATGCCGGTCACGGTCGAGCCGGACGGCTCGCGGATCGCGCCGGCGCCGTCGTATTCCGGCACCACCGCTTCCAGCAGATTGAACACCGACTCGTACAGCGCCACATCCACGGTCTGGCCGGCGTGCGGGGCACGGCGCTGGCGATCGAGCAACGCCAGCAGCACGCCGAACGCCGCGTGCAGGCCGGCGAAGGTATCGCCCAGGCTGAGATTGGGCCGCACCGGCGGCTCGCCGGGCACGCCGTTGACGTAGCGCAGCCCGCCGATTCCCTCACATACCGAGGCGTAGCCGGGCCGGGCGGCATAGGGGCCATCCTGTCCGTAACCGGAAATCCGCGCGAAGATCAGCCCCGGATTGACCGGTTTCAGATCGTCCGGTCCCAAGCCCCAACCTTCCAGAGTGCCGGGACGGAAGTTCTCGATCAGCACGTCGCAGCGTTCCGCCAGTCGTCGGGCCAGTGCGCGGCCGGCGGGATCGCGCAGGTTCAGGGTCACGCACTTCTTGTTGCGGCCCAGACTGCGCCACCACAGCGACGCACCGTCGCGGACGATGCGCCATTGTCGGATCGGGTCGCCGCCGGGTGGCTCGACCTTGATCACCTCGGCGCCGAAATAGGCCAGCAGGGTGCTGGCGAACGGTCCGGCCAGCAACTGACCGAGTTCGAGCACGCGGATACCGTCCAGCGGACGGGGGGTGGCAGTGGGAGCGACGGACATGCTGCAAGCACTCTATGAATGAATTAAAGGTTATAAATTTATGGTTAAAAAATGCTTTATGGGCATATGGCGGCGATGGTAGTGTCTTAGCATAGTCGCCAAGGTCGATTTTGCCGGGGCGCGATCAGTGGATTCTCAGCGGGAGCGACGACGATGTACCAGTACGACCAGTACGACCAGACGCTTGTGGACGAGCGGGTCGCCCAATACCGAGGCCAGGTCCGGCGCTATCTGGCCGGCGAGCTGAGCGACGACGAGTTTCGGCCACTGCGGCTGATGAACGGCCTCTATCTTCAGCGTCATGCGCCGATGCTGCGGGTTGCCATTCCCTACGGTTTGCTGTCTTCCGAGCAGTTACGGGTGCTGGCCCACATCGCTCGCCGCTACGATCGGGGCTTTGGTCATTTTACCACCCGCCAGAACATTCAATACAACTGGCCCAAACTGGAAGAGACCCCGGACATCCTCGCCGAACTGGCCCAGGCGCAGATGCACGCCATCCAGACCAGCGGCAACTGCATTCGCAACGTTACCGCCGATCACTTGGCTGGGGTCGCCCCGGATGAAATCGAAGACCCGCGGATCTACTGCGAAATTATTCGCCAATGGTCCACCTTTCACCCGGAATTTTCCTACCTGCCGCGCAAGTTCAAGATCGCCGTCACCGGCGCCCGTCACGACCGCGCCGCCGCTCAGGTCCACGATATCGGCCTGAACTTGGCCCATGACGAGCGAGGCGAGATCGGCTTTCGGGTGCTGGTTGGTGGCGGGTTGGGGCGTACCCCGCTGCTTGGCCATGTCATCCGCGAGTTTCTGCCCCAGCGCGATCTGCTGTCCTATCTGGAGGCGATCCTGCGGGTCTACAACCAGCACGGGCGGCGCGACAACATCTACAAGGCTCGCATCAAGATTCTGGTCAAGGCGCTGGGACCGGAAGTTTTTCGCCAGCAGATCGAGGCCGAGTGGGCGCAGATCAAGGATTCCGGCTTGGTGCTGGATCAAGCCGAGGTCGAACGGGTGCGCCGCTTTTTCGCGTCGCCGCCCTACCAGGCCGAGGCGACCCGCGATGTCAGTTTCGAACAGTGGTTGCAGGCCGATTCGGCGTTCGCCACCTGGGTGCGGTACAACGTCGCCGAGCACAAAGTGGCAGGCTATCGTAACGTCTTCGTCGCCTTGAAGGAGCCGGGTGCGCCGCCGGGCGACATCGATGCCGATCAGATGGAGGCGGTGGCCGATCTCGCCGACCGCCATAGCTTCGGCCAGATTCGCGCCACGCATCACCAGAACCTGTTGCTGGCCGACGTACGCCAAGCCGATCTCTACCCGTTGTGGCACGCGCTTGATGCGCAAAAGTTGGCCGCGCCGGTGATCGGCACCCTGGCCGACATGATCTGCTGCCCCGGTTTGGATTATTGCAGTCTGGCCAATGCCAGTTCGATTTCGATCGCCCAGCAGATCAACGAGAAATTCGACCGGCTCGATTATCTCTACGATTTGGGCGAGATCCGCCTCAATATGTCCGGCTGCATGAACGCCTGCGGCCATCATCATGTCGGTCATATCGGCATTCTCGGCGTCGATAAGAAAGGCGAGGAGTGGTACCAGATTTCCCTGGGCGGTTCCTCGGAAAACGATGCCGCGCTCGGTGACATCCTCGGCCCTTCCGTGCGCAAAACCGAAGTCGCCAACACTCTGGAGCGCATTCTACGGGTGTATGTGGAGCAGCGCGCGGAAGGCGAACGTTTCCTCGATACGTTCCGGCGGATCGGGCTGGAGCCATTTCGAGTTCGGGCCTACGCCCCGGGCAGCAACGAGGCCAAGCAGGAGGAAAAGCGCTATGCGGTCGGTTATTAAAAACCGCCAGATCGTCGAAGACCACTGGCAAGCCGTTGGCGAGGAAGACGAATTACCAGTCGGGTCGGTGATCGTGCCGTTGACGCGCTGGCGGCGGGAGCGGGTCGAGTTGTTGGGGCGGGACGAGCCGTTGGGGGTGCGTCTGCCAAACACCGCCGACGTGGCCGAACTCGTCGCCGATCTGCCGCTGTTGGATCTGGTGGCTCTGGAGTTTCCCAAGTTCAGCGATGGCCGCGCCTATTCGCAGGCCCGGTTGTTGCGGGAGCGTCACGGCTATCACGGCGAAATTCGCGCGGTGGGCGACGTGCTGCGCGATCAATTGTTCTTCATGGTGCGCAGCGGCTTCGACGCCTTCGAACTGCGGGCCGACCGCAGTCTGGAGGACGCGCTGGCGGCGTTCGACGAATTCAGCACCAGCTACCAGCCGGCCGCCGACCAACCACTGCCCCTGTATCGACGCGGGCGCTGAAGCAAGCCAGCGGCAAGGCGGCGTTCTTGCCGCCCCACGCCCCACGCCTCACTCCAGATACCAGTCCGGCGGAATCGGATTGTCGACCGTCGTTGCGCCCGGCTCATCGGCGGTTTCCAGGGGATCGGCGTCGATGTTGACCACCACGGTGGTCACGTTGTCGCTGGCATCCCGCATCAGCGCGAGGTGGATGAACGCCTTGACCGCTTCGTGACAGTCATGGTCGCTGTGGATCAGCAGGCGAGTGATTTCCTCGTCGCTCACGGTTTTGTTGAGGCCATCGCTGCACAGCAGGAACATATCACCGGGATGTAAAGGGTGGATGACTTCGTCGATGAGTATATCCTCGGCCGATCCGACCGCCCGGGTAATCACGTTGGCCAGTGGATGGCGGTGCGCGTCCTCGGGCGCGATCAAGCCCTGGTCGACCAATTCCTGTACGTGGCTGTGGTCGCGGGTGAGTTGCTGAAGTTGGCCGTCCCGCAGCCGGTAGATACGGCTGTCCCCCACCCACAGGCAGGCGCACTGCGTCTCGTAGATTAGCAACGCTACCACCGTGCTGCCGATGGTGCGGTTTTGGTAACGTTGGGCCGATTCCAACCGCAAGCGCTGGTTTACCCCTTGCATCTGCTGTCGCACCGAGTCCAGAAAATCCTGCCAATCGCATGGTGGCGGTATCTGCTGCAGGCCCTCGATCAGCATTTGGCTGGCGATGTCGCCGGCTTCATGTCCGCCCATGCCGTCGGCGACCGCCCAAAGGCCCAGTTCGGGCATCACCAGGCAAGCATCTTCATTGATCGCCCGCACCATACCGACATGGCTGCGGCCGGCGGACGACCATTTAAAAGCGGGTTTCTGGTTCATGGTTATTCCTCTTCGGCGGCGGGTGGTTCGCCCGGACGGTGGGCGACGCCGGCGGATGCTTTCTCATTCCAGCCCCATTGTTGCCAGTTTCCGGCCAACAACGCCGCAAAACCATCGGCTGGCGGCAGGTCCTTACAGACCAACAAGCAGCGGGCGATCCAGTCGGAACCGTCGGCCCACCACAGGCTGTGCAGGGGAAAGCCGCGCCGCAGCAAATCACTGGCCAGAAACGGTGAGACTCCGGTCGATTCCAGCGCTTGCGGGAGCGGACAATACCAGGCGTCGCCGGTGCTCACCGGACTGGTCGCCGGAAGATCGCCCGTGGGTGGCGCGCCCAGCGCCGCGACCTGTTGGCTGAATCGGTCCAGATCCAGTTCGTCGCGTTCGAGCGCCGCCAGCGCCAGCCGTTCGGCCTGGCGAAACCATGCTTCACCGCCGGCCGGTAGCGCGAACAGCGGCCAGTCCGGTGCCAGCGCCGCGGCGATCGCTAGCGGGTAGTAGCGTCCCACCCGGTCCATGCTGGGCATCAGGATACCGGCGTAGGCGGCGGACCCGCACAGGCCAGGGCCGAGCGCGAAGCGCCAGACCGGGCTGGTGCAGTAGTACTCTTGCCAATTTTCGCCCAACTGGTTGCGGCTGCGGGCGATGGCGGTCTGCAACCAGCTATCCCAGGGACCGACGAAGCTTTTGGGTAAATGGCGGCCGATGAAATCGCCTCGACTGGGCAGCTTGCCGAAGAAGCCAGCCGCCGGACGCGTCAGGATGGGAGTTACAGTTGTTCCGGGCACTGGAAACCCACCATTTCTTGCAGGCTGAAGGGGTTGGAGGTGCTGCCGGGGGTTTGCATCTGGTAGATGGTCTGCAAACCGCCTAGTTGAAACGTGACCTGGAATTGGCCGGCGCCCAGCGGCCGGATCTGGGCCTGGTCGAGCAGCTTGAACCAAGCCCAGGGACCGGTTTCGCTCAGTCGTGCCGGACTACCGCCAGACTGCGACAGCAATTCGATGTGCGCCTGCCCGGCGGTTCCGGTCCATTGCAGGTTGCCTGGCCGCCCGGCCTGGTTGGCGCTATACACGAAGGTTTGGCCATCCAGGCTGATCGTGGCCTGACTCACACCAGGGCCAAGCTGAAGAGGGGTCATCTGAAAGCGGATCGTGGGATTCTGGCCATCGCCGAACAAAGCGGCGCGCACGGCGGCGGCGCGCTGGAAGGCTTGCAGCGCTTCCGGGGAGATGCTCTGCTCCGGTCCGGTGGGGCCACGCCAGCGCCAGCTACCCTGCGAAGTATCGATATGCGGTTGCAGATATTGCTTGAAGAAGCGGTCCATCAGGCCGTTTGGGCCGAAGAAACGGCCGAAGGCGGCCAAGGGGGCATCGGGCGGTCCCGCCAGCGAACGGCTCGGGCCGGAACCAAGACTCTGATCGACCCATTGAATCGAATTGAGCGGGGCGGCGGAACCTTGTGCGCCACCCGGTCCGGCGCCACTCCATTGAATCGAGCTGCGGACCAGCGGGTAGCGGCCGTGCAGGTTGTCCCGAAAAAAAGGGGCGACTTGCGCCGCCTTCCATTGAGCGTTCAAACGGTCACGTAAACTGCGCACAATATCGGCGCTGTCCCGAGCCAGCTTATCCAGCAACAGGTTGAAGGGCGGCGGTTTACGGGCGGCATCCACCTGCAATTGATTGACCACGGCGCCGAACTGGTCCTTGAGGTTTTGCGGCACGGCACCGTCCGGGCTGGACTCCCGGGCACGGGCGATGGCGTTCATGTGGCCGTACAGATCGTTGAGCGCGGACAGGGTTTTGTCGAAGGGTGGAATGGCGCCGCCGACGCCATCGATTTCCCGGCGGTACTGTGCATCGAAACCCGTCAGCCGAGGGTCGATGGCGCAGGGTTGCAGCAGTGGGTCGGCGGCGGTGGCGTCGCTCTTGCCCAGGATGCCGGCGATCTTGTCGGTCAGCGACCGGTCGGCGGCGGGTTTGCCGGTTTCCGGCGGCGCGGGCGGTTGGTCCAGCGCGGTTTCACGGGCCACGGTTTCGATCAGGGTTCGCAGCGGCGAGGCCGGTCCCGATAATACTTGCAGGATGTCGAGCGCTTCCTGCGGGTCGTTGAACGCCTTGATCTTGATATCGCCGAGTAGATCCTGCCACTGCTTCAGGTAATCACCGAGATACAAGCGGCAGACACCCTCGGCAATGCGCTGACGGTCAGCCGGATCGCTGGAAATTTGCAGGGCTTGGCCCAGAATCCAGCTTTCGTCGGCCAGATGAGCCACCAGCTTGGGGTTTTCGTCCAGAAAAAACTGGTAGTAACCCTTATAGGTATACAAACCGGGAACCCCGCTGTTCAGCGCCTGGCCGCTCCCGCGATCGAACACTCGGGGCGTGTCGGGGCCGGCGGCGAGAGTCAGGCCGATGTCCGGCGGCGTGCCGGCACTACGCTGGCGTTGCTTGAGCCGTTCGTAGATACGTTGGGACAGAGGTACCTGGTTCAGTTGATTCCGGCTGCGCTGGATCAACGCACTGTCCAAGGCAATGGGCGATTGTAGCGGCGCCTGTTCCAGCAGGGCGTCCAGGTGGGCCGACAGTTGTTCGCGCTGCTCGCGGGTGAAGCCGCGTGGTGGATTGGCTTGCCACTCCTGCTCCATCCAATCCTTGACGGTTTTGGCGTCGAAGTGCTCGGCGTCGTCCAGCATCAGGTACGCTTTGAGGGTGTCGTATAGCGCGCCGGTATTGTCGGTGTTCTGGCGCAGCCGCTCCTCTAGGCGCAGTACGATGCGGGGTAGAAAAGCCTGCTGCAGCAGCCGCTGGTAGATCGCCAGCGCCTCGCCGCCGAGCTTGTCGCCCTGATAGAGCCCAAAGCCCATCAACCAGGGGGTGCCGGCATTGCGATCGTCGTAGCCGCCGGGGATGGTACGGGCGGCGGTCAGCAGGGACAGGGCGGCGGCGGGATCGGTCTGATCGGGGGAGAGCGCCTGAATCTGTCGTTCCACCTCCAGCCGCTGTTTTTCCACCGCCCGCACGTAGATTTCATTGCGGGCGTAGCTGGTTAGCCACAGTAGGGCGGCAATCACGGTGACCAGCAGGGCGGCGGCGT
>WBZT01000934.1_pt1 | contig 22517 bp, 21 predicted proteins | sample 5204241 | NCBI WGS metagenome assembly WBZT01 (sample SAMN12344358, study PRJNA552823) | activated sludge metagenome | biome: Activated sludge suspended growth; feature: Nitrification reactor; material: Wastewater; isolation source: activated sludge from nitrification reactor of wastewater...
GCAAGGAAACGTCGAACCTGAGCAAGTCGCAAATCTTGCAGCAGGCCGGTATCGCGATGCTGTCGCAGGCGAATCAGGCGCAGCAAAACGTGCTCTCGCTGCTGCGGTAATCAAGTGGCATGGCGTGGAGTCCGAGATGAGTTCGCTCTCGGGCTCCACGCTTTAGCCTGGAGGGATCGCCATGGCTGACATCAGCACTATCGGCAACCTTTCTTCCGGCGGGACTACCGCGCCGGTCGCGCGCCCCGCGCCTCCCGAACCTGTCACGGTCCAGCAGGCGGTGGCGCAACCGCTCACTTCCCCCCAATCCGCGGTCACCCAATCGCCCAAGGCCGGCGGCACGGAGTGGCAGCGGAACGCCGATTCGGACGCCAGCAAGCCGCAGAGCCCGACATCGCAAACCGAAGCCGCTCGCAAGCAACTGACCGAAACCATCGACCATCTGAACCGGCGCCTGAGCGATTACAACACCAACCTGCAATTCGAGATAGACGACAAATACCAGCAAGTGGTGATCCGTATCGTGGACCGGGAAACCAAGGAGGTGGTGCGGCAGATTCCGTCGGAGAAAGCCTTGGCGTTCGCCAAGTTCTTCGAGGAGATGGAATCGGAGCAGAGCCAAGGGCCGCCAGGCGGTAGCTCGTCCGGTGGCAAGGAGAGCGGGCGGTTGAAAGCGGAGGGTTGGTTGCTCCGGGCCACGGCGTGATGGCCTAGAGCTTTTGTGTCTTTGTAGATAACGCTTCATTCCCCTGTCCCGTTTCTGGAGGACTGAGGGTGAGGAGGGTCCAAGCGCCCCGGCGCGAGGAGGACAACATGGCGAGCATCACATCATCGGGAATCGGTTCGGGCATCGATATCGACGGCTTGGTTTCGAAACTGGTGACCGCCGAGCGTCAGCCGATCGAAACCCGGTTCAACCAGCGTGAAGCTGCCCTGCAAACGCGAATTTCCGCGCTCGGCTCTTTCAAGGGCGCCCTGTCTCAGTTTCAGTCGGCGCTCGCCGGTTTGAAAAACGCGGATACCTTCAAGAGCGGCGCCAGCGCCACGGTGAGCAACGACAAGCTGCTCGTCGCCACCGCCACCGCCGGTGCGCCGGTCGGCTCCTACAGCGTGACGGTGGAGCAACTGGCCCAAGGTCAGAGATTGGCGACTTCCGCCGATCACCGCTTCGACAGCCTGACCGATGTGGTCGGCACCGGAACGCTCACCTTCCAGTTTGGAGCTTATGGCGGAACCGCGGCCAATCCGACCTTCGCGGCCAATCCCGACAAGGCGGTCAAGACCGTTACCATCGACGCTTCCAACAACACGCTGAGCGGTGTCGCCAAGGCGATCAACGAGGCCAAGATCGGCGTTCAGGCCAGCGTGATCAACGACGGCGGCGGTTATCGGCTGGTCCTGGGTTCGACGACCACCGGCGCCGCCAACAGCCTCAAGATCACCGCCGCCGACGGCGACAGCGACAACACCGACATGGCCGGCCTGTCGCTGCTGGCGCACGACCCGACCCTGGCCGATGGAACCGCCGGCAAAAACATGACGCAAACCGTGGCCGGCCAGGACGCCCGCGCCATCATCGACGGCCTGACCGTCACCGGTGCCAGCAACACGCTCACCGATGCGGTTCCGGGGGTCACGCTCACGCTCAAGTCCAAGGATACCGCTCCCGCCACCTTGACCGTCGCCGAAGACAACGGCGCGATCAGCGGCGGCATCAACGCTTTCGTCAAGGCGTATAACGAGCTGGCCGGCACGATCAAATCCCTGACCAGCTACGATGCCAAAACCAAGCAGGGCGGCGCCTTGCAAGGGGATTTCAGCGTCCGCGCCATCTTCGGCCAAATCCGCAGCGAGCTGAACAAGGTGGTGAAAGGCGCCTCGTCCCAGGTGGATTCGCTGGCCGATCTGGGCATCACCACCCAGCGCGACGGCACCATCGCACTGGATAGCGCCAAGCTGCAAAAGGCCATCCAGGCCGACGCGCAAGGGGTCGCCAACCTGTTCGCCCGCGCCGGCCGCGCCACCGATCCGCTGGTCAACTACGTCGGCGCCACCAGCGACAGCAAAGTTGGCGACTACGGGCTGACCGTCTCGCAACTGGCGACCCAGGGCAGCTATACCGGAGCCGCCGTGGCGGCCGGCTCGTTCGCCATCGACAGCAACAACAACACCTTTGCCCTCAAGGTCAACGGCACCCAATCCGGCACCATCACGCTGACGCAGGGCACCTTCACTTCGGCCCAAGTGGTCGCGGAGTTGCAAAGCCAGATCAACGGCGATTCGGCCTTGCAGGCGGCCAGCGCTTCGGTCAGCGTCAGCTTCAGCGCCACCACCCGCCAGTTCGCTTTCACCTCGGCCACTTACGGTGCGACCTCGAACGTCGAATTCACGGCGGTCGGCACCAGCACCCAGGCCACGTTCGGATTCAGCGTCGGCGCGGGAACCGCCGGTCAGGACGTGCAGGGCACCTTGGGGGACAATCCGGCCACTGGAACCGGACGGAAGCTCACCGGGTCCGAGGGGGGAGCGAAGGGCATTGCCGTCGAGATATTGGGCGGGGGCACCGGCGACCGCGGCAAGGTCTCGCTCTCGGACGGGCTCGCCCAACGGCTGGACAATCTGCTGAGCGACATTCTCGGCGGTGATGGCCCGCTGAGCGATCGCATCGATAGCCTCAACAAGCAAGTGAGCGGAATCGACGACCAGCGCAAGACCCTCGATGATCGAATGACGTCCTTGGAAAAGCGCTACCGCGCCCAGTTTATGGCGATGGACAAGCTGGTCGGTCAATTGACCGCCACCAGCAATTATTTGACGCAACAGTTCAACAGCTTATCCGGTTCCAAGTCGTAGCGCTCAGCCGGTCGTGCGGCTGAGCGATTTCGGTGCCGGCATTCAATTTGCAACCCTATCGCAGGTTATCCCCAATCGCCGAGAATCCGACATGGCCACACCGAACATCCCCAAAGCCTTGCAGCAGTACCAACAGGTGAACGCCCAGACCGGCGTCGCCTACGCCAGCCCGCACCGGCTGATCCAGATGCTCATGGAAGGCGCCCTGGAACGGATCGCCGTCGCCAAGGGCTGCATCCAGCGTCAGGATATCGCCGCCAAGGGCGAGCAGATCGGCAAGGCGATCGATATCGTCGGCGGTTTGCGCGACGGGTTGAATTTGGAAGCCGGCGGCGAACTCGCCGCCAATCTCGACGCGCTCTACGATTACATGCAGCGGCGGTTGCTCGAAGCCAACCTGCGCTCCGACATCGCCATTCTCGACGAAGTCGCCGAGCTGCTGCGTCCCGTCAAAGAAGCGTGGGATGCCATCGGCGGTTCGTCGAGCCCCGAGCAGCCGCCCGCCGTCGCGGACGCGCCCGCATGATGGTCACGGCCGAGGACTGGGAGCAGGGGATCAAGCTGCTGCGGCTGATGAGCGTCGAGATGCTCGAACTGGCCCAGGCTGGCGGCTGGGAGGAAGTGACCGAATGGGAGGAAAAGCGGCGTGCCCTGCTCGATGAATTGTTCCAGCAGGCGCCGCCGGCCGATCTGGCGCCCTCGCTCGAAAACGCCGCGCGCGCCGCGCTGGCCAGCGACGCCAAGCTGGTGGAGCTAGCGCGGGCCGAAATGGACAAGCTGGGCGAATATCTCAGATCGTTCGGTCAGGGTCGCCGTGCCCGCCACGCTTACCAGACCCTCTGAACGCCAACGCCATCCTTTCGCCGCGCTGCCATGACCGCCATCGCCCCCGACCCATCCATCTCCGGCTTGGTTTTTGCCGGTCGCCTGCCTCTGGCGTGGCGCGAGCTGCCGGAACTGCCCGACGAAATTGAAAGCCGCGAGCTGGAGCGGGCCAATCTGATCAACCTGCACACCCTGTTCGCGCTGGACATTCATGCCGGCGATTCCGGCGACGACCCCATCGCCCTCGCCAGCGCCACCGAACTCAAGCGCTTGGATTTCAAGGTCGGTTTGCTGCTCGAACTGGTCGGGCAACTGTATGCGCGCCAGCAGGCCATTCCCCCGGAGCACCACCTGATCCTGACGGTGGATGGCCTGCGCTGGCGGGCCGAGGCCGCCCCTCCAACCGGCGGCTTGCTGCGGCTGCAGCTGTATTGCAATCTCAGCTATCCCCGCCCGCTCATCCTCCATGCCCGAGTGGCCGACACGGTTCCCTATCCGGGCGGCTGGCAAATCCAAACCCGCTTCGAGGAACCCAGCGAAGCCCTCCAGGAAGCCCTGGAACGCTATATTTTCCTGCAACATCGCCGCTCCATCGCTCATAGCCGGCGCAGTGGCCTCCGCTAAGGCTTTGATCTGCGTTTGACTTTCATTACAATTGCCCCATCGACAACGGTCTGGCGAAAGAAACGCGGCCAGCGGCGTGGCCGCTAGCGTTAACGCTTTGATCCGCGTGCGGCCTTCATTACAATTGCCCGGATAACAACAGCAATTGCCTCGATAACAGCGCAGCGTATCGGAAGCCGGCGCGCGGCTCCGACAGCGGGCGAGAGCGTCGCGAGGCGGTCGATGGCGGGCATCGTGCCAGCTTTTCCCATCCACCGAGCGTCGCGTCGCATCCATTCCGAGACCATCAGACCGATGAAGACCGCTTTGCTCGTGATCGACGACGACCCGGTGCGGGCCGACGAGTTGTGTTTGGTGCTGGGGTTCTTGGAAGAAACCCATGTCGCGCGGGCGGAATCCGCCAACTGGCGAACCCATGTGGAAGGCAACGCCGATTTGCGTTGCGTGTTTCTGGGGAGTCAGAGCGCGGCCGACCAAGCGCCGCCCATCGACGCCATCCATGCCATTCGCGCCCTGGCTCCCCGCGCCACCCTCATTCTGGTCGAGGAAGCCGATCAGCCTCTGCGCCTGCCCGCCACCCTCGAAGCCAGTTGCGGCGGCCACTTGGCCCGCCCCTTCCGCTATTCGCAGTTGAGTCAAATTCTGTCCAGATTGCAGGCGGGGGGCGGTCGCGAAGCCCGCAGCGGCAGTCCCTTGGCCACTCGCCGCAACGCCGAGCTGTTTCGCAGCCTGATCGGACACAGCCCGGCCATCGTCCGGGTGCGGGAACTGATCCAGCGTGTCGCCCCGTCCGAATCCACGGTGATGATCTTGGGCGAGTCCGGCACCGGCAAGGAGGTCGTGGCACGCAATATTCACTATTTCTCCAGCCGCAGCCAGGGTCCTTTCGTCCCGGTCAACTGCGGCGCGATTCCCGACAATTTGCTGGAAAGCGAGCTGTTCGGTCACGAGAAAGGCTCGTTCACCGGCGCGATTTCCGCCCGGCGTGGCCGGTTCGAGCTGGCGCGGGGCGGTACCCTGTTTCTCGACGAAATCGGTGACATGCCGCTGAACATGCAGGTCAAGCTGCTGCGGGTGTTGCAGGAGCGCACTTTCGAGCGGGTCGGCAGCGACCGCAGCTTGGAGGCCAATGTCCGCGTCGTCGCGGCGACGCACCGCGATCTGGAGGATCTGATCCGATCCGGCGGTTTCCGCGAGGATCTGTATTACCGGCTGAACGTGTTTCCCATCGAAATGCCTTCCCTGCGCGAGCGCATCGAGGACTTGCCGCTGTTGGTGGACGAATTGACCGAGCGCATCACTCACGAACAGGGCGTTCGGGTCAGCCTGAACCCGGCCGCCTTGCGGAGTCTGAGCCACTATCCTTGGCCCGGCAACGTCCGCGAGCTGGCCAATCTGATGGAGCGGTTGACCATTCTCAAGCCGGGCGGCCAAGTGGAACCGAACGACCTTCCGGCCAAATTCCGCGCGTATGTTCCCACGGAGCCGGTCGCGGCGGCGGTCGCGGTCGCGGCGGCGGCCCCGCCTGTCCCGGTCGCGGTGGCGGCGGGTGTCGAGGAGACCAACCTCGACGGCCCGCGCGTCCAGGAAGCCGAAGCGGTCAGCTTGCCGCCCGAAGGGCTCGACTTGCGGCAGTACATCATGGGTCTCGAATCCTCGCTGATTCAAACGGCGCTGGAAGACGCCAACGGCGTGGTCGCCCATGCCGCTTCCCTGCTGAAGATGCGCCGCACCACCCTGGTCGAGAAAATGCGCAAGTACAATATCCGGCGCGGCGACGGCGACGGCGACGGCGACGGCGAGACCGACGAATGACGCCGGATCGTCGGCGGCCTGGACTCTCCCCGCCGCCGCCAATTTATTGGCGTCAACGTCGCTAATAAACTAACATTTTGATAAAAAATAAATTTTTTTGAGGCACGGTTTTTGCTGCCAATTGAGGGTCACCCGCCTTCAAGGCGATCCAACCCATCAGGGAGCAGGAACCGATGCACTCGATCAACACGACCAATCCACTGGCCAACGGTTTGCGTCAACTCGGCGAACCGGCGGTCGCGGCGCCTCCGCAGATCGGCGCCGAGGCCGGAACCCAGTCCTCGGACGATTTCGCCAGCGTGTTCAGAACCGTGCTGGCCGGCGTCAATCGCTCCCAACAGCACGCGACCCGCTTGGCCGAATCGTTCGACGTGGGCCAGGAGCAGGATCTGGCCGGCGTGATGATCGCTCAGCAAAAAGCCCGACTGTCGTTCCAAACCACCTTGCAGGTTCGCAACAAGGTGGTTTCCGCCTATCAAGACATCATGAACATGCCGATCTGAACGGCCCGAAGACCCGCGTGATCGCGTGAGGGGAACGCACCGTGGCCGAAGCGAACAACGCGCCGCCATCGGGTCCACCCGCCGGTATCGACTGGCGGGCCGAACTCGCGAAATTCCGCCGGCCGGGGCCGGCCCAGATCGGCATCCTGGCCGGCGTTGCCGCCCTGCTCGCGCTGCTGGTGGCCGGAACGCTGTGGGTCAACGCCCCGACCTACGACGTGCTGTATCGGGGTTTGGCCGAGGCGGACGCCGGCCAAATCATGGAGGCCCTGCAGAAATCCAACATTCCGTTCAAGGTCGATACCCGCAGCGGCGCGTTGCTGGTATCGGCCGATCAGGTCCACGAAGCCCGCCTCAAGCTCGCCAGCCAAGGCTTGCCGCGCGGCACCGTCAACGGCCTGGAGGCGCTGGAGCAAAAGAACAGCTTCGGGGTCAGCCAGTTCATGGAAACCGCCCGTTACCAGCACGCGCTGGAGGGCGAGCTGGCCCGCTCGATCATGACCATCGGCTCGGTGGAAGCCGCCCGGGTCCATCTGGCGTTCCCGAAGGAAACCGTGTTCGCCCGCCAGCAACAGCCGCCCACGGCCTCGGTTCTGGTGCGCTTGCATCCGGGCCGGACGCTGGACCCCGGCCAGGTCGCCGCCATCGTGCATCTGGTCGGGTCGAGCGTTCCCAAGCTCGCCCCGGAGAAGGTGTCGGTGATCGATCAGGCCGGCAATCTGCTGACCCGGCCGGAGCGGGAAGGCGACAGCGATCTGAACCTGGATCAACTGGAGTACGCGCGGCGCCTGGAAGAGCGCTACGCCCGCCGCATCGAGGATTTGCTGACGCCGGTGTGGGGCGCGGGCCGGGTTCGCGCCCAGGTCTCTCTGGATCTGGATTTCACCGCCAACGAGGAAACCGCCGAGCGCTACGAGCCCCGGCAGGAGCCGCGCCCGGTGCGCAGCGAGCAGTTGCTGGAGGAAACCAATCCCCGGCTGAATCCGGCCGGCATTCCCGGCGCCCTGTCCAACCAGCCGCCCGGCGTGGCGACCGCGCCGGAAACGACCGGCCAGACTCAGGCAAACCCCAACCAAAATCCCCAGAATCCGCAAAACCCGGCCGCGACGCCGGGCGCCGTCCCCGGGCAGACCGCGCAAAATACCGTGGTGACCCCCACCCGCAAGGAAGTGACCCGCAACTACGAACTGGACAAGCGAGTCACGCACAGTCGCGGCGTGCCGGGGCGGATCGCGCGGGTTTCGGCGGCGGTGGTGGTGGACGACCGCACCGCCCTCGAAGGCGGTCAGCCGGTGCGCAAGCCGCTCGGCCCGGAGGAAATCGAACGGATCACCGCCCTGGTCAAACAGGCGGTCGGTTTCAGCGCCGACCGGGGCGACAGCGTCAACGTGCTGAACGCCACCTTCGCGCCGGCGGCGCTGGAGGAACCGCCGCTGCCGATGTGGCAGCAGGCCTGGTTCCTGGAGCTGGTCAAGTGGGGCGTGGTGGCGGTGCTGTCCCTGGCGGTGCTGCTGCTGGTGGTGCGGCCGGTGCTGCGGCGCTTGCTGCCGGCGCCGGCGGTCCCCGCCGAGGGCGGCGCCAGGGAAACCGCCGGAGCGCTGCCGGCCCCCGAAGAGGGTGTCGAGGGGTTGCTGGAAGACCAGGTCGAGATCGGCGGCGCCCTGGAAAACGGGCGGCCCAAGGGGCTGTTGGGCAACCCGGCCGAGCAACTGGAAAAACGCATGGATCTGGCCCGCTCCCTGGTGGCCGAGGACCCGAAGCGGGCGGTCCAAGTGATCCGCAACTGGCTGACCAGCGAGGGGTAGGCGATGCCGGAACTGACCGCGACATTCAAGGGCGTCGAGCGCGCGGCGGTGGTGCTGATGGCTCTCGGCGAAAGCCACGCCGCCGAAATCCTCCGCCACCTGGACCCGCGCGAGCTGCACAAGCTGGGTGTCGCCATGGCCAATCTGGCCAACGTCAACCGCGACCAGCTCAGCGAGATCGTCCACGCCTTCAACGAGGAAGTGCACCAGCAGAACTCCCTGATGCTGGACGGCGAAAACTATATTCGCGGCGTGCTGACCCGCGCTCTGGGGCGCGACAAAGCCCGGAATATTCTGGAACACATTTTCGACGGCGAGGGCCAGTCCGGCGTCGATTCGCTGAAATGGATGGATGCCGGTTCCATCGCCGGCGGCCTGCGCGAAGAGCACCCCCAGGTCGTCGCCCTGGTGCTGTCGTCGCTGCGGCCCGAGCAGGCCGCCGAGGTGGTCAACCTGCTGCCCTCGCCGCTGCGCGACGAGGCCCTGCTGCGGGTGGCGATCCTGGACGAGATCCCCTCGGGCGCCCTGGCCGAGTTGAACGAACTGATCGAGAAGCAAGTCATGCGCAACATCAGCGCCGCCGCCACCTCCAAGATCGGCGGACCCAAGCGGGCCGCCGAAATTCTCGGCCGGCTGGACGCCGCCGTCGAGGGCCAGATTCTCGACAAGATCAAGGAAACGGACGCCGAACTCGGCGACAAGATCGAAGAGTTGATGGTCGTGTTCGAGAATCTGCTCGGCCTCAGCGACCGCGATATCCAGACCCTGCTGCGCGAGGTTTCCTCCGAGATGCTGCTGGTGGCCTTGCGCGGCGCGGACGAGGCGGTCCGGCAGAAGATCATGGGCAACATGTCCCGGCGGGCCGCCGACCTGCTGCGCGACGATCTGGAAGCCATGCCGCCGGTCAAGCTCAGCGACGTGGAAGCCGCCCAGAAGGAGATCATGGCCGCCGCCAAGCGGTTGGCGGAGGCCGGCGAAATTACCCTGAGCAGCAAGGGAGACCAGCTTGTCTAAAATCATTCCAGGCGACAATTTGACGGCGTATCAGCGCTGGGAGATGCCCAGCGTGGAACGGCCGCCCGAACCGGAACCGCCACCGGCCGCGCCCGCCGCCGCACCGGCCGAGGCCCGCGATGGCGCCCGCGCGCCGCGCCCGCCGAAAGCCGCCAAATCCGCGACGGCGTTGCCGACCCTGGAGGAAATCGAGGCGATCCAGCGCGAGGCCCACGAGGAGGGGTTCGCCGCCGGCTATCAGGAAGGCCGCCGGGAAGGCCGCGAACAGGGCTACAAGAAGGGCCAGCACGAGGGCCACGCGGAAGGTTATCAGCGCGGCTACGCCGAAGGGCTGGCCGGCGGTCGCGACGACGTGCTGTTGCGCGTCCAGAAACTCGATCAAATCCTGGGATTCATCGGCCGGCCGCTGGAACAGCTCGACGCGGCGGTCGAGGAGGAACTGACCTGGCTGGCCACCGAAATCGCCCGCCAGTTGGTGCGCCGGGAATTGCGCAACTCGCCCGGCGAGGTGGTGGCGGCGGTGCGCGAAGCGGTCGGCCTGTTGCCCGTGGCCAGCACCGACGTGCAGGTCCGCCTGCATCCCGAGGACGCGCAACTGATCCGCGAGGTGCTCTCGCTGGGCCGCGACGACCAGCCGGTCTGGCGGATCGTCGAGGATCAGACCTTGAGCCGGGGCGGTTGCGTGGTCAACACCGACCTGTCGCGGATCGACGCGACGCTGGAGAAACGGCTGGGCGCGGTGATCGCCACCGTGCTGGGGGACGAGCGTGAGCAAAATGGCAAGCGCGCCTGAAATGAATCGCGCCCGTCACTGGGGCGCACGCTTGGCCCAGCGGCGGTCCCGGATCGTCGAAACGCCGGGCTTGGTGGTGGAAGGACAATTGACCCGCCTGGTCGGTTTGACGCTGGAGGCGGCCGGTTGCGTGGCGCCGGTCGGCGCCCGCTGCTTGGTGGTGAATCCCGACGGCGGCCGCTTCCAGGCGGAAGTGGTCGGATTTTCGGGCGGCAAGCTGTTCCTGATGCCCAGCAGCGACATTCACGGCTTGATGCCGAACGCGCGGGTGATTCCCACCAACGGCGTCAGCCAGGTGCCGGTGGGCGAGGGCTTGCTCGGCCGGGTGCTGGACGGCTCCGGCCGGTTCCTGGACGGGTTGCCGCCCCCGCCGCAAATCGGCTGGGCCTCGCTGAGCGGCAAGACCATCAATCCGCTGTTGCGCAAGCCGATCCGCGAGCCGCTGGATGTCGGGGTGCGCGCCATCAACGCCCTGCTGTCGGTGGGGCGCGGCCAGCGCATGGGCCTGTTCGCCGGCTCCGGCGTCGGCAAGAGCGTGCTGCTCGGCATGATGACCCGGTTCACCAACGCCGAAGTGGTGGTGGTCGGGCTGATCGGCGAGCGCGGCCGAGAAGTGCAGGAGTTCATTCAGGAAATTCTCGGCCCGCAAGGCATGGCCCGGGCGGTGGTGGTGGCGGCTCCGGCCGACGACCCGCCGCTCAAGCGGCTGTACGGCGCCGCGCTGGCCACCCGCATCGCCGAATATTTCCGCGATTCCGGCCGGCAGGTGTTGCTGCTGATGGATTCGCTGACCCGTTACGCCCAAGCCCAGCGCGAGATCGCGCTGGCCATCGGCGAGCCACCGGCCACCAAGGGCTATCCGCCGTCGGTGTTCGCCAAGCTGCCGCAACTGGTGGAGCGGGCCGGCAACGACACGGTCGGCGGCTCGATCACCGCTTTTTACACCGTGCTGACCGAGGGCGACGACCAGCAGGACCCCATCGCCGACGCGGCCCGCGCCATTCTCGACGGTCATGTGGTGCTGTCGCGGCGGCTGGCCGAGGCCGGCCACTATCCGGCCATCGACATCGAAGCCTCGATCAGCCGAGTGATGCCGCAGATCAGCGGCCCCCGCCACCAGCAACTGGCGCGGCGGTTCAAGCACGTCTATTCGACTTACGAGCAGCACCGCGATCTGATCAACGTCGGGGCTTATGTCGCCGGCAGCGATCCGGCGGTGGACGAGGCGCGCGAATTCCATCCCCGACTCCGACAGTTTTTGATGCAGGGCATCGACGAGCAGGTCACGCTGGCCGACAGCTTGCAGGCGCTGGAGGCGGTTCTGCAACCCAAGTCCAGGGAAGGGAAGGGGAAGTGAGGGGGGATTTAAAACGCCATGGCAAAAAAATCCCATCCGTTGCAGGCGGCGGTGCGGGTCGCGCAATCCCGGGAGGACGAGGCGGTCAAACTGCTGGCCGAATCCCAGCAGCGCGTGGTCGAGCAGCAGAATCGCTTGCGGCAGCTATTGCTATTCCGGGGCGAGTACGCCACCCAGTTTCAGAGCGAAGGCAGCGGCGGCATTTCGGCCCGCCGGTTCCAGGATTACGCCACGTTTCTGAACAGCCTGGATCAAGGCATCACCCAATCGCGGCAACAACTGGAGCGGCTGCAACACGAACTGCAACGCAAGCGCCAGGATTGGGTGCAAATGCACGCCAAGACCAAGGCGCTCGAAGAGGTGATGGAGCGCGACCGAAAAGTTCAGTCGCGCCAAGAAAATCAACGCGAACAGCGGGATAGCGACGAACGCAACCTGCGCGGCTCGGGCGGACGGCAACGGTCGTCGGCCGGGGAAGGCCCGTGATCGACGGCCGGAATCATCGAAAATCTTGGAGAGAACGACATCATGGCTCAACTTGAACTCGCCAATTTAGCGCCGGCCACCGGCGCGGCCGCCAAGGTCATCGGGGTGGGAACCACAGTTGAAGCCGATGGGGGAGCGGCCATGGCAAAGTCGTTTTCCTTCAGTCTGCTGCAAGCGGACGCCTCGGGGAATCCCGTTGTGGCGGTTTTCTCCGGACTCGCGACCGGGGAGGCCGGGTTGTCGGCCATCAATCCGCCAGCGGCGCAACCCGGTCTGGAGCTGATCGATCCGACGGATCTCGGCAAGGCCGGGGAACAGCTTATGGTCGCGGCGTTGACGGCGGGATTGACCCAGGAAGCGGGCGAGGGCAAACCGGAAGAGTCGAAGGAATCGACGACCGAGGCCGTCGCCAACGATTCGGACACCGCGACCGGACAGATGGAAACCGAAGCTGTTTGGGTCGGCCTGCCGTTGTTCATGGATGCGCGGGCAGCGCTGCGGAATGCCGGTGCTTCGGAGGTTGCGACGTCGTCGTCCACCGTCTCGGTGGATGCGGCGCGATTGCGCTTGATACGGTGTTCGACGCCCGCTTCGGGTCGCTTGGTGGATGGCGGCCGTGGGCTGGCGCGGCCGACCGGCGAGCCGGTATCCGAAGCCTTGGCCGGTTTGGGTTTGGTATCGGCTGTCCCCCCATCGCTGGCGCCGGCACCGGTCGCCGGAGCGGCGTCCGGTGCCGCCATGACCAAACCGGAGACTGGTGCGGCGGCGAGTTTGGCGGAAGACTTGAAAACCTCGGCCGCTCGACCGGCCGATTACCGATCCTCGTCCGATTTGGTTGTGGCGACTGGGTTGGCGGTTGGGCCGACGGTTGGGCCGGCGGTTGGGCCGACGGCGGAGTCGGTGGCGGGCGAGGCGACGGCAGTCGCGGTTGAAGAAGCGGTCGCGGTCGGGCAGACGCATGGAATCGTGCCGCGCTCGGATGCGCCGAGCGCCGCCAGCGCGGCATCGACCCATGCCATCTCTGTTGGGGCAATCACCGCAGAGGAGGAGAGCGGTGCGGCTGGCCGGACCGGCGCCGTCAGCGACCCGCGTTCGGCGCAACCGGCAAGCGGCCATCCGTTGCAGTGGCATCCCCGGCTGGCCGAATCCCTAGCCCGGATCGGTTCCGAGCCGGCGGCGGCGGGGCAACTGGCGCCGGCAGGAAACGAGGGCACTATCGAGCAAGCATCGCAACCGACAGCGGCGGCGGACAAAAACAGGGCGGATGCCGCTCGGCCGCTGCCGCCGGCCGGTCAGGAGCTGGCTTCGCTGTTGGCATCCAATCAAGCGCCGGGCCGACCGGCCGACACGGTTGCCGCGCTCGCGGCCGGACGCCCTGAAGAGGCGGTGCGGGAAGTGGTTCCCATCCGCGCCGGAGAACCGGCCGGGCCGGCCAATGGCGGAACGCCGACCCAGGCCGGCGCATCTTCCTCCGCGCCGGCCCGCCCGGAAGCGGCGGCATCGCCGGCTTCCCTGCCGACAACGCCGGATGTATTGAATCTCAATCAGAAAAATTGGGAGCGGACGTTGGGCCACCAACTGAATTGGATGGTGAACAACCGGCTTCAGGAAGCGGAAATCAAAGTCAATCCACCCGACTTGGGACCGCTCGAAGTCCGGGTGTCGCTGCATCACAACCAGACCAACGTGACGTTCTTCAGCCACGAGGCCGCCGTGCGGGAAGCGCTCGAAAGCGCGTTGCCCCGGCTGCGGGAGATGTTGGACGGCCAAGGGATCACGCTGAACCAGGCGCAGGTATCCGATCAGTCGCTGGCCCGCCAGCAGGCGGGCGCCGGCGAGCAGCCGTCTTACGGCCAGCGCGACGGTGGCCGGCCGGTGGCCACGCCGGGCGCGGAAGCGGCGATGGAGGCGGAAGAATCGTCCCGGCCACGCTCCCGCAGCCTGCTCGGGATGGTGGACGATTACGCCTGAAGCATGACTGCCATCAGGGATCGGGCCGCGTCCATGGCCCGGTCCGCAGAAAACCGGAGAAGAGCCGGCGCCGAGCCGGCTTGATCGGCAGGGCGATTGCCGTCCGGTTCAAGGTTTTTTCTTGATGCCGATCTGGGCCGCAGAGATCGACGGGGCAGTGAAAGCGGCGGACCCGAGCGCCGCGATCCGCCTGTTGTCGAGAGAGATCGAAGGCGCTTTCCGGATGGGATTGATCTGGCCCGACCGGGGATTCTAGCCGCCGCCAACCGGATCGCTCTCGCGCAACTCGGCGACGCGAGAGGTGAATTGCCGGATCGATTCGCCGGCGACGCTGCTGGGGCTGACCTGGTTGCTGGAGTGCAACATGCAAATCAAATCGGCTTCGCCCCGGCTGAGCCCGCAAAGCTCCATGATCTCGTCCACGCTGGCGCCTTGCAGGGCCAGTTTGGTGGCCACCTTGAAAAACTTCTGATCGGCGTCCCGGTTGAGCGGAAGCCCCGGTGGACCCCCCTGCTCCCGGAGCTGTCCGATTTGCACTTCCAGTTTCACCAGCCGCTCGCCCAGCGCCGCCAGCGAAAGGGTGACGCCTTTCAAGTCCTGATGCAGGTTGGGCGGCTCTTCCCGGCCGGCTTCGGTTTCGGGCGCCGGGGAGAACAGCCGGGCCGCCAGAAAACCCAGCGCGATCATCAGCGCGTTGCCGATCAGCAGGGCGGCAATCGCGATACCGTGAAACAAGACATCGTGCATGGATTTGCCCCGGCGCGTGTGAAGAATGAGGTCGAGTCGTTATTTGGACGGTTTTCGGGTCGCGACCGCGTTCTCGGCGATGATGCCGGCGGGCGGCGCGGGCGGCGCGGGCGGCGCGGCGCTGGCCTGGTCGAAATCCGCCGGATAGCGGGTGTCGGTGTTGCCCATGATCACCAAGACCACCCGGCGATTCTGCAAGCGACCCTGCTCGGTGCGGTTGTCGGCGATGGGTTGGTGCTCGCCGTAGCCGATCGCCGCCATGCGCTCCGGCCGCACGCCGTCGTTCATCAGAACGTGGACCATATTGGCGGCGCGGGCCGCCGACAGCTCCCAGTTCGACGGATAGATCGGCGTGTTGATCGGCCGGTTGTCGGTGAAACCCTCGACCTGAATGCGGTTGGGGATTTCCCGCAGGATTTCGGCGATCACGGCCATCGGCGGCAGCGCTTCCGGGTTGACGATGGCGCTGCCGCTGGCGAACAAGATGCTGTTTTTGATTTCCACTTCCACCCAAAAGTCGCTGCTGCGAACGTTGACCAGATCGGTGCGGATCAGCTTCGCCAAGTGCTCCCGCAGCTTGGCCGCGACCTTGGCCAGATTCGGATCGCCCGCAGCTTTGCCGTCGGCGAGCTCGGAGGCGAGCACCGGCGCGGAAGGTTTGCCGGTCGGGCCGTAGTCCTTCGCCACGGCGTGCAGCGTCCGCGGGGCGCGCTGGAAGATGGCGGTGGGCAGGGGCCGCAGATCGGGAGCCACGCCGGGATTCATGTTCGGTTGGCCGACCGCCTGCGGGGACGGCGTCCCGACCATCCCGCCCAATTGGATCGGCTTCATGCTGTTGGGGGTGGGGGAGCGAAAGGCCGTCATCATCGATTCGGACAGCACCCGGAATTTGCCTTCGTTGACCGAGGATACCGAATACATCACCACAAAGAAAGCGAACAGCAGGGTGATGAAGTCGGCGTAGGAAACCAGCCAGCGCTCGTGATTCTCGTGGGACTCGGCGTGCTTTTTCTTGCTCATCGCGGCAGTCTCAGCCCTGGGTGAAGCCCTGCAAGCGCGATTCGATGTTGCGCGGGTTCTCGCCGTGGGCGATGGCGATGATGCCTTCGATGAACAGCTCGCAAAGGCGGGTCTGTTTCTTGACGGCGCTCTTGATCTTGTTGCCCATCGGCAAGGCGAACACGTTGGCCAAGATCAGGCCGTAAATGGTGGCGACGAACGCGGCGGCGATACCGCCCCCCAGCTTGCTGGGGTCGGCCAGGTTGCCCATGACGTGGATCAGGCCCAGCACCGCGCCGATGATGCCGATGGTGGGCGCGTAACCGCCGAGCGCTTCGAAAAAGCTGATCGCCTGCAAGTCGTTTTCCTCGCGGATGGCCATATCCATTTCCAGAATGTGGCGGATTTCCTCCGGCTCCTTGCCGTCCACCAGCAGTTGCAGGGCCTTGGACGCGAAGGGGTCCGGTTCCTGCTGGATGTAATCCTCCAGCCGCAGCAGGCCTTCCTTGCGGGCGATGTTGCTCCATTCGACGATTTTTTCGATGGCGGGCTGCATCGCGACTGCGGGCGGCAGGAAGGCCCACTTGGCGCGGCCGAGCGCCCGCTTGAACACGTCCATCGGCATCTGCACCAGCACCGCGCCGAGGGTGCCGCCGACCACGATCAGGAACGCCGGGCCGTTGAGCAGCGAGCTGACGTGGCCGCCTTCGATCAGCATGCCGCCGATGATGCCGCCGAAGGCGACCACCAGGCCGGCGAGAGTGAGAATGTCCACGATTTCGCTCCGATGAGATCAGAGGTTCAGGCCGCGCCGGCCCCGACCCGCGCCCGCAGCCGGGCGAGCGCCTGGCCGTGCAACTGGCTGACCCGCGATTCGCTCACGCCCAGCACCGCGCCGATTTCCTTGAGGTGCAGCTCCTCGTCGTAATAGAGCGACAGCACCAGCTTTTCCCGCTCGGGCAGCAGATCGATCGCCGAAGCCAGCAGCTTGAGCAGGCTGTCCCGGCCGACGGCTTCGGACGGATCGCCGCCAGGCGCGGGCACGCGATGGATTTCGCTCTCGTCGTCCGGCCCGCCCTCGTCGAGCGACAGCAAGCGTTGGCCGCGCAGGTCGGTCAGCGCCTCGTGATACTCGGTCAGGCTCACGCCCATCTGCTCGGCGATGTCCCGGTCTTGGGCCTCGCGGCCGGTGGCGGTTTCCACGGCGTGGATCGCCGCCGTCACCTCGCGCGCCTTGCGGTGCACCGAGCGCGGCGTCCAGTCGCCCTTGCGGATCTCGTCGAGCATGGCGCCGCGAATGCGCGGTTCGGCGAAGGTGGCGAAGCTGGCGCCCTGAGCCGGATCGTAGCGCCGCGCCGCTTCCAGCAGACCCAACATGCCGGCCTGGATCAGATCGTCCACCTGCACCGATGCCGGCAACCGGGCCAGCAGGTGGTAGGCGATCCGCTTGACCTGCGGCGCGTGGCGGGCGATCAAGTCGTCCGCCGTCTCGCCGCCCAGGCTGGCGTACAGGGCCACGCCTTTCATTCACCGCGTTCCTTGAGCCGGTAGGCGGGGTCGATCAGGCGTTCGATGAAAAATTGCAGATAGCCGCTGGCGCTGCGGGGGATCGGCCAGCGCCCGATGATGTGGGCGGCCAGCCGGTGAAAGGCTTCGGCCGAGCGGCTGCTCGGGAAGGCTTCCACCACGGCGCGCTGGGCCTGGACCGCCTTGCGCAACTGCGGGTCTTCGGGGATGAACCCGCAAAAGCTCAGGCTCACGTCCAGAAACCGGTCGGAAACCCGGACCAGCTTGTTGAACAGCTCGCGGCCTTCCTGGGCGGTGGCGACCCGGTTGGCGAGGATCTGGAACCGGTCCATGTCGTAATCCTGGCTGAGCAGCTTGATCAGGGCGTAGGCGTCGGTGATCGAGGCCGGCTCGTCGCAGACCACCACGATGACGTCGTGGGAGGCCCGGCTGAAGGTGACCACGCTGTCGGAGATGCCGGCGGCGGAGTCGATCAGCATGATGTCCACCGAGTCGTTCAGCTCGCTGAAGGCGCCGACCAGACCGGCGTTTTCCTCCGGCGTCAGCTCCGCCATGCGCTTGACCCCGGAACTGGCCGGAATGATCCGGATGCCGTTCGGGCCGGTGACGATGATTTCCTCCAGGGTCCGTTCCTGGCTGATGACGTGGGACAGATTGTAGAGCGGGTGCAGCCCCAGGATCACGTCCACGTTGGCCAGCCCGAGATCGGCGTCCAGCAGCATGACGCTCTGGTTCTGGAGGCTCAGGGCCAACGCCAGGTTGACCGAGATGTTGGTTTTGCCGACGCCGCCCTTGCCGCTGGTCACGCAGACCACGCGCACGGGCCGGTTATGGGTCGATTGTGACATGCCGAAAGCCTGAGCGCGGAGCGGTTCAACAGCAGACATGAGCGGTCAACCTCTTCCCGAAGGTCAGCGCGAGGGTATCGTTTTCGAGCGCCGCTGCGTACAGCCCCGCGAATTCCTCGCCCAGCCGGATCAGGGCATCGATTTGCGCCGCCTGGAGATCCTCGGGCACCCGCTGGCCGTTGCAGATGTACGCCAGCGGCAGGCCCTGTTCGTGCACCGCCGAGAGCGCCGCGCCCAGCCGGGTGGTTTCGTCCACCTTGGTGAGGATGGCGCCGCTCAGGGGCACGCGGGCGAACGCGGTCATCGATTCCTGGAGCACGGCGTGCTGGGCGTTGGCGGCCAGCACCAGATAGCTGCGGATGTGGGAGGGATCGTCGAGCAGGGCGAATTGCTGCGACAGGCGCAGGTCGCGCTGGCTCATGCCGGCGGTGTCGATCAGGATCAAAGACTTGTCGGAAAACGCCCGGATGGTCTCCTGCAACTCTTGCGCGCTGCGGACCAGGCGCACCGGCGCGTCCAGGATCATGCCGAAGGTGCAAAGCTGCTCGAAGGCGCCGATCCGGTAGCTGTCGGTGGTGATCAGCGCCACCCGGTTCGGGCCGTGACGCAAGTTGTAGCGCGCGGCCAGCTTGGCGGCGGTGGTGGTCTTGCCGACCCCGGTCGGACCGATCAGGGCCGCGACGCCGCCCCGGGTCAGGATATCGTCCTGGGTGACGGACAGGCCGCGCCCCAGGGTCGCGAGCGCCAGCCGCCACGCCCGCGCCGGGTCGGACTCGCCGGCGGCGGCGTCGGCCAAGTGCAGGCACAGGTTGGGGTTGCAACCGAAATCCAGCAACTGGCCCAGCAGATCGGCCCGGTGGGGTTGCCGACGTCCCAGCTCGCCCCAGGCCAGCCCCGAGAGCTGCTGCTCCAGCAGGTTGTGCATGATTTGAAGCTCGTGGCGCATTTCCACCAGCAGCGGATCCTGCGACCAGACCACGCGCGGCTTGTCGGGTCGCGCCGGTTCCGCCGCCGGCTCGGCGCTCGCCGGCCGCGCCGCCGGGGCGGCGGGAATGGCCGACCGGATCGTCCGGATCGCCGCCGCCGGCTCGGCCGGCCGAGGTTCCTCCCCATCCGGGTTGGCGTCTGCGGACACGCCGGTTTCGGGGACCTCGGCGCGGGTCCGCGCGCCGGCGTCGGCCGCCGCCGGCAGTTGCATCCCTTGCAGCAGCCGTTCGTCGTAATCGACCGCCGCGATGATTTCGAAGCCCGCCTCGGAGCGCTGGTTGGACAGGATCACCGCGTCCGGACCCAGCTCCTCCCGGATTTTGCGCATCGCTTCACGGATATTGGCGGCATTCAATCGTTTGATTTTCATCGTGTTCGTTCCTGCGGTTGTCGCGACTTCCGCATCCGGGGCAGGCCGCGTTCGATTCGCTTACTTGCCCACTGTGGCGATGACCTTGAGCTTCTTGTCCTCGGGGATTTCGCTGAAGGCGAGGACGTGGAGGTTGGGTATCCCGTGCCTCGTGAACCGCGCCAGCATGACGCGGATCACATCCGGGACCAGCAGCACCGCCGGTTGACCCACCAACTCCTGCTTCTGGGCAGTTTCCAGCAGCGCCTTGTGCAAGCGCTCGGCCAGTCCCGGCTCCAGGGGCGCTTGCTCGTCCCTGCCCATCTGCAAGGTACGGAGCAATATCTGTTCCAATTCGGCGGCCAGGGTGATCACCGACAGTTCGTCTTCCAAGCTATTGATATTTTGGACGATCATCCGCCCCAAGGCGACCCGGACGGCGGCCGTCAGCACGTCGGGGTCCTGACTCCGGGAGCCGTGCTCCGCCAAAGTTTCGGCGATGGTCCGCATATCCCGGATCGGCACCTGTTCCAGCAGCAGATTTTGCAGCACGCGCACCACGACCCGCAGCACCAGGGTCTTGGGCACCAGATCCTGCACCAGGCGCGGCATGGCCTGCGCCAGCCGGTCGAGCAGTTGCTGGGTTTCCTCGTGGCCCAGCAATTCGTGGGCGTGGCCGAGCAGGATCTGGTTCAGGTGGGTGGCGATGACGGTGCTGGCGTCCACCACGGTGTAGCCGAGGGTCTGGGCCTGTTCGCGCAGGTTGGGCTCGATCCACACCGCCGGCAGCTTGAAGGCCGGGTCCTGGGTGGGGATGCCGGGCAGGGGGCTGTGGACCTGGCCGGGATTGATGGCGAGCTGCCGGTCGGGAAACGCCTCGGATTCGGCGGCCGTCACCCCCAGCAAGGCGATCCGGTAGGCGGTCGGCGCCAGATCGAGATTGTCGCGGATGTGGACCGGCGGAATCAGGAAGCCCAGCTCCTGGGACAGCTTCTTGCGAACCCCCTTGATCCGGCCCAGCAACTGGCCGTTCTGGTTGCGATCCACCAGGGCGATCAGCCGGTAGCCCACTTCCATGCCGATGGTGTCCAGCGGCGGCACGTCGTCCCAGCCCACCTCGCGGGTTTCCTCGCCGGAGGGCGCTCCCGGCCCGGCGGTCCCGCCGCCCTCGTCCGCCGGGGCCGGGGCCGGGGGGCGGCGGGAGGTGCGCCAGGCCAGATAGCCGGCGCCGCCGGCCAGGCTCAGGAACACCAGGTTGGGCATGCCCGGAATCAGCCCCAACATGCCGATGATGCCGGCGGTGACGCCCAGGGTTTGCGGGCTGCCGAACAGCTGGCGGGTGATCTGTTGGCCGATGTCCTGGGAGCCCGAGGCGCGGGTGACCATGATGGCGGCGGCGGTGGACAGCAGCAGCGCCGGCAGTTGCGCCACCAAACCGTCGCCGATGGTCAGCAGCGTGTAGAACTGGGCCGCCTCGCCCAGCGGCAGGTCGTGTTGCAGGGTGCCGATGGCGATGCCGCCCAGCATGTTGATGAACAGGATCAGAATGCCGGCGATGGCGTCGCCGCGCACGAACTTGCTGGCGCCGTCCATGGAGCCGTAGAAGTCGGCTTCCTGGACCACCTCGGAGCGCCGGCGCTTGGCTTCGGACTGATCGATGATCCCGGCGTTGAGGTCGGCGTCGATGGCCATCTGCTTGCCCGGCATGGCGTCCAGGGTAAAGCGAGCGCTGACTTCGGAGACGCGACCGGCGCCCTTGGTGACCACCACGAAATTGATGATGGTGAGGATGGCGAACACCACCAGGCCGACGGCGTAGTTGCCGCCGACCACGAAATGGCCGAACGATTCGATCACTTTGCCGGCGGCGTCCGCCCCGGCGTGGCCGTGCAGCAGCACCACCCGGGTGGAGGCCACGTTGAGGGCCAGCCGCAACAGAGTGGTCACCAGCAGCACGGTGGGGAACACCGCGAAGTCCAGCGGCCGTTCGCTGTAGACGGTGGCCAGCAGCACGACCAGCGACAGGGCGATGTTGAAGGTGAAAAACACGTCCAGCGCGAACGGCGGCAGCGGCACGACCACCATCATCAGGATGACGATCAGCAGGGCCGGCGCGCCCAGGCCGGACCGAGCCATGCCGGTGAGCGAGGCGGCCAGATTCATCGGAGCGATTCCCCGGGTTGGCGCCGCCCGCCGGCGGGCGCGCGAGTCACGGCGAGAGCGGCCGAGCGGCCGATCCCGAGCGATGGGCGAGGCGGAATTTTTGGTGGAACCCGCATGCGGTCGGCCCTCATTCGGTGCGCAGCTCGGGCGGCACCGGCACGTCGTGCATGGCGATCGGATCGCCGGTCAGCTCGCCGTCCCGGCGCAGCCGGTACACGTAGGCGAGCACTTGGGCGACCGCCTGGTACAGGCCGACCGGAATGGGCTTATCGAGCGCGCCGTTGTGATACAGAGCGCGGGCCAGCAACCGCGATTCCACCCTCGGGATTTTGTGCTGGCCGGCCAGTTCGCGGATGCGCAGCGCCACCCGTTCGACGCCCATGGCCACGATCACCGGGGCCTTCATGGTGTCCGGCTGGTATTGCAAGGCCACGGCGTAATGGCTCGGGTTGGTCACGATCACGTCGGCGGCGGGCACTTTTTCCATCATCCGGCGCTGGGCGAACTCCTGTTGCAGGCGGCGGATGCGGCCCTTGACCTCCGGTTTGCCCTCGGTGTCCTTCATCTCGTCGCGCACTTCCTGCTTGGTCATGCGCAGGTTGCGGAAAAACGTGATGAGCTGAAACGGCACGTCCACCCCGGCGATCAGCAGCATCGGCAGGGTCAGGATCAGAAAGGTCCAGCCCAGGGTGTGGGCGGTGTGGGCCAGCGCCGGCAGCAGCGGCTCCCGGCCCAAGTGCAGCAGTTCGGCTTGGCCCCGCCACAGCAGAACGACCGCCACGCCGCCCACCACCAGGAATTTGATCAGGGCCTTGATCAGCTCCATCAGCGACTGCCAGGAGAACAGGCGG